>Ga0082335_1002257_pt1 | contig 36753 bp, 31 predicted proteins | sample Subgrocontami58m_FD_72375 | JGI IMG/M metagenome (GOLD analysis project Ga0082335, IMG submission 72375) | Subsurface groundwater microbial communities from S. Glens Falls, New York, USA - GMW37 contaminated, 5.8 m (SPADES assembly) (version 2) ... | reverse complement strand
AGGAGCACCGTGGCGGGGGGCTGCTTCGCCAAGTACTCGAGGAACCGTTCGCGCGAGAGCCGGCGTTCGACATCGACACGCCCGGCCTTGCGCGAGACGCTGGAGCCGACGGCGCTCCGTGTATGGTGTGCGCCGCGGCTGATGCCTGACGTCTAGCCGTTCTCGAATACCGACATTTCTTAGACGACGGCAGAATCGTCAGGTGCTTCTCCCGAACGCCGAACGGGCGGAAATCGATGCTGAGAAGTTGCGAGGATACCTTCTCTCGGCGACGCATCCGGTCGGCAGGTTCAAGGCACGATTCTTCGCGGCGCTGGGGTAGTCGGCCGACGACTGGCAGACATTGGAAGCCGATCTTCGGATCCAGCATCTGAGCCAGGCCGCCGAGCCGGGCGGGGTCACGCCGCACGGCCAGCCGTACACGATTCGGGCTATTCTCAAAGGACCAAATGGGGAGTCCGCTCCCTTGGTGAGCATCTGGTTTATCAGGTCGTCCCCCCAGGAGCCACACTTCGTGACCGCGTATCCAGGAGGCGAACCGTGACACTGCATCCTCTCGATGTTGTCGTGCTCACCCACGATCTTCCGACGCATGGCCTCCGCACGGGCGACTTGGGCGCGGTCGTGGAGGTGTACGGGCCTGATGCGATCGGCGTGGAATTCGTGGCGGCGTCCGGCCGGACGAAGGCGCCGGTCACGCTTCAGGCGCAGGATCTTCGCGAAGCGGGCGACGACGATCTCGTGACCGTACGTCCCTCCCATGCGTCAACAAATCGGCTCGATGGCTAACATCGCATGCACCAGACGGCGCAGGCGAATCCTGATGCGCCGCTGGTGATGCATGGCGCTGGCGCACGGCGAGGACGCTGGCGTCGTCGGACGCCGCGCGGCCGGAGGACAGGCGCTCGTCGCGGCACTCTGTGGCTTTACCGCCGACAGGCCGGCGGCGCCGGAGATCAGCGACGAGATGATGAACCAGATCCGCGCCGAAGCGCGAGAGGCGGCAGCGGACCTCTGGAAACGCAGGGCGGAACTGTCATCATGATTTCACTGTCCCGACGCCAGTTTCTTCAGGCGGCTGCCGCCGCCGGCTTCCTCGGGCTGCCCGGGTGTCGTCGGGCTCCCACCGCGGCGCCCGTGGTCATCGGCTCGCCGTTCGACGCGATGCGGCTGATCCGGGAATCGGTGCGCCGCTCGCCCGATCATTTCGCCGTCGTCGCACGCAGCCTCGTGGCGCGGAAGGACGTGGAAGCGCTGCACCTGTTCGTCCGCGACCAGATCCGCACGCTGCCAGACGACGAGACGGGCTTTGCCGCGCCGGTACGGACGATGCGTTGGGGCACCCGCGCAGCGCTGCGCTACGGCGCGGGCACACCGCGTGAAAAGGCCGAGCTGCTCGCGGCGCTCTATCGGGAGGCGGGGCTCGACGCCGTCGTCGTCGCCGGCCGTGTTGCGCTCGCCAACAGCGACCCGTTGGCCCTGCTGCGCGGTCGTGGGCGTGCGGCGTTCGCGCCAACGTTCGCGCCCGGCGAGGAGGCGGCGCTCGCCGCCGCGCTCAACGGACCCGCCCCTGCGCCGCCAGTGGTTCCGCTTGATCCTGGCGACCGCGGCGCCGCTGCGCTCGCGGCACAGCTTGCCGCACTTGCCGGAGATGCGCTCGGTACGGGTGCGTTCGCCGCGTCGCGCCGATCGATCGAGCTGCCGCTGGTCCGCGTGCTGACGCCCGCCGGCGAGCGGCTTGCCAACCCCAACGTCCCCGGCGCCGCGTTCAACGCCCCGCAACTGATCGGCCAGCCCTCGGCCGCTGCCGCGCCTTCGCCGACGCCGCCTGTGCGCATCGCCATCCTGATGACTCGCGCGTCGGCGCCCGAGGAGCTGGTCGAGCTCGTCAGCGCCGAATGGGCCGCCGACGAGCTCGCGGGGCGCCAGGTAATCGTCGGGTTTGCGCCGCCGGTCCCGGCCGATCGGCTGCTCACGATGCGCATCAACGAGGTGCGCGCCGTCGTGCCGATGCTGGCGCTGCGCGGTGCCGATCTGCCCGCCGCCGCCGTCGCCCGACACACGCGCACCGGCCGCGCCATCACGCTCGGCGGCGACGTCATCGACATCGGCAGTGATGGCGCGGTGCGGATCAACGATGAGCTGGTGGCCGACGCCGAAGGGGATGCCGCGCTGGTGGCACGGGTCGCCTCGCTCGAGGTGCAGGCACGCAGTGTGACGTTTCCGTCGGTTAGTCTGACCGTCACGGCGCGCGACGTCGCGGGCGCCGTGGTGGACGGCCTGCCTGCCAGCACGTTGTTCGTGCAGGACGGTGCGCCCGTCGTGGCATCGCTCACACGCAATCGTCGCGCACCTCGGGTCCTGCTGCTGCTCGACGGATCGCGAAGTCTGCCCGCCGCCTTCCGCGACCGTGGCGCGGTCGAGCTCGCGCGCACGGTTGCCGAGCGGCTGCTGGCGGACGATCCGACGCTTCGGCTGCGGGTGCGGGCCGTCGGAGAAAGCCCTGCCGCCGAACCGTGGCTCGCCGACGCGACGGACGTCGAAGCGTCGGCCCGCCGCCACCTGCCGAAATCGTTCGAGTCGGGGCTGTGGCAAACGATGTCGCAGGCGCGCACGGCCGCCGATCCCACCGTAGTGGTGCTCGTCACCGACGGCAAGGCGACCGACCAGCCGCGCGCGGATTACATGGCGCGCATCGTCGCGGGGCCACCGGCGGTGGTGATCGGCGTGGGAAGTCCGGATATGAAGATGCTCACCGCGCTCGCCAAGGCCGCAGGCGGTGAGACGGCGACCGCGTCGAATCCGGAGGCTGCGGTGCGGGCGATCCAGCGCCTCGTCGCAGCGCGCACGGCAGCCGCGCATCGGCTGAGCTATACCGCGCCGGCCGACGCCACCGGCGAACGTACCGTGCGCGTTGAGCTCGCCGGGCGCGGCATTTCGGCCACAACGACCTACACCGTCCCGGCCAAGGCCGAGCGCGTGCTGCCCGACGCGCTCGCCGGACTCTACCTCAGCGTCCAGCTGGGGCGCGACCGCTGCCTGCGGCCGCTGGTCGAGGGCGCGGCCGACGAGGTCGAGGCCGCGCTCTTCGGTACCGCCCTGCTGACGTTCGAGGGCGAGGCGCCGACGCCGTCGGCGTGGATCGACGATGTGCTCACCGGCATGCTCGCGCAGGAGCCGCTGCTCCGTGCCATAGCGGCGCGCGACCGCAAGGCCGTCGTCGCCGAGCTCGCCAAGGCGCCGTACGGCGTTCTGCCCGAGGTCTTCTCGTTCTTCCCGGAGCTCCAGCGTGCCGGTGACAACGAGACGGTCACGTTTGCGCAGGGGCTCAGCGCGGTGCTGACCACGTCGCGTCGACGGCCCAATCGCCCCGGCGTGCGTCGGGTCGACGTGTTGCCGATGCTGCGCGTCGCAACCGTCGGCGCAGAGGCGCGAGCGCGCACGCAGCGCACGCTGGAGCGCACGGCGCGCCTCGCGCTTGTTGAACAGGCGCGCTATACGACCTCGACCGGGTCACTCCTCGCAGGCAAGGCACTCGCTGTCGTGCCGGCGGGTCGGAAGGTCGGCACCGTGCTCGATGGCGCGGATGCCGAGGGGCTCGCAACGCTCGCTCGGGTGGCCGACGATCCGGTGTGGCGCACGCGGGTGCGCTTCGTGGCGCAGGACGCGTCGACGGCCGCGTTCTGGGCGGTGACACCGCGAAACGGCACGCTCGTCGGCGTGCTGCCCGACGGCAGCGGCGGTGGCGAGGTGCAGGAGATCAACGCCGTCTTCAATCGCGCGACCACCATCCTGAACAACATCGGCGTCGCGGCGTCCGCGCTCGGCGCCAACTTCGGCTTCGGCGTGTTGCTTTCGCTCGAGCAGACCAAGCTGTCGAAGCTGCACGCGGCGACGCTCACGCTTGCCACCCTGGAGGTGCAGCCCGGCGACATCGCGGCGCTGGGCGAGCTGCCCTGCGCGATCGCCACCGGCGCCATCGGGCCGGTGCTCGGCGCGGTGGGCGCGAGAGCGGCGGCGGCGGTCGCGGGCCATATCGGCACCCTTGATGCCGGTATGAGCGCGTGGGGCGGCGGGGGCATCTGCTCACGACTGTAGCGAGATCCGTTCGCCGATCGCGTTTCGGCGAGTCCCTGTCCGCGACTCAGCCGGCACGCCTCGGCGGCGACCACCCCTTCCACTGGCTTCACCTCACTTCGATTTGCGGACCCGGGTAGATCGCGATCCGACCGTCCGCCGACCAGAAATAGAATCTGAGCGTGTAAAGCCCCGGCGGCACATCAATGCGGCCGCCACTCGTTGGAAGCGGTCCCAGAACGCGCAGACCCGTGCGGGAGCGCCAGACATCGAACGTGTCACAGGTGACACCGGGCGTCAGCGTCCTGACGGCGAAACGCAGTAACTCTCCACGCTTGACAAACACCGGGACAGGCGAGTCCGTCAGGCCCTCGATGTCCGCAAAAACCTGAGTCAGGCGCACTTCGGACGCCATTGCGGCCACGCCGACTCCGAGGTGCGTGAAGGCAGGTCTGAAGATGTTTTCCCGGTGGGCAGGACTCGACATCAAGCTCGCCAACGCCTCCTCAGCCAGACTGGAAAGTTGTGAGGCGGCGTAGCCTGACCGCATCCAGATGTTCTCACCGCTTGACCCTATTAGCTGGCGGCATGTCAGGGCGACGCGGTCCGCGGGTGACTCGTTGTCCGGGTTGACATGGTCGAAAAAGCCACGGCGCAGCATGTCCTCACTGTGCCTCCGGGCGACGGCCGACAGGTTGCCGTCGTGGTCGAGCGGCCGCAGACCCTGACGTCTCCTCTGCTCGTTCGTCCGGTCGAAGATGCGTTGCTCGACCTGGCCCAGCGCCTCGATAGGCGCCACCCGACTCAGAGTCGCCGGCGCTCCACGCACCGCCTGTGGCAGAGGTCGGCTCGCGTGGCCTTTCGTGTCCGGGGCAGGAGGACCGCTCAAGTATGCCGAGAACGGCCTCAGGAATACGAGAGCCGCGAGCAAGAGCGCGCTAACGGCCGCCGTGATGAATACTCCGCGCACGTCACACCTCACGATACCGGGTGTCAGGAGCCTCGCAGCTGGCATTGTCCCGCTGGTCAGCCTGTGGTTACGGTCCAATTCCTGGCCGCACGCGGTGTGCTCAAGTGAACAGCGGAGTGTTCTTCAGTCCTCTACGATATTCCAGCCGGAAGAACCGGCGGCGCGCAGGCGTGTGCGAGAACAACGCTCCGCGCCACAAGTCCAAGAGAAAGGGACCACTCGATGACGATACATTGCAGCATCTCGACCCTGAGACGTATGTGCACGGCGGGGACGTTGGCCGCGCTGGCCACGCTCGCATTTGCAGCGGCGGCAGCGGCCCAGGGCGCCTCCGGCGGCTACAAGGATGCCCACCGGCTGGGGGGATCGACGTCGTTCCACAAACCGCCCTTGACGACGCCGGCAAGCGTGAAGCGGATGGCGGCGACCAGGGGCATGGCGGACGACATCCGGCGGGTGCTGCGCGAGAGCGGGCTTCCTGAAACAGAAGACGCCGTACTGGCCATGCTGTCCGGGGCCACGTCTTCGGTGAAGGGCGGCTTCTGCAGCGAGGCGACGCCAGCCGACGGCACCCTCGTCGAGTGCGATTTTCAGCCAGGTGCGACGCTGGAGTGGATGGCGTACAGGCCCAACGTCAGAAGGGGGAACCGCACGCCGGGCCGGTTGGACAAAGTCCGATGGGCGGGCAGGCAGCCGTTCAAGACATTTCTCTTCAGGGTCACCAACGACAACAAGATCTATACATTCGTCCTGCCGAAGGCGTGTGGCAACCTGTCGCTGATGTCCCAGCAGGAGATCCCGCGCGTGGTGGTCGCTCCGCCGCCACCGCCACCGCCGCCGCCACCGCCACCGCCACCACCGCCGCCACCGCCGCCACCGCCGCCTCCGCCGCCACCACCACCGCCGCCACCACCGCCACCACCGCCGGTGGTTGTGAAAGCGAGCCCGTTCTTCATCGACGCGCTCGTGGGCAAGGATCGTCGCGTGCGACCGATTGCCGGCAGGACCACCGTCAACGGCTCGAGCGTGGTGGGGAACGCCGGGGCGTCGAACGCTGACTTCGCCCAGTGCTCACCGATCCTCGGGGTGAAAATCGGCGTCGCGAAGAAGTTCCAGAACGACTGGGAAATCGCCGGCGCCGCCGGCGTGGCGTTCAGCCTCGTCAACGACGACCAGAAGGTGCGCGAGCACGAAGTCCTCGTCGACCTGGAGGCGAACAAGTACTTGAGCGGCGGGTCGTTCCTCGGCACCGGGATCTCGTTCTGGGACATCACGCACAGTGACACATTCACGCCGGCGTGGATGCTGCACTTCGGCGTGCCTCTGGGGCATCACCCGGCGCACCCGGTGTACTTCCTTGGCGAAGGTCGTTTGTTCTTCGATCACATGGACGACGTCCAGAACAACTACCAGTTCTGGGCCGGCGTGCGGGTGCACTTCTAAGATCAGGTTGCAGAAATAACCGGTCGCGGGTGGCGCCAAACGGGGCCACCCCGGCCGGCGCGGAGCCCTGGGCCGTGACAGCAACGCTAAATCGCTACGATTGCTGTAATTGCCCACCGAACTCCTCAGTCGAATCGCCTTCGCCGAGTCGAAGCAGCTGGTCCGCATGTCGATCGATTCGGTCAAGGCCTCACGCAAGGTCATCACGCAGCGGGGCGGCCGGTCCGAGCTTCTTCACCAGCCTCCGGATCGACTCCGGTCGGTTGGGAATCACACCCACCGGCCGCACCTCACCGTCTGGTTCCCCAACGGCCACCGCAATCGTTTCCGCATCGACATCAAGACCGATACATCGTACGTTGATCAGAAACGCTCTGGTCCTACGCATTCGGGGAGGGAATCGATGGCACGACTGGGACTCGAAACCGACATCGTCGACCACGCCGTCTACGCCCGAACCGTGCAGCGGTTTCGCGACGCCGGCGTGGTGCTCCCCACGTTTGCCGAGCTGGCCGACCCGAGCGTCATCCCCGCGTCAACGCGTGCGGCCGTCGAGGCGGTCGGCGCAGACGAACCGCACCCGCTGAACCTGTTTCGGGTGCACTGGCACAACGACTCGAGCCGGCGGCGTCTGACGGCCGTACCGGAACACCTCGTCCTGCCGGAGGCGCTGACCGGGGTGAAGGCGGCGATCGTCGTCGTGCTCGGCGATCGCTTTCCGATGATTCGCGCGCACAAGGTCCTGGCGGCGTACGCGTGCCTGGCACCGCGCCTCATCACCGGACAGTTCGATCCGACCGTCCACAAGGCGCTCTGGCCCTCGACCGGCAACTACTGCCGCGGCGGCGTCGCGATCTCGCGGATCATGGGCTGCCGCGGCGTGGCGATTCTTCCCGCCGGCATGAGCGAGGAGCGGTTCCGCTGGCTCGAGGCGTGGGTGACCGACCCGGCCGACATCATCAGGACGCCAGGCTCGGAGAGCAACGTCAAGGAGATCTACGACGCCTGCGCCGAGCTGGACCGCGACCCCGCCAACATCGTCTTCAACCAGTTCTGCGAGTTCGGCAACTACCTGGCGCACTATCAGTGCACCGGCCGCGCGCTGGCGCGCGTGTTCGACCACCTCCGCGAGGCCCGCCCGCACCTTGCGCTCCGAGGCTTCGTGTCGGCGACCGGCTCGGCGGGCACGTTGGCAGCCGGCGACTACCTGAAGGAGCGGTACGGCTCGCTCGTCGCGGCCGTCGAAGCGCTCGAGTGTCCGACGCTCGTCGAGAACGGGTTCGGCGAGCACAACATCCAGGGCATCGGCGACAAGCACATCCCGCTGATTCACAACGTCATGAACACGGACGTCGTCGTCGCCGTGTCCGACCGAAGCACCGACCAGCTCGGGGTGGTGTTCAACTCGGCTGAAGGCCGCGAGTACCTCGTCACCCGCAGGCGCGTCGACCCTCGGCTGGTCGATCAGCTCTCCTCTCTGGGCCTCTCGAGCATCTGCAACGTGCTGGCGGCGATCAAGCTCGCGAAACACCTCGGCATGGGGAGCGACGATGCGATCGTCACCGTCGCGACCGACGGCGCGGAGATGTACGCCTCCGAACGCCGCAAGGCGATCGCGAAACACTTCGCCGGAGGCTTCGACGGGATCCGCGCGGCGGAGGCGTTCGCGGAGCACGTGCTCGGCGCGGCGGATGACCATCTGCTGGATCTCTCGGATCGCGACCGCCGGCGCATCTTCAATCTCGGATACTTCACGTGGGTCGAGCAGCAGGGCATCACCATCCAGGAGTTCACGGCGCGGCGCGACCAGCGGTTCTGGCGCGACTTGCGATCGCGGCTGCCCCTCTGGGACGAGATGATCGTGGAGCTCAACCGCAAGGCGGGCGTGAGGGCGGCGACCGCATGAACGAGGGTGTGCGCGCCGCGGCATCGGCCATGGTGTGCGCCGGATGCGGCGCCCAGGCCCCCGATCCAGGTAGTGTCCGGCTTCAGCCGGACAACCGCGGCATAGGTAGTGTCCGGCTTCAGCCGGACAACCGCGGCATCGGAGCGGACGCGTACCCGTTTCGCTGTTCACGCGCCAGAGAGAACGACGACGTCGATCACCTCATGACGCGGGTGCTCGACACCGCGTCGATCGTGTTTCCCCGCGGCGACGAGCCCAACCCGTTCGTCCAGTACCGACAGCTCTTTCACTCCTATCACGTCGCGCGCGCGCACGGAATGGCGGACGACGATTACGTCGCGCTGGTCCGCAGCCTCGATGAACAGGTGGCGCAAGTCGACGGTCGCGGCTTTCGGATCACGCCCTTCGCCCGAAGCGCGGCGCTCAGCGCACATCTGGGGTTTGCGGCAGACGGCGGCGTCTGGGTGAAGAACGAGACCGGTAACGTGTCCGGATCGCACAAGGCCCGACACCTGTGTGGCATCCTGATCTACCTGCAGGTGCTCGAACGCGTCGGTCTGGTCCGCCGACCGCTGCCCACGCTTGCGATTGCCAGTTGCGGGAACGCGGCGCTCGCCGCGGCCGTCGTGGCGCGAGCGGCGGGACGCGCGCTGCGGGTCTTCATCCCGCCGGATGCACCGAGGGCGATCGTCGATCGCCTCGCCGAGCTCGGCGCGCAGCAGACCATCTGCCGGCGCGATCCGGGCGTGCGCGGCGACCCGTGCTATCTCCAGTTTCGCGAAGCCGTCGGAAACGGCGCCCTGCCGTTCTGCTGTCAGGGAACCGCCAACGGCTTGACGATCGAAGGCGGCGAGACACTCGGGTACGAGATGATCGCCGCGCAGGGCGTCCCTGCCCTCGACCGCGTCGTGATTCAGGTGGGAGGCGGCGCGCTGGCGAGCGCCGTTATCCAGTCGTTCACCGAGGCGGTGGCCCTGGGCGTCGCCACGCGGCTACCGCGGTTCCACACCGTGCAGACGCGCGGTGCGTTCCCGCTGAAGCGTGCGTACGATCGTCTTGCCCACCGCATTCTCGAAGCGGTCACGGCCGACGGCGTCCGATCGGATGAAGCCACCGCCGATCTGGTCGCGCGGCGCTTCCCGTCGGCTCTCGTCCAGCGCGAGCTGCGCTACGCGGCGGCGCATCGGTCCGAGTTCATGTGGCCGTGGGAAGACGCGCCGCGCAGCATCGCCCACGGCATCCTCGACGACGAGACCTACGACTGGTTCGCCAGCGTCCAGGGCATGCTCGCCAGCGGCGGCGACCCGGTCGTGGCCGACGAACCTCTGCTCGCCGACGCCTGCCACCTCGCGCGCGAGACGACGGGCATTAACGTCGGTCACACTGGAGCGGCGGGGCTGGCCGGACTGCTGCAGCTCAGACGTGACGGTGCCGTCGCCCCGCGCGAGAACGTCGCCGTGATCTTTTCCGGCGTGCAGCGCGGCTGCGAAGCCGTCGCGCCCGAGCCAGCGGCCGCGCCTGTCGGCCTGTAGACGTTCAGCGCGCGCCGAGCTCTTTGTACGCGAGCGCGACGTTGTTCTTCAGGCGGCCCGCATCCGCGGGCGCGTAGCCGACATACTTCGCGGGAATCTTCCAGCTGGCGGCGACCTCGTCCACCGTCTTGCCGGCCTTCTTCGCCGCCTGCGCATCGCTCAGAAAATCGCGATTGAACTGGATGTATTCCTTCAGATCGGCGGGCGTCATCTGCGTGCTGTGGCCGGTGATGATCGAGTCGACGTTCTTGATGCCGTTGAGCGCCTTCTCGAGCGTGTTCGCGATCTCGACGGCGCTGCCGCCGTTGTTCGCGTCGAGCAGCGGGACGTTCTTGCCCGAGAAGATGTCGGCGGCGTGGACCACGCGCAGCGCCGGGAAGACGACCCAGGCGTCGCCATTGGTGTGCCCGCGGCCGAAGTAGTACAAGTCGATCTGGTCGCTCCCCTTGAAGAGCGTCATCTTGTCCTTGAAGGTCCGCTTCGGGAGGCCGCGGCCGTTGTTCTGGTCGAAGATCGTCTTGGCCGGCACGGTCTGATCCGCGGCGGTGCTGTTGGGAATCATCTTCTTCATGTTCGCGGCGGTGTTCTCCTGGACGATGACGTCCACCGTCGCCGGGAACTCCACGTTGCCGCTGACATGATCCCCATGCGTGTGCGTGTTGATCAGCGTCGTCACCGGCTTGTCGGTGAGCGTTTTGATCTTGTCGAGGATCGGCTGGCCCCAGCCGGGGTTCTTGGCATCCACGACCGCCACGCCGTTGGCCGTGATGAACACGGCGGTGTTCCCGCCGCCGCCCTTGAGCACGTACAGGTTGTCCTTGATCTTCTCGACGTCGATGACGCGCGCCTGCGGCTGCTGCGCCGCGATGGCGACCGACAGCGCCCCGACCGCCAGTAATACGCCCAGGACGATGCTTCGCTTCATGCTCTGCCTCCGGTTTGGGGGGGATTAGATTGGGGGATTATACGCCTGCGTGGTACTGCTTTTACACGCCCCTCCTGAACAGCCGGCCGCCCAGCGGGCCGAGCTCGACGGCGTTACGGGCTCCGTGGCGTCAGACCACCTTGGTGACAAGCACTTCTTCTCCGAGCATGTCCGTAATCCGCACAGCCACCGTCGTCTCGCCTCTTGGCGCGGGGAATTCGTAGCGGCCGTCGACAAAGTCCGTCTTCTTTTCCGGCACGTCGACGATGACCACGTTGAGAACCGTGCCGTTGTAGGCGGTGTCGATGGCGACAGAGTCGATCATCGCACGGCAATTCTCAATCTTCGGTTCGAGCACGCCGGCCTGCTGCCGCAACCGCTCGACGATGCTGGGCGAGATGAAGTCCTTGATGGTAACCACGATCGACGCGCCCTTGCGTGTGATGCTGACGTCGGCCTCGGCCGGCGTGTGATTCAGCCACCCCCCGTGTTTGGCGTCGCGGCGCAGTTCAATCACGTGAAGACGGTTTGGCGCGTGCTGGCCTTTCCGGAGGCGGTTCCAGTCGTCGACGCCGGCCTGAGCGGCCAGCTCGATGCCGAGGCAGACGAACGTGACGTCGCGGTCTTCGTCCCTGCGCGAGTCCAATTCGCGCTTCAGATCCTCGATGTCCACCGGCGACAGCGGATGATCGAACGAGACGATCTTCACGAGCGATCTGCCGAGTGTGCCGTCGAAGTACCGATCGCCGCGCGTGCGCTGCACGCCCAGATGCTCGCACGCGAGATTCACCGCCTCGTTGTGTTGAATCTGCAGGTCGTAGTCGTTCACGCGCCAGGTCGTAAAGCCGAATTGAGCGGGAGCTGGCGTCTCCTGGTCGGGCTGTTCCGCTTCGATCAGCGATCCCTGCTTCGCTGGTGGCGCTTTGGCCGCAGCGACCTGCTCCTCGATCACTCTCTGAAGACGCTTCGCCGTCGTCTGAATCGCGCCCTTGTTGATGTCGCAGCCAATCCAACGCCGGCCGAGCGTCTGGGCGACCGCGACCGTCGTGCCGGAACCCATGAAGCAGTCGACGATGACGTCGTTTGCGCTCGAAGAAGCGAGAATTACGCGCGAAAGCAATTCCTCGGGCTTCTGCGTTGGGTAGTCCTCCCGCTCGGAGCCGACCATATTGATCGGGCTTATGTCGTCCCAAAAGTCGGTACAGGCCCTACCCTTCGTGTCGGTTAGATAGCGTTTCAGTCTTGGCCAAGCACCGTCAGTCGCAGGCCAGTAAATCAATTGCTCAGCGTCAAGTTGGTCCAATGCCTTTGGAACTCGTGACCAATGACGACCGATCGCTGTGGGATTGAAGCCACGCCAAGCTTCACCGGACGGACCGTGGCGAGTGCCGGGAGCGGTAAGTTCGCCCAAGGCAAACGTTCCTTGATCATCCGAGTGCCGATAGTGACGCTCAACATGCACACTCGTCATTTCTTGGAACTGTTCATGCCATGTGCTCTGCGAGGAATCGATCGAATAGAACAGCACGAAGTCGGTCACGGCACCGAACTGCGTGGCTCCAGCGTGTGCCGACGTCCTTTTCCAAGACACCTGGTTTCTAAATGAGTCCGACCCGAAGACTTCGTCTAGGAGAACGCGCAGATGATGAACTCTTCTCGCATCGACGTGCACATAAATCGACCCGGTATCGCTCAGCAATTCCTTCATCAGCAACAACCGCTCATACACGAACTGTAGGTAGTTGTCGTTGGACCAGATATCGGTGTACTGAATTTGCTCGCCGAGCGTATAGGTCTCGCCTTCGATTCTGCCGGAGCTGGCGGACCCGCGCAGGCTCACCCGGCGCACGTAGTCCGCGCCGGAATCAAACGGCGGATCGATGTAGATGAGTTGCACTTTCCCGCGGAAGCCATTGGCGAGCAAATGCGCGAGGACCTCCTTGTTGTCGCCGTGAAACAGCAGGCCCCCCTTGGGGTATTTCGCCGGCCAGTCGCTCCACGCGGAGGCGTCGGGAACGGGAGCGGCTTCGAAGCGCTCGACGAGTTGCGCCGGGAACGCAGGCAGATGCGAGAGCGGGCGCTTGCCGACCCACGTCAGCATCGGCCGGCCCTTGGCTGCCGTGATCTTGACTGTTGCCTTCGCGGTGGCAGGTGCCGTCGGTGCGGTTACGGGTGCCGCCGCAACCTCCGGCAAACGGGGCCGCCGAGTCTTCGACTCGCCGCCCCGGCTCGCCCGCGCCAGCTTCCGTGGCGCAGCCTGCTTAGCTGGGTTCGCTTGGCGGGCCATCAGGGTCCTCGGGGGCGAGCGGCTCGAGCGCGGCAATCGCCACCGGCAAGTCTGTCTCGAGAATCTTCCACACGGTATCGAGGTTCACGTCGTCGTACTCATGCACGATCTGATTTCGAAAGTTCGTGATGCCGAGCCAGTCAACGGACGGATGCTCTGCACGGAAGGCCACCGAGACCCGCCGGCAGGCCGCGCCAAGGATCGTGAACTTGTGCAGGACTGCGGATTGAAGGATGTCGTCGCGCAGAAACTCGTCCTGGCTGCGACCAGACACGAACCGCCGAATGGCGCAGGCGGCGGCGAGCATGTCCAGCACGTGCGCGCGATCATCCGACATAGATCGACCTCGCGCTGCCAAGAATGTTCTTCCTTCTGATCCAGTTATGGCTGCGCTCGATCCCCTTGCGGCTGATGAGATCGACGTCGCGGCCAACCAGCGTCTTCAGCTCTTCCTGCATGTGAAAGAACGCGAGGCCGAGCCTGGGCGCGTCCGGCTTGAAGCTCACCAGGAAGTCCACGTCGCTGTCCGGTCGGAAGTCCGGTCGCAACACGGAGCCGAAGACCGCGAGTTCGGCGACGTGCCACTTTCGACAGAACTCGTCGATCAGCGCCATCTCGACCGGCAGAGGAAGGGTCACCTCACGCTGTTCTGAGAATATCCACACTGGAGTGAGTTGCTCGAACGCGATGCTGTCGCCGGGCGTGAAAATCATCTCGTATTTGACCCGTTCCGGGTTCACCTCCTCCCAGCGTCGCACGGCCCTGGCTTTGGCGCCCGCGATGCCGTCGATGGGATCATCCCGGTCCTTTTCGCGCTTGATTTCGACGATGAGCACGCGTCCGGTGCCTGCGGACCGGCCGGGCGCCGGCTTCTTGCGAATGATGAAGTCCGGCGTGTACCGTCGCCACTTGCTGTCCGCTGTCCGGTACTCGACAAAGAAATCGGTCTTGGCCGGATCGGTCAATCCGCCCGTGAAGTAGATGTCCTCGACCTCCCACGGTTCCACATTCAGCTTCCTGAGTACCTGGTGGAAGAACGACTGCTCGGGCTGCGAGTCGAATTCAATCGGGTCGTAGTGGAAGCCGAGGTCCTTTGGATTTTCCCGCCGGAGCGCCTCCCACCTCGTCAGGTAACGCTCGCGATCGACGGGGTAGTTGATCTCCGTGAAGTAGACGGGCTTCCCGGCCTCGTCCGCATAGCTGCTGAAAGCCTCTTCGCGCACGATCGCCAGCGCGCGTTCGACGTGTTCCTCATACCGTTCGTAGTGCCGCGTCTGATCTTCCAATTGTCGCGCCAGGTCCTCAACGTGCGCGGCAGGGACTTCGCCCTCTGGGTACAGATCGGCGAGATGGCGGTGGAGGGTGAGAGGCGATACGCGATACCGCGCGGACAGCTCTGTCGCCACCGCGAACGTGTCGCGCACCGTCGAAGCTGCGGCGATCGACTCGCTGTCAATCTGCTGCAGCGCTTTACCGCGGCGATCGCTGAGATCGAACACCGCCTTCGTGGCGACGGGCGCCAAGGTCGTCGGACGAACGAAGGATAGGGCGCGATCGGTCTCCCTCCATGTCCGAACGACCGACGACACCACCTGCGTCATCGCCAGCGGCGCGACCGGTACCTTCCGCAGCACGACGCGCGCCGTGCGCATCTGCTGACGTGTCTGGTTGAGATCGGCAATCTCCTCACCGTAGGTCTCGCGCAACTGCCGATCGAGCACGGCGTGGTTGTCCTTCGACAGGTAGATCCGCGCCTTCGTCGTGTTGCCGGGAACCTGCCGCAGGCAGCGCGATGCGGCCTGCAGGACGAAATTATTCGACGTTCTCAGCTTCCGCGCGAGCGCGCACGCAAAGAGGCTCGGACAGTTCCAGCCTTCGGTGCCTTTATTGACCAGAAGCATCACGCGATGCGGCGCCGCGGGATCGTTCAAGCGATTGAACGCGTCAATGTCGGCGCTCTTGGTCAGCGTCGTGTCCGATGTGTTCACGAGCACAAGCGTCGGACTGATGCCCGCTTCCGCCAATGCGGCGTCGATCGTCGGCCGGTATTCCGCGAGGTCGTCGGTTTGCGGAAAATAGATCGCGAGCTTGGCCGGTGCGCCGTCCGGAAGCGCCACGTCCCGATAGTCGCGCAGGAAGTCCTGAACGATGTGTCGCAGGTACTGGGCGGTGTCGCCGCCAAAGTCGAACTGCTGGATGTTGCCCGAGACGTCTTTGAGGATGTTGTCACGAATGCCCTGCGACAGCCCGTACCAAATTACCACGTCGCGCAGCGGCTGGCGCTCGAAGTACGGCGTACCGGTCGTGTTGACGACGCAGATGACATTGGTTTCGGCGTGCAGGTAGTCGACGGTCTTGCGCACCTTCTTGAGCTCCGCGCCGAGTGACTGTCCGTACGTGTGATGGGCCTCGTCGGAAAACACCGCCAGGTGCGGCAGGCTGGCGATCTTCTGCAGACGCAGATTCGCGATGTCTTGTCGTGCCTCTTCGGCTCGTTCGGCGTTGAACAGTGTGCCGATGTCACTCTTGCGAATCTGCTCCTTCTGGATGCGAATCTTCTCGGTGTTGGTGACGACGACGTTGAACGAGGAGCCGCCGATCGCGGGAATGTCCTTCTCACCGTCGCGCGTGAACGTGAACTTCACGGACGCCGCAAACGTACGGTGCATGCGAGGAGGCAGAATCTTGTCGTAGGGCGCCGCCAGCAACTCCCGCAGCGATTCGATCGGCGTCTTGCCCGGCGCGAAGACGAGGGCGTTCTGTACGAACGGTCCATCCGGGTATTCCCACGACATCGCAAACTCGGTCGCGACGATTGACCCGATGAGGATCGTCTTGCCTGCGCCCATTGCGAGGGCAAGGATGTAGCTCGGGTAGTCGAGCGACAGCGTCTCGCGCACGGCCTCGAGTTTGTGTTTCTTGACGAGCGCGTCGTCTGTCCGGACGGCATCAATGAGGGCGTCAACGCCCCCGTCCAGCGCCCGGCCGATCAGTTCCTGATTTCCGAGACCGAGCGCGGTCAGCAGGTCGGTCTTGTTTGTGTAGATCCGTTTGTAGAGCTCGAGGACGTGCGGCGTGCCTTCAACGAGCCGCAGATACCAATACGTTTCAAGCGCGCGAAGCTGCGGCGCCCGCAGAAAGCGAACGTTGCCGGTCTCCTCCACACCATGAGCCCATTCCAGGATTTCTGCAATGGCTGGGAAGTTCTCGACCGTGTACCCTCCGGCATTCCAAGCTGCGACCCGGATCGCCAGCGCTTCGTGGAGCGTCACGCATGCATTCTACGGGAAGAGGTGCCTGGCCGTACACGGTTTCCGGACACCGAACCGCACGAGCGCAGGCTCGACGTCCTCTGCACGCGACTGAAAACCGGCTTAACGTCCGTCGCTGTGACACGAGAGGGCAGGCCGAGCTCGCATGACGACGCCAGCGCTCGATCTCATCGTTCTTCACGAACATCCCGATCGGACGCTACGGTCAGTCGCTGGACGTCAAGCGGGCGCTGCGATTGGTTTCCAAGAACGATCTGCACATCGTGGGTCCGGCCGTCGTTGAGAAGCGGGATTGCGGCGGCGGCGACAGGCGCGCCGTCTGTGTCAGGGGGGAAGCGAAGACGGATCTGAGAACGGCCATTCCGTCAATGTCGGGAGGCCGCTCAGGCTTCCTCTCGTCTCGATGTGAGCGCGTGGGTCGGACATGGGGAGGGCGTTATACTGCGGCCAGTGGCTGACGCGCCCGCCCGCAACATCTACTTCGAGCTCACGGAAGCGTTCAACGCCACAGCGCCAACCGTGGCGCTGGCGTCGGGTCAGGCCGTGGTCTACTACCGCGTCGCGATCATGAGCAAGGACGGAGACTGGATCATTCGCGAGACGCGCGAAGCCTGTACCATCGTGCTCGGAGAGCTCGAGGCACGCGGCGCGCGGTATCGGCCGGCCGCTCCGCTCGACGTACGGTGGCTTGCGGGTGGTTGGTCGAGCCATTTCGAGTTCTTCGATGCGCGTCAGCGGCGGGTACGGTGCGACTTCGTCAGCCGCCCGCCCCGCCTGTCTCATGCAGCCATCGACGCGCTCTTCGTCCGCACCGAGAGACCGCCCGCCCTGAATGTCGTCGATCTGGCCGCGCTCATCGCCTTGAAGCAGACGCAACGCGCGAAGGACTACCCGGTGATCGGCGAACTGGCCACACAGCTCCCGCCTGAGAGGGAAATCGAGGTGACGACCGATCCCGACCGGATCATCGCACTCGCGCCGCTGTTCGGTCATCCGTCATCGCGTTCCGCCGTGCGCGCGGCCCACGTCGACAGGCATGCCGTGGTCGTGGCCCTCGCGGAAGAAATCGACGCCATGCAGCAGGTCGACCGACGCCGCGTGGCGGCCTACGAGGCTGCCGCGCAACCCTACCTCGAGGCGTGTCGAGCCCAGGACGTCTCGACGCTTGGGCTGCGGGAGGCGCACGCGCGCATGCTGGAGATCGCCGAACGCCTTCTGCCTCACACCGTCGAGCCGGGATCCGCCCATGCCAATGCTCAGTGAAGACGACGTCAATCTGCGGGGCCTGAGCGCCGAGGAGCTCGATGCGGCGTGGGACTTGTGGTTCGATCTCGCGCAGACGACCAACGACTCGGATGAGATGTACTCACACGGCGTCTTCGTCAACACGGTGACGAATGTTTCACGTGAACGATCCGTCGATGACGGGCTGACCGATCAGCCTGGCTCTGCGACATCGGGTTGACGGGCGGCGTGATGGGCGCCAAGCAGCGCATCACCCGCCAGGAAACACTGCAACTGGCCACCATCAACAACGCGCGGTTGATCGGCGACGAGAAGCGAAAAGGATCGATTGAGCCCGGCAAGCTCGCCGATGTCGTCGTGCTGTCGGAACACATCCTCACGTGTCCCGAACCGCGCATTCGCGATGCGGAAGTCCTGATGGCCATCGTCGGTGGACGCGTGGTCCATCAGGCTCCCGCATGCTGATCGCGCCTATTTGCACCCAACCGTTCGTATGGCCGTCAGACCCTGGATCGATGCTCCACCGGTTGTCGCACCGGTCAAACGCGCCGTCGTGGCTCCGCAGGTCAGGCCCGTGCTCTGGGTGTCGAAGTGCAGCATGAGATCGAGATCGCCATCGCCATCGGCGTCTGCCAGCATCGAGGTCAGCGGCGCGGTTTCAGTTCCGTTGGTGCCGAATCGAATGGTGGCGATCGCCACCGACGCCGCATCGAACGTTGAGGTCGTGAGAATCGCGACGGGAAGCCTGCCTTTGCTCCTCGGATTGATCGGACTTGTCGCGCCACCGCCTTTCAACTGCACGACCACCGGCTGAGCGCCAGACGCGATCCCGCCGGGATCGGTGATCTGACCGTTGGCCGCGCCATCTGCGTCGCCCAGCCCACCGTCGGCAATCGTCAGCGTCAACACATTGTCGAGTCCGTCGTTGCTGCCAACGAGCGACGAGACGTCGGTCCACATGCCGCCGATCACCTTCCAGTACTGTGTCCCGGCAGGCACAACCGCCGGGAACGTCATCGTGATCGTGACGGTCGCGCCCGGCGTGAGATTGGCGATGGTCCAGTTGAAGAACCCGTACGGGAAACTGACGGCGGGTTTCCCCGCCTGCGGCAGTGAGGATTCGGGCACCGACGTCAGATTGCTGAAGCCACCCGCGCTTGTCGCGAACGTGACGGTGCCTGCGCCTGTCGCCGCACCAGCCGACACGACCGTCGTCTGCGTGCGGACAAACACTTCCGCATTGGACGCGACGTTGCCGCGCCATGCGACAAAGGCGCTTCCCTCGGCAGCGGCGATGGCGATCTCGAAACTCCCTTGGCCGTTCTGGCTGAGCACACTCGTCGTGCCAAAGGTCGCGCCATGGTCGTTGCTGGCACGGAGGAAGACCTCGAAGTTCAAATTGAACTTGTCGAGCCAGGCGACGTACACACTGTTGCCAGCCGCCGCCAGCCGCGGAAACTTAGAGTCAACAGGGTTGGCGCTCAGATTCTGCGTCCCGGGATCCATCGTGAAGGACACGCCATCGTATGCGACGCGGCGAAACAGAATGTCGTAATTGCCCGCGGCGTTGTCCTGCCACGAGACGTAGGCGTCGTTTCCGGCGGCCGCGACGGTGGCGAACTCCGATAACGACGCGTTCGCGCTCACGTTCATGGTGGCGCCGATGCTGAACACGCCGTTGTACACGATTGGCTTCAGCAAGACTTCCGTCGTCCCGGCGAGACTGTCGGTCCACACGACGTACGCCAGGTTGCCGGAGGTCGCAATCGAGGGAAGGAACGACGCCCCCGCATCGTTGCTCAGATTCACCGTGGGCGCGAAACTCGCTCCGAAGTTATCGCTCGCGCGGAAAGCGATCTCCGCATTGGGCTGATCGTCCTCCCACGCCAGATAGACTTTTGATCCCTCCGCAGCGATCGCGGGCGTCGCCGAAGAGAGAGGAGTGTTGCTCAGATTGACAGGCACCGAAAACGTGTTGCCGGCCGTCGTGCTGCGCGCGTACATGATTTCCGTATTCCCCCCCCAGACCGATTCCCGCCATGCGACGTAGATGTTTTGCCCTGAGGCCGCGATCACCGGGTTCGCTGAACTGTCGAAACTGTTGCTCACGTTGACCGTCGAGCCGAAGCTCAGTCCGTGGTCGTGACTGGCCTTCAACACAATCTCGCCATCAAAGGGCCGGATCCACATGACGTACACGTTGCTGCCCGAGACGGCCACCTGCGGTCCCTGGGAGCCGCCGGGATCACTGCCGATGGTGATGGCCGCACCGTAGGTGACGCCGCGATCGGCGCTGCGGGCGAGGAGGACTGCCGGAAAACTCGGATTGACGGTGTAATCCTCCCACACGGCATACACATAACATCCCGAGACGGCGATATCCGGGAAGCGCGACGCTCCAGCGTTGAGGCTCACGTTCTTCGGCGCGAGCGACGATGGTGCGAACACCGCCCCGATGTTTAGGAGGACCGACACTTTGTCGATCGATCGGTTGACGATCACGGCGTCGACGCGGCCATCGCCATTGAGATCGCCAACGGCAATCGCCGAATTGAACGCAACCGACGCATCGAAGAACACGGCGGGGCCAAAGCTGCCGGTGCCGGTGCCGGCAAATGCAACGGCAACCGACCCCGCCTCGGCCGCGACGATGATGTCCTGAACGCAGTCACCGTTGAGATCGGCCACCTCAATCGATATCGCAGGCACGCTGAGGCCCATGAAGAGCTCGAGTGGCGATGCAAAGGTGCCGCCGCCAGTGTTCAGCAGCACCGACACGGTTCCAACGCCCGTGCCGACGGCAAGGTCTGGCTTGCCGTCCTGATTGAAGTCGCCCACCGCAAGATCGAACGGCTGGGTGCCCGCAGTGATGTTTGTCGCCGGTCCAAACGCGCCAAGCCCGTTGCCAAGCAGAATCGCCACCGAGTCTGGCGTGTTCGAGTTCATGCTCGCGACCGCGAGATCCTGATGGCCATCCCCGTCGAAGTCCGCGATCGCCACTGCGATCGTCACAAACCCAACCGGGTAGTGCGTGAGCGATCCGAATGTTCCATCTCCGGCGCCGAGCAGCGTGGTGACGCTGTTATTGTTCGGCATCGCGAGATCGAGATGGCCGTCTTCGTTGAAGTCGCCTACCGCAATGGCATATGGCGCGCCGCCTACCGGGAAAGTCGTCGCTGGATTGAACAGCGTCGGCAGGCCGTTGCCCAGGAGGATGGCGAACCCAGCTCCGCTCCCGACCGCAAGGTCCGGTATGCCGTCGCCGTTGAAATCAGCAATCGCAACGGCGGCGGGGCTGGGACCCACCGTAAAAGGAAGAGCGGGTGCGAATTGACCGCTGCCTGTCCCAAGCAGCACGTTGACGCCGTCGCCCTGTGCAGGGGGCACGCCGTCGGGCATCACGCCCGTATTGACGACGACGAGATCCGGCTTCCCGTCTGCGTTGAGGTCGCCGATGGCCACCGAATACGGGCTCGTCGCCGAGTCGTACTGAACCGGCGGCGCGAACGAAATCGGCTGTGCGCCCGCAACACCCGGGACAACAGCCAGCAACAGCAGAAGCGGCGTAAGCATCCGGAGCGTCATGGTGCCTCCTTTCGAGGCAAAGCGTTTCGAGGTTGGAGGGCGGCCAACACGCGCCGATCAGATTCGCGATCGCCGCGCCGTTCCCGGCCGCGCTCTGCCGGGCGTCGGTAAAGGCGTGTACGGGGAGCGCGTACTACCACGGCTGCCTGATGCGCGCGATCGGTCTGCGCCGAGCGGCAGCGGACCGATCGCGCGAAGGCGCATGGCGTGCTCGCGTTACTGGACGATGGGCATGCCGACAAGGCCCGGAATATCCGGCTGGGGGTTGAACCCGGAGTACACAAGCGGGCTCACGACCGCCTGGGTGGCGCCGGTTTCGTTGTCGACGATCTCGACGCTGCCGACGATGGAGTCACAGGGTCCCGGAGCTTCCGACACGCCGCCAAGGGCGACTTCCGACACGCCGCCAAGGGCGACTTCCGACACGCCGCCAGGGGCGACTTCCGACACGCCGACAATGGCGCGCACGTCGAGCCGCTGACCCGGCCGAAAGTCTGGATTGCCGACCCCGAGCCGCTGACCCGGCCGAAAGTCTGGATTGCCGACGAAGCGACGATTCATGCTGACATCGACGTGCGTCGAGCGGCCTCCCCCGAGCACGACTCGCACGGCGGGCAGCAGCATCTGATTGCTGCCGTCAACGAAGCCCAGGGTGACCTCGCACGAGACCGCCCCGGTCGAATCGGCGTCGGCGATGTTGGTGATGTTCAGGCGCGCCGTCTGACCGCGGCCGATGCCCACTGAGCCGAAGATCATGTGGGGCTGGGCCCCGGCGTGGACGGTGATCGGCACGGCGGCCAAGACGAGGGCGAGGGCGAAAGCGAGTGCGACTGCAGATTTCATAACGAATCCTCCAATACCGGTAAAGGCGCGGAAAGGGGTCGTGTATTACCATGCACTCGTGCTGATGCGCCGCGCCTCCCGGCTATCCTGCGGTCTCGTCGCGCTCCTGGTGTGTTTCGAGACATTCACCGCCGCGCAAGACAAGCCGGCCGCGGCGACGGCGGTCGACACGCTGGCCGACGCCATCGCCGCAGCGGCGTCGGACCTGGACCGGCAGGCGCTGCTCGACAGGGCGCCGGCGCTGGTGACCGTCGACCTTCGTAAGGCGCTGGTGGTGCGCGCGATTCAGTTCCAGAGCCAGCGCCGCCTTGCGGCCGCCGAAGGCGCGTATCTCGCCGCTGCGCAGGTTTCGCATCAGATTGGCGACGCGGAAGGCGAAGGGCTTGCGTTGAACGGGATCGGCGTCGAGGAGCAGCTCCAGGGTCGTTACGCGCCGGCGCTCGAGTGGTACGCGAAGGCGTTGGCCGTGCAGCAGGCCCTCGGCGATGAAGCGGGTCAGGCGAAGACGCTGCACAACGCCGGGATCGTTCACGCCGCGCAGGCCGAGTACGCCGAGGCGCTCGATTTCTATCAGCGCGCGCTGGCGCTGGACGAGCGCATCGGCGATTCGCGCCTGACCGTCCGGACGCTGAACAGCATCGCGCTCGCGCAGCGCGCCCGCGGCGACCACGCGCTTGCCCTGCGAATCCACTTCAGGGCGCTGGCGATCGCCGAGGCGACCAACGACGTAGAGGCGCGCGTCGGCCTCCTCAACAACGTCGGCACCGACTACCGGTCCGAGAGGAACGATCCGCTGGCCCTCGAGTACTTCGAGCGCGCGCTGACGCTGAACGAAGCGCGCAAGGACATGGCGGGCGTGTCGCAGGCGCTCAACAACATCGGCGCGATCCAGGCCGACGATCACCGTCTGGCGCAGGCGCTCGAGAACTACCGGAGAAGTCTTGCCATCAAAGAGACGCTCGGCGACAAAATCGGCGCCGCGCGCACGCTTACCAACATCGCCGTCGTCGAAGGGGACCTCGAGCAGTACGACCAGGCGCTCGAGCACCTCAACCTCGCGCTGGCCGCACGCGAAGCGCTGAACGATCGCCCCGGCCTCGGCCAGTCGTGGGTGAACTTCAGCGTGACGTACGCGGCCAAGGGCGACTATCCGCGCGCGGCCGACGCCGCGGCGCGCGCCGTGAGCATCACGGCGGAGTTCGGATCGCCGCGCGACGTCATCGAGGCCAAGGTCGCAGCCGGGCATGCGTATCGCGGGCTGAAGCAGCCGGCCGCGGCGCGCGCGGCGTTCGAGGACGCCATCGCGGTCGTCGAAGGCCGGCGCGGTGAGATCGCTGGCGGCGGAACCGAACAGGCGCGATTCTTCGAGGCCAACATCTCGCCGTATCGGTCGCTCGCGGAACTCCTCATCGAGCAGGGCGCATCCGAAGACGCGTTTCGCGTAGCCGAGAGCGCCAGCGCGCGCGTGCTCCTCGACGTGCTCAGCAGCGGTCCGCAGACGGTCACCAAGGCCATGACCCCGGCCGAAGTGACGGAAGAACGGTCGCTGGCTCGAAAGCTGGCCGCGCTCAACAGGGCATCGCCCGGCCAGCCTGCCCAGCTGCAGGCCGCGCGCCGCGCGTACGAAGCGCTCGAGGCCAAGCTCTACGCGACGCACTCGGACCTGCAGGTCCACCGCGGTGAGGTGCCGGCGCTGACCGTCGCGGAGTGCGCTGTCCTGATGCGCAATTCGCGCACGGCGCTCGTCAAGTACATGACGACGAAAGACACGACGTACATGTTCGTCGTCACGAGGCCGGCGGCGCCCCCGAGCGCGCCCCAGCTCGCCGTCTATTCGATTCCGGTGAAGGCGCTGGATCTTGCCGCGCGCGTTCGCCGTTTTCGCGAGCACGTCGCGGCCCGCGACCTCGGCTTCGCAGCGGAGGCCCGAGCGCTCCACGCCACGCTGCTGAAACCGGCGCAGCGCGAGCTCGCAGGGAAGGACACACTCGTCCTGGTGCCGGACGGCGTGCTCTGGGAGCTGCCATTTCAAGCGCTCCAGCCCCGCGCGGACCGTTACCTGATCGAAGACCTGGCGATCTCGTACGCGCCGTCCCTGACGGTCTTGCGCGAGATGACCAGGTCGAAGCCGCGGCGCCGTACGGAGGAGACGCTGCTCGCCTTCGGCAACCCGGCGCTCGAGCCTTCGCCTTCGTCAACACCGCCCGATCGTGACGATGAGCTGAAACCGCTGCCCGATGCCGAGCGGCAGGTCCGCGCGCTTGGTCAACTGTACGGGCGTGACGCGCGCGTGTATGTCGGCGCCGCCGCGCGCGAGGCCCGCGTCAAAGCCGAAGCGCCACGCGCGAGGATTCTTCACCTCGCGACGCACGGCATGGTCGACGATGCGAGCCCGATGTACTCCCACCTCGTGCTGGCGCGCACGCCGGCCGATCAGGACGACGGGGTGCTCGAGGCGTGGGAGCTGATGAAACTCGATCTGCAGGCCGAGCTCGTCGTGCTGTCGGCGTGCGACACGGCGCGCGGCCGCGCGGGCGCCGGAGAGGGCGTCATGGGTCTCACGTGGGCGCTGTTCGTCGCCGGATCGCCGGCCACGGTCGTGAGCCAGTGGAGTGTGGAATCGGCGAGCACGACCCGGTTGATGCTGGCCTTCCACGGAGCGATCAAAGCGTCGCTCGATCGCGGACACGATCTGACGGGTAAAGCCAGGGCGCTGCAGCGCGCGTCGGTGAGCCTGCTGCACGACGCGCAGTACCGGCATCCGTTCTACTGGGCGGGGTTCGTGCTCGTGGGCGACGGCACCTAGTTCCGGCGTCGCTGCTCGATGTCGCGGAGCAGACCGCTCGGGATCGGCGAGTCCGGGTTCGCGTCCGCGAGCGCCTGAAGCTCCGCGCGCGCGTCGTCGAGCAGACCGGCTCGGGCGAGCAGCACGCCGAGCGCGAGATGTGAACCGGCGTACGACGCCTTCGCATGCGCGACGGCGGCGGCTTCCGCGCGGTCGAGCACTCTGAATCGCGCCTGCGGATCGGGAGCTGAGGGCGTCGTGATCTCGACGCCATTGTTCGTTGCGGTCACCTGCCACGCGAAGACTGCGCCGGGCGCCAGCGGCGTCGGCGGCACCCAGGTCGTTCCCGTCAGTGCGCCGCTCGCCGCGACCTGATTGAACCGATCGTCGAACACGCGCACGGCGTAGCGCGTCGCGCCTGCGAACGGCGTCCACGTGAACGTCGGCCGGTCCGTCATGACGGCGGTGCCGACCGGACTCAGCGGGGCAAAGAATCGCGTCGGCGCGGGTCGTCCCATCAGCGATTCCGATCGTCCGGCGAGCTCGGCGATTGCCGGCGGAATGCCGATGTGCCGCGACGCCAGCGCCTCTGCCACCGCCCGTTCGTCGTCCGGCGCGAGCGCGCGCGGCACGCTCAAGACGCCCGCGCGATCCAGTGTCACGACACCCCCGGCATCGCGAAGCGCGACCGACGGCGTATCGGCCGGGCCCGTGCGGCCGGCGATCCGTTCGGCGGGCCGATCCCGACCGATCGTCAGCCATGCCGCGAGCGCGAGCAGCGCGGCGGCCGACGCCATCGCGGCCACGACGCGCGGCGTCGACGCGCGCCAGCGCTGCGCAAATCGCCAGTGCCCGCCCGCGGCCGCCAGCGTCTGCTTGTAGGCGCGCAGGTCCGCTGCATCCTCCGCACACGCTGCGCAGGCGGCGACGTGCGCGTCCGCTCGTGTCATGTCCGGCGGCGGCAGTGCTCCGTCGACGTAGCGCCCGAGATCCTCCACGCTCACGTGCTCTGAAGGCGCCGAGGCCGCGTGCAGGTCGGCCTGGATGACCCTGACGGCGGATTGCAGCCACTCGTTCGAGGCGAGCCGGCTTCGGCACGTCTCGCAGCCGGCCAGGTGGTCGTCGAGCTCGAGGAGCGCGGCTCCCGAGAGCCGGCGGTCCCGGTAGGCGTCGAGCCGTTCGTCAGGAGGATGCTGCATCGACCATGAAGACGTGGAATCGCCCATGAGATTACCGTCCCGCCATGCGGCGCCCGAGCCGCGCGCGCGCTGATTTGCGCAGGTTGATGACCTGCTGCCGTGTGCAACCGAACCGCTCCGCGATGCGCGCGTCCTCGAAGGGCAGGTCGGGCCAGATCCCTGCAAACTCGTCTGCCGGAATGTCGACGGCGACGGCGATCTGGCGAACGGTGGCGATGCCGAGCGCCGGCAGCAGCGCCAGCGCGTCGCCGCCTTCAGCGCCCCTGAGCCCCAGGATGAGCGCCGCTCGCTGACGCGGGGGCAAAACCAGGATTTCACTCCAGAGGTGCTGCAAAAAGCCGCGTGCCTCGAGGGCCGCCGCCGCGCTTGGCCGCGGTTCCGGCACCTGATCGAGCGCGGCGCGCCCACGTTCGGTCAGCGGCATATCTTCCGAGGCGTCGCGCACACCAGCTGCGCTGGCGACCAGATCGACGAGGCGGTCGAAGGGCATGGGCTGGGGGTTGTGGTCGAGCGCGTCGATCACGAACGCGCGATAGTCCCCGGCGGCGGAGCGCGTCCCACGCGACGCCACGACGCGCGAGCCCGATGCCGCACAGCCGCACAACCAGCCTTGATCGGGATCCTCATACAGCTCGAACTGCGGATCGTGGGCCAGCAGGTATCGCAGCCGATTCTTGAGGCGCCAGCGTTCCGGGTGCCGGCTGCGCACGTAGTCGTGGCACGCGTGGTAGCTCGTGACCGCGACGTACCGGGCAAAGTCACCGATGGCGTTCGCCTCGCTGTCGCCTTTGAGCGACTGGAGGCAGGCGACCAACTGCAGCATGATCTCGCCGCGCACATCGTCGGCGTCCTGGCGTTCGTGCCCGTCGAATCGGAGCTTGCCTCGGACGATGCTCGAGACAAGCGGTTCCGCGTGATTGGCGATGAGCGATTCGAGGAGCGCGGCCGATTCGACCGTGTCCGGGGCTTGAAGAAACGCACGCAGCACGGGGTCGTTCACATCGGGCACAGGATCTGAAGTTCCCCACAGCGTACTACAGCAGGGCGTGTGTCAGACTCTCGGCGGACCGCCGCAGCCGCGCGGAGGCGGCTCAGCCGGGCGATCGCCGCTCGCCTGAAGGCTCGCGCCACACGAACGTGCAAAACGCCCAAACGTCCGTCGCTGTGACACGAGAGGGCAGGCCGAGCTCGCATGGCGACACCAGCACTCGACCTCATCGTTCTTCACGAACATCCCGAATGGCAGAAGCCGTTGCTCGCGGCGCTCGAACGTCGCGGCGTCTCGTTTCTCCCATTCGACGTGACGCGGTCGGCGTTCAGCAACGGCGAACCGCTTCGCGCCCGCCTCTACTTCAACCAGGCGAGTCCAAGCGCGTACCTGCGCGGCAACACCCGGGTCGATCTTCTCGTCGGTCAGCTGCAGAACGGCTGGCCGCCACGGGCTTCTGCTATCATCGGCCGTTCCCAGGCAGGAGGTTTTGACATGAGACTCCGCACGCTGCTTCTGCTGCTGCCCATTCTTGCGGCCGTGCAGACGAGCTCGGCGCAGCAACCCACGGCGCAGCCCCCCGGCGTCGGAGCCGCCGCCACTGTGCGGTCGCCTGAGGTGTCGGCTGACCGCAACGTGACCTTCCGCATTGCCGCGCCCAGGGCGAGTGCCGTGTCGGTCGTCTGTGAATGTTTGACCTTGGAAGAGGCGGCCACACTGGAGCGGCAGATTGCCCAGTTAGGGCCACGCAGCGCGACCGATCCAGACAGGGTGAGGCTGACGAGCGCGTTACAGAACGTGCGGGCCAATCAAGGCGTGCGCGCCCTCGCCAAAGACGCGCACGGCGTCTGGAGCCTCACGCTCAACGGCGTCGCGCCGGACCTCTACGAATACCACTTCAAGGTGGACGACTTCGAGATGCTCGACCCCAGGAACCCGGTCGTGAAATACAACAGCCGGCCCAACCTGATTGAGAGCCTGCTGGAAGTTCCTGGCAGCGCGCCGATGTTTTACGACGTGCGCCCCGTCGCGCACGGCAAGGTCGACATCCGGTTGTACGACTCGAAGTCCGCCGCCAGCACGCGCCGCGCGTGGGTGTACACGCCGGCCGGCTACGAGAAGTCCACTACCAGGCTGCCGGTGTTGTATCTGCTGCACGGCGGAGACGGCGACGAAACCGTCTGGACCACGTTCGGCAAGATGAACAACATTCTCGACAACCTCATCGCCGAAAAGAAGACCGCGCCCATGATTGTGGTGACGCCATCGGCCTACGCGTACCCGCCGACGAGCGGCGTCGCGAACGACAGGCAGCGTGCCGATTTCGAGAAGGATCTGCTCACCGATCTGATTCCGTTCGTGCAGGCCAGCTATCGCGTCGCCGCCGACAAAGACCATCGCGCGCTCGCGGGCCTCTCGATGGGCGGTGGGCTGACCCTGGCGATTGGACCTCGCCATCTCGACGTGTTCAGCCGCATCGCGCTGTTCAGCTCGGGAGCGGGGAACGACCCCGCGACCTCGTTGAAAGATCTCGCGGCGAACGCGAAGAACGTGAACAGTCAGATGAAGGTCTTCTGGATGGGCATCGGCACCGAGGACCCCGGATATGCAGGTGCCAAGAAGACGTCCGACTATCTGGACTCGGTGGGCATCACGCACAGTTTCAAGACGATGCCGGGCGCGCACACCTGGATCGTGTGGCGGAATTTCCTGAACGACGTCGTGCCGCAGTTCTGGGGCACGGCGCCATCGACCAACTAGCTTCTCGAGAAGTTGCTCATCCTGATGGAGCTCACGCAGGTGCGGCGTCGCCAAGGAGATCGGCGTGCCGGTGAATCCCAGGTGTGTCACACTTTTGCCGCATGGGTCATACACTTACCGAAGGCTGGCCACTTGTTCGGCGTAGCCGTTGAACGGATCCTGACGCTGCCATGTCGTGAAGGGCCCCGCTCCCGGGCGCTGGGGAAGGCGCCACACAACAGATCCGTCAGATGAATTACAGAAAGGTTACGACGCTCTTCGTGGCCCCTCGAGCATCTTGGTCGCGGAGGTCGGCCAGCCGCTTTCTGTCGGCTGTACGGCGGGAATAGTCTGCTCCGGCGCGTCCATTCCCCTGGACCGCGCCTCGTTCGGAACTTGGCACTCCCATTGCCCTGACCCTCCCCGGGAGGCGTCATGGGCCCTATGCGGGAGCTGCTCGCGTCCGACCATCGGCACGTATTCGAGTTCTTTCTGGTGGGCCTTCGCGACGTTTCCGAACCCACTGTCGATCGACGAGAGCTGTTCTATAACGCCAGTGTGCTGGCGCACTATGCGCAGGTATCCACGCAGGCCGACAGCGAATGGCCAGCTCCCGCGAATCTCAGTACGGTCTTCGACCATTTTGTGTCGGACACCACCCTGCTGCGCGACAGCCTGATGATGGAAGTGGCCGGCGCGCAGTGTCTCTTGATGGCGGGGTTCTTCGAGGATCAGATGCGCCAGCGGCACAACATCCGCTGGTACGCGGAGCTGGGCACCGGTTTCTTCAGCCGCGCGGCCGCCCATGAACCGTCCCCTGAGAAAGCCTGGCTTTTCGACGCGATCGGCAGGCACTTCGAACCGTGGCGCCAGCGGCACGCGCAGCTGAGCCGCGGGTTGCGGGACCAACAGCATCTCCTGGCCCCACCGGGGCCACCCGTGCTCATGTAATTGACGCCTGACCACAAGCCGATAGCGAGTACGAGCGGCGACGAGCCGCCACCTCGAGGGGAGGGACTGTGAGTCCACCTGTTCTCAACAGCGGCAACAGTGAGCGCATGAAGGCGGCCGTCCACGGTGTGGCGCTGGCCACAGCCGCGGTGTGTGGTGGGTACAACATCGCCGCGTGGCTGGTCCGACGGGAGAGGCACCTGGCAGTCAACGGGCTGTTCTACAGCGCGGCCGTCATGTGGGAGATCGTACACGTGCGCCACCATCTGGCCGCAAGGCCGGCGCCGCAGCCTGCCTTGCTCTGCGCACGCGACGAAATGAAGGACGCCGCCTGACCTGATTCTGTCCGGCGTGCAGCACGGCGCGTGACGCACGACGCCGTAGCGCGAGGCTTTCAGCCGAGCGACGCGGTCACGGCGCGACGAACTCTGTGCCGGCGTGGCCCGCGATGGCGTCCTCCAGGTCCCCTGAATCTTGGGCGCCATGCTGCCCGCGCCGAAGTGCCCCTCCGCCAGATAGCGCTTCGCTTCGTCCACGGTCACGCGGTCGAGTGCACGCTCACCCGGCGTCCCGAAATGCAGGCAGACCTTCTGCACGTTCGATCACCGCCTCGACGCCGTGCAGATCGCCCGCGGCATCACGCGTCACCGGAATGCCTCCGCCGCCGACGGCCGTGACGACGAAGCCGTCCGCCACGAGGTGCCGGATGGCGTCCAGCTCGATGATGCCGAGCGGCTCCGGGCTGGGCACGACACGCCGGCTACGCAGCCTTCACCGTCTGAGCCTTGAGGCCGACCTTCAGTCTGTGTCTGACCGCGTCAAAAATGGCGGCCAGGTTGTCCATGCTTGGATTTCCGCTACGGGAGAGCATGCGATGCAGGCTCTTCGCAGGCTTGTCGGTCATCCCCGCCAGCGCCTCGAAGCCCACCGTCGCATTGACGAGGTCGCGCAGCAGCAGCCGCGCCGCTTCAGGTTCGCCGTTGAGAAACAACGTGGCCGCCTCGTCCAGGAGCGCCCGTGCAAACTTCGGATCGCGACGGACCCGTTCCACCACCGTCTGTTTGAAGTCTCGAGTCAACGCCATCGTTGTTCACCGTTTCTTGTGCGGCTCAGGCGGAACGCGTCGTGCCGCCGCCTTCTTGCGCACCTTGTATTCGTCGTGGAGCGCCAGCGCCTTCGCGATATCGGCCTGCTGGCGTTTCTTTGCGCCGCCGCAAAAGAGCAGCACCAACGAATCGCCGTCCCGCGCCAGATACACTCGGTATCCCGGTCCCCAGTCGACTCAGAGTTCACCGAGGCCGCTGAACCATTTCACGTTGGACGTGTTCCCCAGACTCAGCCGGGCGACGGCGGTGGCGACTTTGGCCGCCGCCTGCGGATCGAGTTGATCAAACCAGGTCTTGTATGGGACCGAGCCGTCTGCACGGACGTACTCCTGGACCCGTAGCGTCACCCACGTAAGGTAACATATTCGTGACTATAAGCAAGACCGTAGGTTAGCCCGTCTGAGTAATGCCTCACGGGCTCCTAGTAGCCGCGCTTCGCGCGGAACGAATTGCGAATTCCGGCCGTCCTTCGCCGGCGGAGCTGGCCTATCTGGCACCGTCCCGCCTCGGTCGTCCCTCGTGGAGGCGCCGGGTCAGCAGCTCCGCCACATCATTGACGCGCGTCGTGAGGATCATCGCCGCGATGACGAACGGCTTGTGGCCCGCCTCGCGGTAGGTGTCGAGGCGCGCGCGCTCGAACACGCCGCGGCTGACCTCGCCGGCCGCACAGCCGACGCCGGTGACGTCGGCCGGCAGGCAGTGCATGTACAGCGCTTCGCCGTCGCGCGTGCGCGTCATCAACGCCTCGGTGCACTCCCAGTCCGTGAAGCGGGCGTTGGTCGCGAGCGCGTCGCGCTCGAGATCGGCGAGCTTCGCACGCTCGCCGCTCCGGATGAGCCGCGTGCGCTCGTGCATGACCGCCATCGGCGCCCAGCTCTTCGGGTAGACGATATCGGCGTCGTCGAACGCGGCCGCCATGGAATCGACGACCGTGAACGAGCCGCCGCTGGTGGTGGCGAACCCTCGCGCTGCTGAGAGCGTGTCATCGACCAGTTCGTAGCCCGGCGGATGCGCCAGCACGACGTCCATGCCGAAGCGCGTCATCAGGGTGATGATCCCCTGCGGCACCGACAGCGGCTTCCCATAACTCGGCGAATACGCCCAGGTCATCGCAAGCTTCCGGCCCCTCAGCCGATCGATGCCGCCGAACCGGCCAATGAGGTGGCCGAGGTCGGCCAGGCTTTGCGTCGGATGGTCGAGATCCGACTGCAGGTTGATCACGGCTGGACGCTGCAGCAGGATGCCGGCGCGGTGGCTCTCGTCGAGCGACGCCGAGACCTCGAGCATGTACTTGTGGCCCTCGCCGAGGAACATGTCGTCTCGGATGCCCACGACCTCGGTGAGGAAGCCGACCATCGCGGCCGTCTCGCGGACGGTTTCGCCGTGGGCGATCTGTGACGTCGACTCATCGAGCTCCTCGGTCGCGAGGCCGAGGAGATTGCAGGCGGACCGGAACGCGTAGCGCGTCCTCGTCGAATGGTCGCGAAACATGGCGACGCCGAGGCCGCTCTCGAAACTGCGGAGCGACCCGCCGCCGCGCGCAATGTCCTCGAGAATCTCCGCCGTGAGCACGATCGCCCGCACCGCCTCGTCTGAGAGTGCCCTCGTCTGCAGGACGTCGTGGTTGAACAGATCGTGACGAAGCGATTTCAGCGCGTCGATTTTCCGGAGGATGCTGTCCATCAGTCGCGCCTCCCACTGATGGTCTCGACGAACATGCGCGGGAACGCCGCGTAGAACCGCGCCGCGCGCGTCAGGTGCTCGACCGGGCACTGGTCCTCTGGACCGTGGGCGTAGATCTCGTCGCCGGGACCGAATCCGATCGTGGGGATGCCGAACATGCCGCAGGTGGCGATCCCGTTGGTGGAAAACCCCCATTTGCCGACGACCGGGCGGGCGTCGAGCGCCTGCTCGGCGGCGCGCACGCCGGCGACCACAGCCGGATCGTGCTCCTCCAGGATCCAGGTCGGGTAGTACTTCTTGGTCGGGTACGTCAGGCCGGTGTAGGACGGCCGCGCATAGTCGAGCACGGTCACCATCGCGCCGGCTTCCTTGACGCTCTCCAGCGCCTCGATCTCAGCCACCGCACGCTCCATCGTCTCGCCGCGCGTGAGCCGGCGATCCAGATGGATCGTGCTGCTGTCGGCCACGGCGCAGAGCGACGGCGACGTCGAGCGGATGTCTGAAATCGTCACCGTCCCTTTTCCGAGAAACGGATCGGCGGTGGCGGCCAGGCGGTCGTTGAGACGCTCGATGTCGGCGATGATCGGCGCCATTTTGTAGACCGCGTTGACGCCGCGCTCGGGAGCCGATCCGTGGCATGAGAGCCCCTGCGTGCGGACCTCCATTTCCATCCGCCCGCGGTGGCCGCGGTACACGCCGAGCCTGGTCGGCTCGGTGATCACCACGACGTCGGGCCGCAGCACCTGTTCGCGAATGATGTACTGCCAGCAGAGGCCGTCGCAGTCCTCCTCCATCACCGTTCCCGTCACCCAGAGCTGATAGTCGCCGTCGAGCCCGAGCTCCTTGATGATGCGGCCGCCGTATACCGCCGCCGCCATGCCGGCCTCCTGGTCGCCGGCGCCGCGGCCGTAGATCACGCCGTCCTTCAGATCGCCCTTGTACGGGTCGCGCCTCCAGGTGGACGGATCGCCGACCCCGACCGTGTCGAGGTGTGCGTCCAACGCGATGACGGTCGTGCCGCTGCCGATCCGGCCCAGAATGTTCCCGAGACCGTCGACCTTGATTTCGTCGAATCCCGCGTTCTCCATCTCGGCGCGGGCGCGCTCGACGACCGGGCGCTCGCCCGTGCTCTCGGACGGGATCGCGATCATGTCGCGCAGAAACTTCACCATCTCGGGTGTGTATCGCATGGCGAGACGTGCGATGTCCGCACTCCTGTCACCGCTCATAGACGAAGCCTTTCGAGGCGAGGGGCCCATACGGATGGCGCCTCAGAACAACGAGGTCACGTAGTTGACTTCCGACGAAGCGAGAATCGCTTTCCTGAGCGCGTTCATGATCTGGAAGTACGTGAGATCGACGACAGACGAGGCGTCGCCCTCGAACGTGCGCTCCGGGTCGGACTCGGCAAACGTCACCGCGAACCGAGCGCCCGAATAGGCGACCTGTCCGTCACTCACCTGCAACCGATACTCGTGGCCGGCGAATCGGCCCATGACGGTTTCCCTTCCCTCGTGTCTATCGAGAAAGAAACCGTCCAGCGCCGGAGAGCTGTCCCATGCGTTGCGGCTGCCAAACAGCCGTGGCTTGACGAGGTAGGGACCGCCGTCCTCTGGACAGAAGACGTCGCAGTTGCCGCAGTCGTTGCAGAAATCGGCGAAGGTCCCGATCTGATGCGTCTCCTCAATCCTGAGGGTTCCCTCCTCCCATCGGTGCCATGCGCCTCCCTCTCGCCGGAACTTGACGATCGGGATCTCCGACGGGGGCAGCACGAATGTGAAGTTGGCGTCGTTGGGGCACACCGGCACGCACTTGTCGCAGCTGATGCAGTCGAAGAGCTGCAGCGAGCGGCCGATCTTCCTCGGCGTCTTCCTGTTGTTCGGCTCGGCGTACCGCGGATCCGCCGTGGCGCGCTCGACGTACATCTCGGTGTTCAACAGCGTCACCTCGGAAAGCCAGCGCGCGTAGAGCTCGTCCCCGCACGCCTGCCGCAGATCGGTCCCGTCTGCCAGCGCGTCCCGGCAGGCCTGTCCGACGTGGCTGTCCGGCGGACCGAGCCTCGCGAGCCCGGCCGCGCCCAGACCGTACGCGCGGATGATGAAGTCGCCGACGTGTCCGGCGCGTACGGTGTCCATCCGCTCGACGAGCGTCTGCAGATAGCCCCGCGCGCGCGCGTAGCCGCCCGGCTTCAGCAGATCGGTGCAGACGGTCACCGGCACGAGCCCCAGCGCCACCGCGTCGGCAAAGTTCGCGCGATCGATCCCGCCCGAGAACGAGATCGGGTACCGGTCTTTGAACCGGCGCCGGAACCGGCGAACCAGGTGCATCGCCAGCACGTGCAGCGGAGGGCCGGAGAGATACATCTCCGTCTGACCCGCCGGGAAGAACGTCCGGTGATTCTCGACGATCAGCGTGTTGGTGAACTTGACTCCGAAGCCGAGGCCGACGCTGGCAGCGACCCGGCCCAGCCTGTCGACGAATGGAACGGCCTGGTTCCACGTCGTGTCGCGGTCGAACGCGCTGTCGGGTACGCCGATGCCGCGATACCCCAGCTCCTCATGAAGCAGCCGAAGCGTTTCGGTTCTCCCCAGCAGCATCGGGTTCAGCTTGATCGTGACGTGCAGGCCGACGTCGCGCAGCAGGAACTCGACGATCTTCTCGATCTCGCCGGACGGACATCCGTGGAAGGTGCTCAGCGTGAGCGTGTCGGACAGGCGGCTCGAGAAGTCGAGGTCGCGGTACTCGCGGTACTCGTCGGGAATCTGGCGCCGCAGCCGCTCGACGAGGGCGCGGGCGTCCCGCATGCCGCGGATGAACGCCTGCACCCGTTCGCTCCTGATCCCGGCAAGGTCGTAGCCGACGCTCATGTCGTAGATCGTCTGCGCCGCGGCCGGCGCCAGCCTCAGCTTGCCGCTCGCCACGAGCATCTCGACGAGCATCGAGGCCTTCGCGTACTCCTCGAGCGACTGCTCGATCTTCAGCTCCTGCGACCACTCGACGTTGTAGCCGACGGTCTGCACGTCGATGCAGGGCCGCGGGATCGAGAGCTCGTCGTCGATCTGGACCGTCTTCAGCTCGACGGCCCGGCCGCCGCCCAGCCACGAGAGCACGATGTTCTGCGCGAGCTGCGACTGTGGACCGGCAGCGGGACCCAGGGGCGTCGACGCCGCATGCCCATGAACGCGCACCGATAGATCTTTTCGAGGATCGCCGAGGAAGAAGGCTCGCGCCGGCAGATCGAAGATCGCCTGGCGCCGATCGAGCTCCCGGAACATGCGGCGGACCAGCGCGGCGAACGGATAGGGGCACAGGCGCGCCATGCACGAACAGTATGTCGCAGAACTTCACTCAGCGAGACGGCGGCGGGCCGAGCGCGATGTCGAGAGGTATTACACCAAGGTTGACAGACTACACCATTCCCCCCAGACTGGAGCCATGGCCCTCAACATCAAGAACCCCCACGTCGAGCGGCTGGCGGCCGAGGTGGCGAAACTGGCGCGCGAGAGCAAGACCGAGGCGATTGGTCGAGCGCTCGAGGAACGCAAGGCGCGCCTCGCGAGTCGCGTCATCCGTCGAGACCGCCGGACGGAGTTCCTGGCCTTTCTTGAGCGCGAGATCTGGCCGAAAATGCCGCGAAAGCACCGGCGTCGCCGCCTGACTCGCAAGGAAGAGGACGCCCTTCTCGGCTACGGCCCGGAGGGCGTGTGATCCTGGATTCTTCAGCCATCGTCGCGATTGCCACGGAAGAGCCCGGCTGTCTCGAGCTCCTCGAGAAGCTCGATCAGGCGGACACGCTGGCGGTCGGCGCGCCCACCCTCGTCGAGGCTGCGCTCGTCCTGCGGTCGCGCCTGGCGATGGAGCCGCGAGCGTTTCTGGAGCGCTTTCTGACCGACTGGAACGTGAGCGTCGTGCCCTTTGGCGAGGACCACTGGAAGATGGCCGTCGATGCGCATGCGCGGTTCGGCCGAGGCCGCCACAAGGCCGCGCTCAACTTCGGCGATTGCCTGTCGTACGCGACGGCGAAGCTCGCCGACATGCCGCTTCTGTGCACGGGCGGGGATTTTTCGAAGACCGACCTCGCGATTGGTTAGAGCCGTTTTCACCACCACGTAGTGGCCGGCTTCAGCCGGCCTGCGGCGGTCCGCCTAAAGGCGGACACTACACGCTCGTGAAAACGGCTCTGACGCCATCGCGATGAGCCGTGGCGCGTCAGGCT
>Ga0082335_1002256_pt1 | contig 36757 bp, 36 predicted proteins | sample Subgrocontami58m_FD_72375 | JGI IMG/M metagenome (GOLD analysis project Ga0082335, IMG submission 72375) | Subsurface groundwater microbial communities from S. Glens Falls, New York, USA - GMW37 contaminated, 5.8 m (SPADES assembly) (version 2) ... | reverse complement strand
GAAGGGGGGAAGGCGAGGCGTGTTTCCACGAGCGTGTAGTGTCCGCCTTTAGGCGGACCGCCGCAGGCCGGCTGAAGCCGGCCACTACGTGGTGGTGAAAAACGGCTCCAAGGGCTGAGGGTGCCTCATGCGATGCGCCCTGACACCGCAGCGTGTGCCCGGACCCACGCTCTCCACGCTCGGTCCGTCCCCACTCTGATTCCCACGCGCGGGCCCCACGCGATCGCGTTGACCCGGATGCCGCGATCCTCGAGGTACAGACGCTCGCCCAGCAGATCGAGTCGATTCTCCGCCAGCGTAATCCCCATCGCCAACGTCAGATTGCCTGGACCGCGGCAGAGCTCGTGTTGCGCCATCGTCGCCGCGGACGGTCGCGTTCTCCGCCCTTTCATCGCGCGGGCGCGCCGGCGCCGCATCACGGCGACGCCCTCGAGCGGATCGAGCGCGCGAATCAGCACCGCCGCCGGTGATCCATGCCCCTCGGTGACGACGTTCATGAGGCAATGGATGCCGTAGTTCAGATAGACATAGGCATGTCCGGGGATGCCGTAGAGCGGTTCGTTGCGGCGCGTCGGACCTGGCGCGGCATGACAGGCGGGATCGGATTCGCCGATGTAAGCTTCGACTTCGACGATGACGCCGCTCGTGAGGACGCCGCGCCGGTTGTGGACCAGCACCGTGCCGAGAAGATCACGGGCGACCTCGAGCGTCGGACGGTCGTAGAAGGATCTGGGCAGCTTCACGGGCAACGAAGAGAAAAACCATCGAGCAGCTGAACAAGAATCCTCTGCGGTCTCAGCGGTCTCTGCGTTGATCGAGACTGGTCCTTCTTCAGTCGGCACGTTCCCCTAGCTGACTGGCTGGTTGCCCGCGGCTCGCAGCCTCGCCACCGCGCGCTCGGCCGCCCGCGCCACCTGCGGATCCTTGTCGGCCGTCAGCGGTTCGACCAGCGGCAGCGCCGCGGGATCGCCGGCCAGCCCGAGCGCGTCCACCACGTCGAGACGAATCCGGGCGTCCGGGTCCTGCAGGTGTCGCGAGAACAGCGACGTGCGGCCCGGCGCGAGCTCCACGAGATATTGTCTCGCCTGATTCCGCAGCCTGGGTTTCGTCAGCGCCTCGGCGATCGGCTCGATCATCGCGTTCGACAGCATGGCGGTCGCGAAGACGCCGGCCAGCACCACGTTGTCGGCGCGCTCGCCGTTGAGCGCCGTCTGAATCTCGGCCAGCTTGCGTGAATCGCCGAGCCGCGCCAGACCTTCAATCGCGATGCCGCGCAGCGCGCTGTTCTTTCCCGCCAGCTGACTGGCGAGCAGCGGCGCGCTCGCCGGATGCGCGATGTGCGCCAGCGCGTCCAGCGTCGCTTCGGCGGCGGCCCCTTTGGCGTAGTACTGAAACAAATCGGTCAGCGCCTGTGTCGCGCGCTCGTAGCGCATGGCGCCGAGCGCCTCCATCGCCGCGCTTTTCACTGCGCGGTCGTTGTCGTTCAGCGCCGTGATGACCGCGTCGCCGACGGTCGACTCGATGGCCTCGTCTTGCGGGCGCTTGGAGAACATGCGGCCGAGCACGCGCACCGCGGCATACCGCATCGCGGGATCGGGCGCGCCGATGAGCGCGGCCAGCTCGGGTCCGCTGACGTGCAGCAGGTCGCGGCGCGTGTCGAGGCTGGACGCCGCCGCCAGCGCGCCGAACGCGTAGAGCGACTCGAGGCCCACGCGCGGGTTGTCGTCACGCGCGCCGCGCCCGAGCGCGGTCAGCACGTCCATCGGTACCGGGCGGGCACTGATGGCCAGCGGACCTGCCGAAAACGCGGCTTCGGCCAGCACCGGATTGCGGACTTCAATCACCAGCCCCCGGCGCTTGCGTGGCACGATCGTCTCGGCGAGGAAGATGTTCAGCTCCGCCGCAATCGCCTCGAGCTGCACGGCGTCCTGCGGATCGGCCACGAGCGCCGCGAGCGGAATCGCCGCTTCCGGATACGCGGCCTCTTTCAGCATCTGCGCCGCGCGAAACCGCGTGCCCTCATCCGCGCTCGTCAAGTCCTTGATGGCCTGGTCGAAGGGGACCTGCGCGGAAAGCGCAGGGGGGTCGGGTAGGCCAGGTAGGCCAAGTAGGCCGGGTAGGCCGGGTAGGCCAGGTAGGCAGGGTACGAGCATGGCGAGCACGATCGCAGCGTAACGATGGCCCTTTTTCATAAACCCACCCGACCCACCCGACCCACCAGACCCACCCGACCCACCCGACCCACCCGACCCACGCGACCCACGCGACCTACCCGACCCACCCGGCCTGTCACGTCCGCGGCGTCGGAGCTGCTGGAGCGTCCTCGGGCCGGCCGCGGAGCAGTCTGGCGTAGGCGGCCGTGAACTCGGCGCCGTACAGCAGGATCACCGCCTGCACGTATACCCACACCAGGAATACGACGACGGCGCCGATCGAGCCGTTGACGCGTGTGAAGCGCGACATGTCGCGCATGTACCACGAGAAGACCTCGAGAACGCCCTTCCAGAGCAGGCCGGTGACAAGCGCGCCGATCCACACGTCGCGCAACCGCACCTTGGCGTTCGGCACGAAGTAGTACACGAACCCGACGACGACGATGAAGAGAAGCGTGGTCGCGTAGCGGATGGTGAAACCGCGCAGGATGCCGAGCCCGGGAAAGCGCGCAAGCACTTCGGCGAACCAGCTCGCGCCCACCACCTGCGACGCGCTGACCAGCAGGAGCGCGATCAGCAGGATCAGGCCGGCCACCAGCAGCATCACGAACGTGAACAGCTTGTGCTTCCAGAAGCCCCGCTGCTTCTCGACGCCCCACGCGTAGTTCACGGCCGTGCTGATCGCGCCGAACACGCCGAGGGCGCCCCAGACGAGCGCGATGGTGCCGGCCACCCCGATCGTGACGGCATCGCCGCGGAACGCATCGAGCTGCTTGGTGATGAAGTCGAACTGCGTGGGAAAGTAGCGAAGGACGAATTCGAGCACGACGTTGCGATCGTGGTCGTCGGCGGTCGCCCGTCCGAGCAGCGCGAACGCGAGCAGGAGGAACGGAAACAGCGACAACAACGCGTAGTAGGCGATGGACGCCGCGTACGTCAGGTTGTCGCCGCTGTAGAACCCCTCGAGGCCGCGCCAGGCCGACAGGCCGGTCAGGCGCGCGAGGCGGCGCGCGCGCGCAATGGCACGTTTCACCGGGTCATTATGTCAGGCTGGGGGGGCTTGGCCGACTCCATCCACGCACGCCGCGCCTCATGCGCCAGGTAGACCGGGATACTGGCGCCGAGCCAGAGGCGCACGGCCCGGAACGCCAGACGTCGAAGCGGCGGCCTCGTCAACACGACGTATGTCGCCGCCGCCGCCGCTGACGCGAGCACCACGTTCGCCACGGTGCGCGCGGTCGCGTCGGTCATCGCCGGCTCACTCCGCCGTGCCGCGCGCGCAGCATCCCTCCGATGCGTTCCGTTTCCTGCTTCACCTTCGCCGTCACCACCTTCACGTCGTCGAGAATCGCGTTGACGCGCGCGACGGATGTTGTTCACAAACGCACTCCTCAGGTCTAGGACGACGCAGGCGTGGGGGTGGACGCGGATGAGCTTCGGGCCGACTTGCCCGCGTCTCGGATATCGTGCTTCTTCATCTTGCTGTAGAGCGTCGGCCGGTACAGCCCGAGAATCTGCGCGGCCTCCTGCTTGTTCCAGTTGGTCCGCTGCAACGTCTGCAGGATCGCCATCTTCTCGATTTCCGCCAGCGTCCGATGCGGCGGGACGACGAAATCGGTGGAGGTCGTCGACTCCTCCCGGATCGACTCGGGCAGGTCGGTCACCACGATTTCGCTGCCTTTCGCGACGAGCACGGCGCGCTCGATGGCGTTCTCGAGCTCCCGCACGTTCCCCGGCCAGCGGTTCCGGATCAGCAGGTGGTAAACCGCCGGCGCCAGCGTCTTGACGTTCTTCTGGTAGCGCTGGCGGAACTTGTCGAGGAAACAGTCGCAGAGGAGCGGGATGTCTTCGGTGCGCTCCCGCAGCGGCGGCACGCGCAGCGTGATCGTGTTGATCCGGAAGTAGAGGTCCTCGCGCAAGCGGCCGTCGCGCAGCGCCGCGTCGAGATCGACGTTGGTCGCGCAGATGAGCCGAAAATCCACGTGGACGATCCGGTCGCTGCCGATCGGCCGGTACTCGCGCTCCTGCAGCACCCGCAGGAGCTTGGTCTGCAGGTAGGACGGCATCTCGCCGATCTCGTCGAGCAGCAGCGAGCCGCCCTCGGCCATCTCGAACAGCCCTTCCTTGTCGAGCGTCGCGCCGGTGAACGCCCCCTTCTTGTAGCCGAAGAGCTCCGACTCGATGAGGTCTTTCGGGATCGCCGCGCAGTTGATCTTGATGAACGGGCCCTTCGACCGCTTGCTGTTGTAGTGCATCGCGTTCGCGATGAGCTCCTTGCCGGTGCCGTTCTCGCCCTGGATCAGGATGTTCGCTTCGCTGGCCGCCACGCTCTCGACCAGCTCGAACAGCTCCTGCATCTTCTTGCTCTTGCCGATCACATTCTGGAACTTGTAGCGGTCCTGCAGCTTCGCCTTGAGCTGCTCGTTCTCGTCGATCAGCGTTTTCTGCTTGATGGCCTTCTCCAGCTTGTCGAGCAGACGCTCCGCATCGACCGGCTTCTCGAGGAAGTCGAACGCGCCGGCCTTCACCGCCTCCACCGATCGCGGGATGTTCCCCTGCCCCGTGATGACAATGACCTCGACTTCGGGATCGAGCTGCTTGAACTTCCTCACCAGCTCGATGCCGTCCGCGTCGGGCAGCATCATGTCGGTGATCACGACGTCGGGATGCCACGCTCTGAACAACTCTTCGCCGCGCGTGCCGATGGGCGTCGTCTTCACCTCGTAGCCGGCGTGCTCGACGAGGACCTTCAGCCACTCGGTCATGGCCGGCTCGTCGTCTATCGCGAGGACGCGCTTTTTGCGTTTAAGACTCATAGGCTGAGAGTGTAGCGAAAATGCGCAACGACTCAATACACAAAAGCAACATGCGTTTCCATTTACTACATTATCCTGGACTATGTACTCATTTAATACTGCTGGTCTGATCCTATCTCACGACGTTCGACAGCCTCGAGAAAGAGCCACGACGCCAACTGGCTCGCGGCACCCATGACATAATTTGTCTCATGTCAGAGCCAGCCTCCGCTTCCAGGCGAAACCCAGAGGCTTCGGCTCGGCAGGCCGAAGCACCGGAGGCGCGCAGGCTGCCGCGCCCCATCACGCCGCTCACATCCGCCCTGTCCGCCGCGCCGGGCGCCGGCGAGAAAACGCTGTGCGAGCGGTGCGGGGCCGACATGTATCGCATGCACGCCGTCTGGCGCTGCCCGGCCTGCGGGTTCAAGACGGACTGCTGCGGCTGGTAATGGACGTCCTCGACACGCACATCAACCGGGCCGATCCGGCCTTCGCGACCAACCACGAGCGCCTGCAGGGGCTCGTCGACGACCTGCGCGAGCGCGTGAACCGCGCCCGCGAGGGTGGCGGCGCCAAATACGTCGAGCGGCATCGCGAACAAGGCAAGCTGCCGGTCCGCGACCGCATCGCCCGTCTGCTCGATCCGCGCTCGCCGTTTCTCGAGCTGTCCGCGCTCGCGGCCTGCGACATGTACGACGGCGACGCCCCCGGCGCGGGGCTCGTCACCGGCATCGGCCGCGTGTCGGGTCGCGACGTGCTCATCGTCGCCAACGATGCCACGGTGAAAGGCGGCACGTACTTCCCGATGACCGTGAAGAAGCACGTGCGCGCGCAGGACATCGCGCTCCAGAATCGCCTGCCCTGCGTGTATCTGGTCGACTCGGGCGGCGCGTACCTGCCGCTGCAGGCCGAGGTGTTTCCCGATCGCGATCACTTCGGTCGCATCTTCTTCAACCAGGCCCGCATGTCGGCGGAACGGATTCCGCAGATTGCCGTGGTGATGGGGTCGTGCACGGCCGGCGGCGCGTACGTGCCCGCGATGTCGGACGAGACGATCATCGTCAAGGGCACCGGGACGATTTTCCTGGGAGGCCCGCCGCTCGTCAAAGCGGCCACCGGCGAGGAAGTCACCGCCGAGGAACTGGGCGGCGCCGACGTCCACACGCGCCTCTCCGGCGTCGCGGACTACTTCGCCGAAGACGACGACCGGGCGCTGGAAATGTGCCGCACGGTGGTGTCGACGCTCCACACCGTCAAACGGCTGCCGCCGGACATGACGGCGCCCGAAGCTCCGCGCTACGACCCCGTGGAGATCTACGGCATCGTCAACGCCGACAGCCGCAAGGCGTACGACGTCCGCGAGATCATCGCGCGGATCGTGGACGGCTCCCGCTTCGACGAATTCAAGGAACGCTACGGCACGACCCTCGTGACCGGCTTCGCGCGCCTGCACGGGTTTCTGGTCGGCCTCGTCGCGAACAACGGCGTGCTGTTCTCGGAGTCGGCGCTGAAGGCGACGCATTTCATCGAGCTGTGCAATCTGCGCGGCATCCCGCTCATCTTTCTGCAGAACATCACCGGCTTCATCGTCGGGAGCAAGTACGAGCGCGCGGGCATCGCCAAGGACGGCGCGAAGCTGGTGCACGCGGTGGCGAACGCCGTCGTGCCGAAGTTCACCGTGATCATCGGCGGATCGTTCGGCGCGGGGAATTACGGCATGTGCGGCCGCGCCTACGAGCCGCGCCTCTTGTGGATGTGGCCCAACGCGCGAATCTCCGTGATGGGGGCGCAGCAGGCGGCGGCGGTACTGACGACCGTGAAACGCGACCAGCTCGTGCGCGAGGGGAAGCCGTTCTCGCCGGAAGACGAAGCGGCGATCCGCCAGCCGATTCTCGATCAGTACGAGCACGAGGGGTCGCCGTACTACTCCACCGCCCGGATCTGGGACGACGGGATTCTCGATCCGGCGGAGACGCGGCAGGCCCTCGCGCTCGGATTGTCGGCGGCCTACAACGCGCCGATTCCAGAGCCGAAGTTCGGTGTGTTTCGGATGTAAGAGCAAATGCAACCACGAAGACACGAAAGCACGAAGAACGCACGAAGAAGACCAGATGTTTTCTTCTTCGTGATCTTCACGCGTCTTCGTGACCTTCGCGGTTCCCGACGATGACATACCAGTTCCTGACGGTCCAGCGTGACGGCCCGGTCGAGCGGTTGACGCTGAATCGGCCGGACGCGCGCAACGCGTTCAACGAGCACGTGGTCGCGGAGCTCACCTCGTGGGCGGCCGACGCACGCGAACGGGCCGCGCGGCACGCACTCCGCGTCGTCGTGCTCGGCGGCGCGGGGAAGGTGTTCTGCGCGGGCGCGGACGTGACGTGGATGTCGAAGACGGTCCACTTCACCGAGGACGAGAACCTGCGCGATGCGATGGCCCTGTCGCGCATGTTCGCGGCCCTCGACGAGCTGCCCGTGCCCCTGGTCGGCCGCATCCAGGGCGCGGCGCTCGGCGGCGGCGCCGGGCTCGCCGCCGTCTGCGACATCGTCGTCGCCGACGAGCAGGCGCTCTTCGGATTCACCGAGGTCACACTGGGGATTCTGCCCGCAGTGATTTCGCCCTTCGCGCTCGCGAAGATCGGACGGTCCGCGGCACGCGAGCTGTTTCTGACCGGCGCGCGGTTCTCCGCCGCGCGCGCGCGGGAGATCGGCCTCGTGCACGCAGTCGTGCCGGCGGACGAGCTGGATGCCGCGGTCGGACGGTACGTGCAGGAGCTGCTGGCCGCCGGGCCCGCGGCCGTTGCAGCCGCCAAGGCGCTCATTCCCACGGTGTGGGGCCGGACGCTCGAGGACGCGATGCCGATGACGGCCCGCGCCATCGCCGCGCGGCGCGTCTCGGCGGAGGGGCAGGAAGGCTTGCGCGCGTTCCTCGACAAGCGAACGCCGAGCTGGTCGCAGCGTGTACTCGACACAAAGGACACGAAGGACGCCAAGGAAAAGAAGCGCTAGCCTCTATGGTTCCTGCCTTTGTGTCCTCTGTGTCCTTTGTGGTGAATCGGCGCCCGAGATGATCAAGCGCCTCCTGATCGCCAATCGAGGCGAGATCGCGCTTCGCGTCATTCGCGCGTGCCGCGAACTGGGCATCGAAAGCGTCGCCGTGTACTCGGAAGCCGATGCGACCGCTCTGCACGTCGTCGCGGCCGACCGCGCGATCCCCATCGGTCCCTCATCCGCCGCCGACAGTTATCTCGCCATCGGCCGGCTGATGGACGCGGCGCGAACCTCCGGCGCCGACAGTATTCATCCCGGCTACGGGTTTCTCTCCGAGAACGCCGCGTTCGCCAGCGCGTGCGCGGCCGCGGGCCTGATCTTCGTCGGCCCGCCAGCCGCGGTCATCGCGCAGATGGGATCGAAGATCGAAGCGCGGCGGCTCGTGGCGGCCGCCGGCGTGCCGGTCGTGCCCGGCGAGACGCCCGACGATCAGTCCGATCGCGGCGTGCGAACGGCTCTGGATCGCGTCGGGCTGCCCGCCCTCATCAAAGCGTCTGCCGGGGGCGGCGGCAAAGGCATGCGGCGGGTCCTCCACCCCCGCGGGGTTGACGAGTCGATTCAGGCGGCGCGCCGCGAAGCCGTGGCGGCGTTCGGCGACGGCACGCTGTACATCGAGCGGCTCGTCAACGCGCCGAGGCACGTCGAGGTCCAGGTGTTCGCCGACAACCGCGGGCAGGTCGTGCACCTGTTCGAACGCGAGTGCTCCGTCCAGCGGCGGCATCAGAAAGTGATCGAGGAGAGCCCGTCGCCGGCGCTGACGCCCGGCCTGCGCGCGCGCATCACCGCTGCCGCGGTCGCGGCGGCGCGGGCGGCCGGGTACCGCAACGCCGGCACGATCGAGTTTCTCGTCGACGGATCGCGCGGTGACCAGACGCCGTTCTACTTTCTCGAGGTGAACGCGCGGCTGCAGGTCGAACATCCGGTGACCGAGCAGGTGACCGGGCTCGATCTCGTCCGCACGCAGATTCTCGTTGCGGCCGGTCAGAGGCTGCCGTGGACGCAGGGCGAGGTCAGCCAGCGCGGGCACGCCATCGAAGCGCGCGTCTACGCCGAGGATCCCGCGCAGGGGTTCCTGCCGCAGGCCGGCCGGCTGCTGCTCTACCGGGAACCGCGGCTGCCGGGCATCCGCATCGACTCGGGCGTGGCCGAGGGCAGCGAGGTGTCGATCTACTACGATCCGCTCCTCGCGAAAGTGATCGCCACGGCCGAAAACCGCGATTGCGCCATCGCGCGTCTGGCTGCCTCGCTGCGGGCGTTTCCCGTGCTCGGCGTCCGCACGAACATTCCGTTCCTGGTGCGCATCCTCGACCATCCGCGATTCCAGAACGGCACGATGGATACCACGTTTCTCGACCGCGAGGGCGCCGCGCTGGCCGAGACGGCCCCCGACATCCCGCTCAGCGTCCGCGCTGCCGCCCTCGCCGCGGCGGAAGACGAATCCCAAGTCCCGAACCCCGAATCCCGCCACGATCATGACCCGTGGACGACCATCGTCGGCTGGGGGCGGTCGTGAGCGACGAGCGCACCGTCACGCGCGTCGGAGCGGGTGTCTATCGCGTCGTCGAGGCCGACGGCCGATCGGACATCGTCTACGTCGCCGGCTCGCCCGGCGATCGCTGGGCCTATTGGAACGGCCAGGTGTTTCGCGGAGACTTCCGCGAGACCGGATTACGCCCACACGCCGGCGCGCGCGCGCATGGGGCGCACACGCTGGCGGCGCCGATGCCGGCGACGGTGCTCAAGGTGCTCGTCAAGCCAGGCGACGTCGTGAAGAAAGGTGACATCGTCGTGGTCCTCGAAGCGATGAAGATGGAGCTGCCCCTTCGCGCGTCCGGCGACACCGTGGTCGCGGCGGTGTCGTGCCGCGAGGGTGACATCGTTCAGGCCGACGCCGTGCTCATCGAGCTCGAGTAAGCGATATGGCGAGGCGGTCGGTAAAAATCGTCGAGGTCGGACCGCGGGATGGCCTGCAGAACGAACAGGTGTCGGTGTCGACCGCCGACAAGATCGAGCTCGTCAACCGGCTGAGCGCCGCGCATCTGCCGGTCATCGAGGTGTCGGCGTTCGTGAGCCCGAAGTGGGTGCCGCAGATGGCCGACGCTGGCGAGGTCTTCGCCGGCATTACGCGCGTGCCCGGCACGCGCTACGCCGCGCTCGTGCCCAATCTCGCGGGGCTGGACCGCGCGCTCGCCGCCGGCGTGACCGAGATTGCCGTGTTCGCGGCGTCCTCGGAGACCTTCAGCCGCAAGAACATCAACCAGAGCATCGACGACTCGCTGGCCGCCTACAAGCAGGTCTGCGATCGGGCGCTCGCTGCCGGGCTGCGCGTCCGCGGTTATGTGTCGACCGCGTTCGGCTGTCCGTTCGAGGGCGACGTGCCCCCCGAGCGCGTCGCCGACGTCGCGGCGCGCCTCGCCGCGCTGGGTGTGTTCGAGGTCGCGATCAGCGACACGATCGGCATCGCGCACCCAGGCCAGGTGCCGCGCGTGCTCGACGCGGTGCTGGCGCGACTGCCCGTGGATCACATCGCGTTGCACTTTCACGACACGCGCGGCACCGCGCTCGCCAACGTGCTGACGGCACTGCCGTACGGCGTCGGCACGTTCGACGCGTCGGCCGGCGGGCTTGGCGGATGCCCGTACGCGCCGGGTGCGGCCGGCAACCTCGCCACCGACGATCTGGTTTACATGCTGGACGGGTTGGGCATTGAGACGGGCGTCTCGCTGGCGGCGGTGAGCGAGGCGTCGGCGTTCATCGAGTCGAGAATCGATCACCGCCTGCCGTCCCGCTTCGCGCAGGCTTTCCGCGCTGCGCGCGGAGCTTAGAACTGAGAACTTGGAACTGAAAACTCCGGGTTCTAGAGCCGTTTTCACGAGCGTGTAGTGTCCGCCTTTAGGCGGACCGCCGCAGGCCGGCTGAAGCCGGCCACTACGTGGTGGTGAAAACGGCTCTAGGCTGCAAGTTCTAAGTTGTCAGTTCCGAGCTCTCAGTTTGGAGAACTCTGAGGACTTCCTCCCACGGCATCATGTTGATGGCGTCGTAGTCCGCCGGGCAGCCGAACTCGCGCTGCTGTGGCGCCGTCGGATTCCCGAGGGTCACGCACAATCCGCAGCCGATGCACAGGTCCGCGCGGACCGCGCACACCATCCGGCCGTCGCGATCCGGCTCCTCGACGATGCAGCCGGCAACGGGACAGGCAGCCTGACAAATCGAGCACGCAAACGCACCGAAGCAGTGATCGGGATCAATGACCGCAATCGTCTTCGGGGCCTTCTTGCGCGGCCCGGACATCATCTTGGTCCACATGGACCCGGATTATAGCTGAATCAGCGGAGCGGATGCCCCGCCGGGGGCTCGCCAAGTTCCGGCATCACGGCGAAGAGCGTCGTCGTGTGCTCGTAAATCTGGCCGTACGAATTGATCCCAAAGTATCGGTCGTTGCCCGCTTCGATTGGATCGGTGGCCGCTCGATAGCCTTGCCCGGTTTCACCGGGCGCCAGGCCGTTGCATGAGGACGGCGAACCGGCGAACGGGGCCGCGGTCAATTGGATGATGTAGCCGCTCTTCTGGATCGTATCGGCGACCCCGAGGTCGGGCGAGATGAACGCCTCGTTGCTTCCGACCGGCGCGGTACCAAGCGTGGTCAGGCTCGGGGAGTAGAAGCCGCTGCCGCACGTCAGCGCATACGTCAACTCCGAGCTGGCGATCACGCGCATGGAGGAAATCGCCGAGACGGCGCCGGCCGCTTGCCTCGCCAGCAGCATTCGCGGGAGGGCCACGGTGGCCAGCACGCCCACAATGCCGCACACGAAGATCAGATCAATAAGCGCGAAGCCTCGCGCCTTGCGGATCGCCACATTCATTCCAGTCCGTGCCTGCGGGTGCAGGGCTTGTGCCGTCCGGGACAGATCTGTCAATCTCTTTATAATCAGTGACTTAGAGCATCTGACGCATTTCCGAGGCTGACATTTTACGTCACTCCTGCGGCGCCCTGACAAATGTTGACACTGACTATGTCGGTCGGAAGGCCGATTTGCTGCAGACGCGGGGCTACCTGGTCCGCTGCAGACGCCTGCTCAGACCATCCACGACCTGGCGGTCCCAAGGTCATCTAGTGTGCTCCTTTGAGCACCTGCGCGTACACGACGTACGCGATGATGGCTTCCTGATATCCCAGTCTAGCGAATTTGATGCCCGAACCATCTCGACCACACGACAGGTTTCCAGGACCTTGTTTTTCAGGAAGCACAACCACATGAAGCACTGTCTATTGGTCCTCGTCCTCTCCTCGGCGCTGGTTGGCGCACAAGCGACCATCACGCCTCCGAGCAACAACTATTCACCGGCGCAGGACGTGGAGCTGGGTCGCAAAGCCGCCGCCGATGCCAGACAGCAGCTGCCTGTGATGCGCGATGACGAGGTGACGTCATACGTGGGAGATATCGGCGCGCGACTCGTCTCCGCGATTCCCGCCGAGCTGCGACATCCCGAATTCCACTACACGTTCGAAGTGGTGAACGTCCGCGAGATCAACGCGTTCGCGCTGCCGGGCGGACCGATGTTCATCAATCGCGGCATGATCGAGGCGGCGCACAGCGAAGGCGAAGTGGCCGGCGTGATGGCGCACGAGTTGAGCCATGTCGTTCTGCGTCATGGCACCGCGCAGGCGAGCAAGGCCACCAAATACGAGGTCGGGCAGGTGGCCGGTGCGGTCCTGGGCGCGATCATCGGCGGCGGCTGGGGCCAGGTGATTTCGCAGGGCACGCAGTTCGGCCTGGGCACGGCGTTCCTGCGGTTCAGCCGTGAATTCGAGCGGCAGGCCGACCTCGAAGGCTCGCACATCATGGCGCACGCCGGTTGGGACCCGCGCGAGATGGCCAACATGTTCAAGACGATTGAAAAGCAGGGCGGGTCCGGCGGACCGCAGTGGCTGAGCGACCACCCCAACCCGGGCGATCGCACCGCCTACATCACGCGCGAGGCGCAGCTTCTTCGCGTCGAGAACCCGATCGGCGATCCGCGGGCGTTCGCACAGGTGCAGACGCACCTCAAGCGTCTGGCGCCAGCGCCCTCGACGGAACAGGCGACGAAAAGCGGCGCGCGCACGACGGGCACGCCAGGCAGCGAGTCGCGGCTGCCGGCCGGCCGCGTCGAGGCGCCGTCCGCGAGCTTCGACACCTACACCGAAGGGAACGTGTTCCGGGTGAGCGTGCCGTCGAACTGGCGCGAGATCCAGAGCGACAGGTCCGTCACGTTCGCGCCCGACGGCGGCTACGGGCAGAACAACGGCCAGAGCGTGTTCACGCACGGCGTGGAGTTCGGCGTCGTGCGCAACGAGGCGCACGATCTGCAGACGGCGACCAACGAGCTGCTGGACTCGCTCGCCAAAGGCAACCCGCAGCTGCGCCGCGCGTCGGGGTCTGGCCGCGTGACGATCGGCGACCGACCCGGGCTGCGGACCGTTCTGTCGAATGCGTCGGAGGTCACGGGTCAGGGCGAAAGCATCGAGGTTTACACGACGCGGTTGCGGGACGGCAACCTCTTCTACGGGGTCGCGGTCTCGCCGAGCAACGCGTATGCGTCTTACCGCAGCCTCTTCACTCGAATCGTGCGCTCGATTCAGCTGCTCGAGTAGGGGGGGCCGGCGTCAGAAACGGAACGTGACGCCGGCGCTCGCCCGCCAGAAGTCCAGCGCGTCGTTGCTGAAGAGGCCGAGCGTCACGTCCTGCAGCGTGTGGAAGTGCCGGACGTCAGCGCGGACGCCCACGCTGTGCGCCGGAAAGATGTTGATGCCGCCGCCGATGTCGTAGCCGAGCGCGTTCTTGTCGGTCACCAGGCTGGACGGATCGAGCTTCACGTGCGGACGAATCAGCCCGAGGCCGACGAGCGCGTAGGGTTGAATCGGACCCGCCGGCACGACGATCATCAGATTGCTCATCACGGTCAGCAGCGCGTTGTCGCCGCCGGGCGTATTGCCGAAAAACTGTGACGTGTAGGCGACGTCTTCCTCGAAGCCGAAGAGGCCGCCCGTTTTGCCGAACGCGACGCCCAGGTTGAGGCGCTTGTCTTCACAGTCGGCCAGGCTGGCGCAGCCGGCGTCGCCGCCGGCGTTGAAGCCGATGAACGGCGTGATGAAGCCCTGCGCGCGCGCCGGTGCGGCGTGCGCGAACAGCAGCGTGGCACTGAACGCGAGAATCGAGAACAGACCGAGACGCACGGGAACCCTCCTGGTCACTCAGACCACAATTATGCCGGAAGACGTCCGTGCGGGCTCGAAGTCGAGCGCGCGTGTCGGCACTCGGACCTGACACCAGACGACTCTTGGGGATCAGACGGTGCCCGGATTTGGGCGTTGTGCACGGCAGCGTCGGCCCATGGCATGACGAGCCCCGACGAAGACACCGCAAGAAATAGGGTAGAATCACCGCGTTCCCCAATGGTCGCGCGTCAGCTCCCCGCTGAAGTCGACCTTCGTCGCCATTGTCCACCCGCGCTGACGTGGGACTTCCGGACCGTGCGGCGAGTCTGCTAGAGCCGCCGTGCCTCTCAACCCGGGCATCCAGATCGTCGGCCGGTTCGAAATCGTCGCCCCCCTCGGCGCGGGCAGCATGGGCGAGGTGTATCAGGCGCACGACCTGAAGCTGCGACGCGACGTCGCCGTGAAGCTGCTGTCGCCCGCGCTCGCGACCTCCGAGGAACACCTGCTGCGCTTCGAACGCGAAGCACGCGCCGCATCCGCGCTGAACCATCCGCACATCTGCACCATCTACGACGTCGGCCAGGCGCCGGAAGCCGAGAACCGGCCATATCTCGTGATGGAGCTCCTGCGCGGGCTGACGCTGTTCGAGGTGCTGGCCTCGGGTCCGCTCTCGGCCTCGACGGTGATCGGGCTGGGCGTGCAGATCGCCGACGCGCTCGACGTCGCGCATGGCGCCGGCATCATCCATCGCGACCTGAAGCCGGCGAACATCTTCGTCACCGCGCGCGGCGACGCCAAGCTGCTCGACTTCGGCCTGGCCGCCATGACCATCGCGGCCGAGCCCGCCGGCCCGGCCGCGATGGACGAGAGCCGCCATCCCGCCGTGCTGACCAACCCGGGCACCGCCGTGGGCACGGTGCTCTACATGTCGCCCGAGCAGGCGCTCGGCGATCCGCTCGATCACCGGACCGATCTTTTTTCTCTCGGCCTCGTGCTGTACGAGATGCTCACGGGCCGGCGCGCGTTCGAAGGGCGCTCCACCACCGCCATCGTCGACGCGATTCTGCACGTCACGCCGCTCGGGCTCAACCCGGCCGACGTCTCCAACGTGCCGGAGGATCTGCGACGGCTGCTGATGCGGCTGCTCGACAAGGACAGGGAACGGCGGCCGGCGAGCGCCGCGGAAGTGGCCGCGCATCTGCGCGCGGTCCAGAGTGGATCGCCCGCCGGTCGCGCGTCTTCGGCCGCCCTCGACCGCTCGTTCGGCTCGAGCGGTTTGAAGGTGGCCTCGGACATCTACGAGAAGGCACCGGCCTTCACGCCCGCCAGAGACGGCTCGTCGGGACTGATGGCGGCGCTCGCGGGGGGCACCTTGCGCGACGCCGCCGTGATCGTCGTCGTGCTGTTGCTCGTGGCGGTGGCGGGTTACGGTGCGTTCGGCTGGTTCCGCGCGCCTACGCCCTCGCTGCCGTCGCGCGAGCCGCTGCTGCTGGCCGACTTCTCCAACACCACGGGCGAGGCCGTCTTCGACGGCGCGCTGAAAGACGCGCTCGAAATCCAGCTGCAGCAGTCGCCGTACCTGAACGTCGTGCCGGCCTCGCACGTCCGTTCGGCGCTCCGGCTCATGGAACGATCGCCGGCCGCACCGGTGACCGCCGCGGTCGCGCGCGACCTCTGCGAGCGTCTGGGCGTCAAGGCGATCCTGCTCGGCGCCATCGCGCCGCTCGCGTCGGCGTACGTGATCACGCTCGAGGCGCAGGCCTGCCGCACCGGCGACACCCTCGCGCGCGAGCAGATGCAGGCCGCGGCGAAGACCGACGTCCTCGCGAGCGTGAGCGCCGCGTCCGCGCGCATCCGCGAACGGCTCGGCGAGTCGATCGGGTCGATTCAGCGCTTCAACGTCCCCGCGCAGAACGCCACCACGCCGTCCCTCGAGGCGCTCAAGGCGTACAGCATGGGCGTGGACACGCGCCTCACGACCGGTGACGTCCAGGCGATTCCGCTGTTCCAGCACGCGCTCGAGCTCGATCCGAGCTTCGCGCTGGCGGCCGCGCGTCTCGGCGCGATCTACACGAACCTGCGCGACCTCGAGCAGGCGCAAACGCACATGAAGCGCGCCTTCGCGCGCAGCGAGTCGCTCAGCGAGCCGGAGCGGCTCTTCATCAAATCCCACTACCACTACATCGTCACGGGCCGGCTCGACGAGGTGGTCGGCGCCTATCGCCTCTGGATCAGCACCTATCCGCAGGACTGGGTGCCACACAACAACCTGTCGGACGCCTACTTCCGCCTGAACCAGTTCGACGACGCCCTGAGGGAGGCCCAGACGGCCGTGAAGCTCGGGCCCGATTCCGTCGTGCCGTATCAACAACTCGCGCGCACCCTGCTGATGCTCGACCGGATCGCCGACTGCCGGGCCGTGCTGAGCGACGCGGAGTCGAAAGGACTCGACTCGTCCTCCATCCACGCACTCGCCTTCGACCTCGCGTTCATCGGCAACGACACCCGCGGCATGGCGGATCACCTGCACGCGGCCGAGTCCCGCGCCGATGGGTATCTGGTGCTGACCGAAGCGGCCCGCGCGGCGTTTTCTTCAGGCGAGATCGAGGCGGGCCACACACTGTACGCGCGGGCGGTGACGGCCGCACGCGCCGCGCGCGTCAACGACGTCGCCGGCAGCCTGATCGCCGAACAGGCGCTTGGCGATGCGCTGGTCGGCGACCCCAGGCGCGCCGAGGACGAGCTGCGGCAGGCGGTCGCCGTCAGCGACGGCGTCGAAACCACCTGGACGGCGTCCCTCGCAGCGGCCTTCTCCGGCCGGGCGTCGCAGGCCGCGCAGCTCGCCAACCGCTATGAGGCGGCCGAGCCGCCGGCCCCCGATGTCGTCGGCGCGACCACGCCCATGCTGCAGGCGGCCGTGGCGCTGGCGAACAACGACGGCCGACGCGCGCTGGCGCTCCTGAACAGCGCCGCGCCCTACGAGCGCGCCGCCGGACCGTGGCTGCCCTACCTGCGCGGCCTTGCCTACGCATCGCTTCAGGATCACCAGCACGCCGCCGCCCAGTTCCGCGACGTGGTCTCCCATCGGGGGAATCAGCCCACGAACCTGCTGCACGCGATCGCGCGCGTGCCGCTCGCGCGGTCGCTCGCGGCCGCTGGCGCCATTGTCGAGGCGCGCCAGACCTACGCGGACTTCGCCGCCGCCTGGCGCAACGCCGACCCGCGGCAGCCGCTGCTCCTCACCTCTTCGCGCGAAGCGGCCGCGCTGCCGTCGCCCGGGACGCCGGCGCCGAAAGGCCGATGACCGACGTCCTCCTCGTGTCGATGCCGTTCGGTCCGCTGCTGTCGCCGTCGCTCGGCCTCAGCCTGCTCCAGCCCCAGGTCGTGGCGCGCGGGCTCACGTGCCGAATCGAGTACTTCACGCTGCCATTCGCCGAACGGATCGGCGAGGCGCTCTATTCCAGGATCTGCAGCGAGAACCGCGCGATGTCGCGCGCGTTCGTCGGGGAATGGCTCTTCTCGCACGCGCTCTTCGATTGGAGCCGCGAGCACGACGAGCGGTATCTCACCGACGTCCTCCTGAAGCCGCCCGCGTGGCTGGGGCGGAACACCTCGAAGCCGCCGGGACGCGCCGACATCAAGGCGATCCTCACCGCGCGGGATGCCACGCGCGAGTTCGTGGACCGGTGCGCCGACCGTGTGGCCCGGGTCCAGCCGCGCATCGTCGGGTTCACCAGCGTCTTCCAGCAGCATTTGGCGTCGCTCGCGCTGGCCAGGCGAATCAAGACCCGCCTGCCCGGCACCTTCGTCGTGATGGGCGGCGCCAATTGCGAAGCCACGATGGGCGTGGAGACCGTGCGTCAGTTTCCGTTCGTCGACGCGATCGTGTCCGGCGAGGCGGATCAGGTGTTCGCCGAGCTGGCCTCGCGCATCGTCGCCGGCGCGTCCATCGAGGATGTGCCCGGCGTCGTCACCCGGCGGGTCGTGGCCGCCACGCTCGTGCAGGGTCAGCCGCCGACCGCCCCTCCGGTCACCGACCTCGACACGCTGCCCTACCCCTCCTACGCCGACTTCTTCGATCAGTTCGAGCGGAGCCGATTCGGCCGCGGCTGGCAGGCCAGCGTCTTCGTCGAAACGTCGCGCGGCTGCTGGTGGGGCGAGCGGATGCACTGCACGTTCTGCGGTCTCAACGGCGCGACGATGGCGTATCGCAGCAAGTCGGCGCCGAGAGCGCTCGACGAGCTCGCGCATCTGGCCGCGGCGCATCCGGGCTGCGATATTCAGGTGGTCGACAACATTCTCGACCTCAAGTATTTCAAGACGCTGCTGCCGGAGCTTGCCGCGCGAAAGCTGGACGTCTCGCTGTTCTACGAGACGAAATCGAACCTGAAGAAGGAACAGGTGCGGCTGCTGCGCGATGCCGGCGTCCGGTTCATTCAGCCCGGCATCGAGAGCTTCAGCGACCGCGTGCTGAAGATCATGAAGAAGGGCGTTTCGGGGCTCCAGAACGTCCAATTGCTCAAGTGGTGCAAGGAGATCGGCGTCGAGCCGCTGTGGAATTTCCTGGTCGGGTTTCCGGGCGAATCGCCGGACGACTACCAGCAGATGGCCGATCTCACCCCGCGCGTCTGCCACCTGCCCGGCCCGTCGGGCGTCTCGGGGATCCGGCTCGATCGCTTCAGCCCGAACTTCAACCAGTCCGAGCAGCTCGGGTTCACGAACGTGCGGCCGCTGCCCTTCTACGAGTTCATCTACGATCTGCCGGAGCGCGCGCGCCGCAACCTCGCGTATTATTTTGCCTACGACTACACGGTGCCGCAGGATGTCGCGCGCTACGCCCACCCGCTCGTGCGGAGCGTGCACGCCTGGAAGACGACCTGGCGGCACGCCGAGCTCATGTCGGTGGACCTCGACGAACGCCTCGTCGTGTTCGACACGCGACCACGAGCTTCCGCGCCCCTGTCGATCCTGACCGGCGAGGATCGCGAGCTGTATCTGGCCTGCGACGCCATCACCGACGCGAGCCAGCTCGACACGGCGAGCGCGAGGCGGCTGCAGGCGTTCGCCGGGCGCGGCCTGATGCTGCACGAGGGCGCGAAGTATTTGTCGCTGGCGATTCCGCTCGGCGACTATCAGCCGACCGGTGAGGCGTCGGCCGGGCTGCGGAAGCTGTTCCACGCAATCGGCACGCGCGACCGGCAGGGCGTGCGGATTCCGCTGGATCGCCTCGAAAACAGGAGTGGCGCTCGCGCGGCCCGGCCGGGCCGGTCACGATCGGCCCCTCCGAGCGTGCGCCACGAGCCGGCGCCGCTCACGCGGGCGCATTTCGAGCTTCTGGACTCCAACGAGCTGTACGTGCGGCGCAGTGTCAGCTAACCAACAAGGAGGGCGTCAGATGGCGAAGAAGAAGGCTGGAAAGAAAAAGGGCGGAACGAAGAAGAAGGCCGCCAAAAAGAAGCCCGGCAAAAAGAAGAAGAAGCCGGTAGGCGACGTTTTCAACTGAGCTCTCCAGCGCGAGCCGGCACCAGCATGCCGCCGGCTCGCGTCCCCTCACTCATACCGCAGCCGATCTCACGATCGGCGACCGGCGATCGTCTTCCAGTTCTTCACGAGGTGCTCCGCCGTCCGCCACGCGAGCGCCTGCACGGTGAGCGTCGGGTTGTGCGCGCCGCTCGTGCCCATCACCGACGCGCCGAGCACGCCCAGATTCGGCGCCTCGTGCGAGAAGCCCCAGCGGTCGACGACGTTGGTCTCGGGGTTGTCGCCCATGCGCGTGCCGCCGTACGCATGCGTCGAGACGCCCATCGCGCCGCCAACCGGCGCCCGCCGGACCGCGATCGCGCCCGCCTCGCGGTACCACTGCTCCATCCTGTCCTGGATGAACGCGGCGATCTTGCGCTCGTTGTCCTTGTACTCCGCGGTGACACGGCAGACCGGATAGCCGAGCTGATCCTTCACCACGGGATCGAGATCGAGAAAGTTGTCCTCGTACGGCAGCGTCGTCTTCTGGAGGTACGCGCTGTTCGAGCGATCGGCGTTCTCCTTGATGAAGGCTTTCCACGCCGATCCCCAGTTCGGCACCCGGCCGAAGGTGATCATACCGGCGGCCCCGATCGGACGGCGGTCCGAGTAGACCCACAAATTGCCGCCGCCGATGAAGTCGAGACCGGAGTGATCGAAATTGTCGTCGGCCCAGTTGTCGACGGCGACGCCCTGGGCCGGCAGGCCGTACCAGCCATTGAGGTTGAACGGAAAGAGCGCTGTGACGCCCGCGCCCGAATGGTGGCTGAAGTAGTGCCGGCCGACCTGCTTGTGGTTGTTCGACAGGCCGTTGGGAAATGCCTTCGACTTCGACAGCAACAACAGGCGGACGTTCTCGTACGTGTAGCTGGCGATCAGCACCACCTTCGCGGGCTGGAAGTACTCGACGCCGTCGGTCACGTAGTTCACGCCCGTCATCCGCCCATCGCCATCGACCTCGATCGTCGTCACGTGCGCGCGCGTGACGACCTTCAGATGACCGCTCGCCTGCGCGCGAGGAATCGTCGTGACCGCGGTCGAATTCTTCGCGTCGACGTGGCACCCGCCTCTGTTGCAGAAGCCGTGGTACATGCACGCCGAGCGGTTCTGGTATGGGCGCGAGTTGATGGCGGCAGGACCGGGGAACGGAGACCACCCGATCGTGCGGGCGACCGACGCCATCTTCTCGAGGAACTCATTGCCGCGCAGCGGCGGCATCGGATAGCCGCGCTTACGCGGCCCCTCGAACGGATTGCCCCGCGGGTCGATCTTCCCCTCGATGTTGCCGGCCTGACCCGACACGCCGACTTCGTACTCGATCGTGTCGTAGTACGGCTCGATCTCTTCGAGGCCGAACGGCCAGTCCTCGACCGTCGATCCTTTCGGGATGCGCGAGGCGCCGTAGCGGCGCGTTGTTTCGCTGACGACCTTGAAGTCCCACGGGTTCAGCCGCCAGCTCTGCGCCCAGTAGTGCAGCGTCGTGCCGCCGACGCCGTTCTGCATCGGGTGGAGGGCGCCGCGCGGCCCGGTCGGCGCCGACGCGGTCGCGCGCGACGTCGGGATCTCCTGGTTGGCCTTCTGCACCGCCTGCGGCCAGCCGCGATAGTTGTTGCGCAGCTCGTCGGGCGCGAAGTCGCGCCGCGTGAGCCAGGTGCCTGCCTCGAGGCCGATCACCTCGAGCCCCGCCTGCGCGAGCGGGAGCGCGGCGACGCCGCCCGCCGCGCCGAGCCCGATGAGGACGACGTCGGTGTCCTTGAGCCTAGTCGCCATCCGCCGGCGCTCCTTCCCTCTGCGAGCGTCGGCGGGACACGTGCTGATGCGCCTCGGCCGACCCGGCGCGCGCCGATGCTTTCGTGAACGACTCGTAGTCGTACGCCGACTTGCGAGTCGGCTTCAGCGTGCGCGCCTCCAGGCTCTTCTGATCCGCCGCCGTGACCATCGTGCGCACCCCGGGATAGCCGATGAGATCCCAGCCGACGAAGCTCGCGTTCCCGCCGTAGTACGGATCGCCGAAGGTGCCCTGGTGCGTGTGGTTCAGCACCAGCGCGAAGAACGCGGCGGAGCTGCCGGTGAAGAGGGTGGCGGCGCCGGTTTCGACGTCCATCAGCACCGAGTCCTGATCCGCCGCAGACAGCTCCGTGAACGGCTTGCCGCGCGAGGCGCGCGAGTACCTGTCGAGCGCCGCGAGGCCCGACGTGTACGCCTGACGCGACGAGGCGAGCGCGCCACCGAGCGCCCGATCGATGTAGTGCGCGGCGCGCGCCTCGGTCGCGCCCGGCCCGTTCACGTCGGTCGGAATGAGCCGCGCGACGATCGCCTCGAGCAGGTCCGACTCGGTGGCGGTCAGGTTCTCGAGCGGCTCCCGCGCGGCCATCGCGCCGGCGTGTCCGGGGCCGGCGTCTCCGTCGTGTCCGGCTTCAGCCGGACCGGCATGTCCGTGGTGTCCGGCTTCAGCCGAACCGGCATGTCCGTGGTGTCCGGCTTCAGCCGGACCATGCGCGGCGGCATCGTCGCTCGCCTCGAGGGCTCGCGCGACATCGCCTGACGCCGCCGCAGCCGCGCCAACAACGGCCGCGCGTTTCAACAAATCGCGTCGTGAGATGAAGGTCATACGGTCAGCCTCATCAGAACCTCACGACGAAGCGGCCGCGCGCCGCTCCTTTCAGCAGCGTGGCGAACGCGTCCGGCAGCTGTTCGAGCCCGATCTCCGTGGCGATCGTCTTCAGGCCGTTCGGCCTCATGTCCGTGGCGAGGCGGCGCCACACGTCCTGGCGTCTGGCCGCCGGGCACATCACCGAGTCGATCCCGAGCAGCTTCACACCGCGGAGGATGAACGGCAGCACCGTGGTGTGGAGGTCGGTCCCGCCGGTCAATCCGGAGTTGGCGATGCAGCCGTCGTACATCATGGTCCGTGTGAGCCACGCAAGCGTGTCGCCGCCGACCGCGTCCACCGCTCCGGCCCAGAGTGATTTCTCCAGCGGGCGCGTGCCCATCTGCAGGCCGTTTCTCGACAGCACGGCGGTCGCGCCGAGCGACCGCAGGAACTCGTGCTCGCGGTCCTTCCCGGTCAGCGCGGTCACCCGATAGCCGCGCGCGGCGAGGCACTGCACGGCCACGCTGCCGACGCCACCGGTGGCGCCCGTGACGATCACGGGACCGCTGGCGGGCGTCAGGCCGTTCAACTCCATGGCGGCCACCGAGAGCGCCGCCGTGAAGCCGGCCGTGCCGATGGCCATGACGTCGAAGAGGCTGAGTCCTGACGGCACGCGGACCACCCACTCCGCCGGCACGCGCACGACCTGCGCATATCCCCCATCGTGCGCGACGCCGAGATCGTAGCCGGTGACCAGCACCTCATCGCCGTCGCGGAATCTGGCGTCGGTGCTCGAGGCGACCGTACCGGACACGTCGATGCCGCCGACAAGCGGAAACCGCCGGATGATCTTGCCGGCGCCGGTGCCCGCGAGCGCGTCCTTGTAGTTGACGCTGGAGTACGCTGCGTGGATGACGACCTCGCCGGGGCTCAACTCGTCGAGCGTCGCGTCCACGACGCGCCCCCCGACCTTGCCGGCCTCCTCGAACACCCGGAACGCGTGAAACGTCTCCACGTTTGCCTTTTGGCAGGCCTGAAGGCCTGCACTACTTCTTGTTGGCTCTACTTCTTGTTGGCTCTACTTCTTGTTGGCTCGGGCTTCTTTGAAGAACGCGGCGATTTCCTCGTGGCCGGCCATCGCGGCATACATCCACGCGGTGCGATCGAGCTTGTCCGCGACGTCCATGTCGGCGCCTCTCGCGAGCAGGACGCGCGCGACATCGGTCAGCCCGGCTGACGCGGCCTTGATCAAGGCGGTCCAGCCGTCGTTGTCTTTCGCGTTGACGTCGGCGCCGCGGTCGAGCAGCAGCTCCACCGTGTCCACGCAGTTCTCGCCGGCGGCCGCGAGCAACGGCACGTTTCCGTTCACCTCCACGTTCGCCTTCACGCCCGAGGCGAGCAGCACGCGCACGGCGGCGGTGTGGCACCCCGAGGCGGCCAGCATCAGATCGCCGGCGGTCGCGTTCGCGCCGCGCTTGCGCAGGATCTCGAGGACGTCGGCGGAACCAGCCGCGGCCGCGTAGGTGAGCGCGACGCCGCCGCCCGCGTCGGCTGCCGTGGCATCCGCGCCGGCGGCCAGCAGCGCCTCCACGGCCGTGACGTCGCCGTTGGTGACCGCGGCCATCAACGGCGTGCGTCCCTGGTTGTCCTTCAGGTTGGCATCGGCGTGGCTCGCGAGCAGCACGCGGACGAGGTCGGCGTGGCCGCCGTAGGCCGCGGCCGCGATCGCCGTCATGCCGCCGACGCTCTTCCCGTTCACGTCGGCGCCGCTGGCAATGAGCAGGCGCACGACCTCTCCGCGATTCGCCGACGCGGCGCGCATCAACGCGGTCGCGCCCTCCTCGTCGGTGTCCGCCACGTGGGCGCCGGCCGCGACGAGCATCCGCGCGATGTCGGTCTCGCCCTGCACGGCCGCCACCATCAACGGCGTCATGCCCGTTTCGTCCTTTTCGTTGACGTCGGCGCCGGCCGCGATGAGCGTCCGGACCTCGGCCACGCGGCCGTAGAGAACGGCGTCAGCGAGCGGCGGCGGTGCGGCGAGCGCGACGAGCGCGGCCAGGGCGCAGCTCGGAAGGCTGGTCATCACGGTAGCGGAAGGACGATAGCATATGGTACCGTGTCGGGGCTTCCACTTTTCGCATGAACGTCGACCACCGATTCACACAAACACAGAAGCGGTACGCCGCCGACGACCTCGAGACGATGAGCGAGGCGCGCCGCTACCAGGCCCACATCTTCAACCTGCTGCGCCCCTACGTCGGATCGCGGGTGCTCGAGGTCGGCTGCGGTATTGGGACCATGACCAGCAGCCTCCTCGAGGTGGCCGATCAGGTGCTCTGCATCGAGCCGAACCTGAACTGCGCGACCCGTGCCCGTGAAGAGCTCGGCGGGCATCCGCGCGTGGCCTTCAGAGTCTGTCATCTCGAGGAATGCAGCCGCGAGGAGCTGGCGAACCAGTTCGACACCGTGGCCTGCGTGAACGTGCTCGAGCACATCGAAGACGACGTCCGCGCGCTCACGCTGTTCCGCGACGTCGTGGCCACGACCGGCGGCCAGGTGCTCGTCTGGGTGCCCGCGGTGCAGGCACTCTACGGACCGCACGACGCCGCGCTCGGCCATCATCGGCGTTACTCGAAGCGCTCGCTGGCGGACGCATTTGCCGCGGCCGGCCTCGACGTGGTGACGATGAAGTACACCAATCCGATCGGCCTGCTTGGCTGGATGTACAACCTCTACATCAGCGGCAACACCGAGCACACGGCGCACCAGGTCCGGCTCTTCGAACGCTTCGTGGCGCCGTGGGCCCTGCCGCTCGAATGGGTCATCACGCCTCCGATTGGCTTGTCGCTCGTCGCCGTCGGACGCGCCCGCGTCCGCGCCGCATGACCGCGCCCGGCTCCGCGCTCCAGCGCGCGGCGGCGCTCGTGCCGCCCAACCCGCTGCTCTCCGTCGTCATGCCCGTGTTCAACGAGCGCGAGACGATCGCGGAAATCATCCGCCGCGTGCTCGCCGTCAACATGCGGGTCGAGCTCATCGTCGTCGACGACGTGTCGACCGACGGCACGAGCGAGATCCTGGAGCGGCTGCAGCGGGAGCTCGGGTTCGTGCTGCTGCGCCAGGCCCGCAACGGCGGCAAGGGATCAGCGCTCAGGCGCGGGTTCGCCGCGGTCACCGGCGATCTCGTCATCGTTCAGGACGCCGACCTCGAATACTCCCCCGAGGAGTACCCGGAGCTGACCGGGCTGATCTGCAGCGGGCGCGCCGACGTCGTCTTCGGTTCGCGTTTTCTCGGCCGCCATCGGGTGTTTCTGCTCACGCACTACCTGGGCAACCGCCTCCTCACCTTCATCGCGAACGTGCTGTACAACACCATGCTCACCGACATGGAGACCTGCTACAAGGTGATGCGCACGGACGTGTTGCGGTCGATGGAGCTGCGTTCCAACGGCTTCGGGATCGAGCCGGAAATCACCGCGAAAGTCTTCAAACGCCGGTATCGCGTCTACGAAGTGCCGATCAGCTATGACGGCCGGGGATACGATGAGGGCAAGAAGATCACCTGGCGCGACGGCGTCGTCGCGCTCTGGGTGCTGCTGAAGTACCGGTTCACGGAGTAGGTCCGAGGTATACTGGAGGTTCCCCGCTTTCCTGAGCCCTGCGGCTATTCCAGCCTCCAGCCTCACCAAAGCCGCAAAGAAGAGAAGGTCCCGTGGTTCAGCGCCCGAGCGGAACAAATCCTTTCGAATTCGTCGTCGTGGCCGGACTGCGGGCGGCGCAGCTGATGAAGGGTTCCGTTCCCCGCGTCGAGCGTGCGCACAAAGTCATCACGACCGCGCAGCTCGAAGTGGCGGCCGGCCTCGTGTCCAGAATTCCCCCGGCCGTCCTGCCCGTCGTCACCGACTGACCGCTACCCGCCTTTCAGTCGCTCTCTGCTCATCGCGTCGATGCAGTGAATGACCTGCAACCGCGAGCCCGCCGGCCCGTGGCGCGATGTGCTCACGACACCGTCGCGTGAGGCTTTTGGCCGAGCGAACGACGCTCGCCTAAAGGCTCGCGCTACACGGACGTGTAAAACGCGCTAGCGGCGCCGCGGTTCCGGCCGCACCCGCGTCGCGCGAGGCCCGCTGAAACGGTCCTCGATGAGCTCGAACGCCACCATGTCCCCGACCAGGAGCTTGTTGAAGGTGCCCCAGGTGGTGTCGGTACGGTGGAAAAACACCTCCCGGCTCTCCTCGTCGCGGATGAAGCCGTGGCTCTGTCCCGCGTGGATCTTGACGATCCGGCCGCTCATCGGCCGGCCCGTTGGCGGAAGTGGCTGGTTGGGTTTCCCGGTCTGTCTGGTCGCCTCTGGCCGCGTGCTCACGTGATCACCCCTCGTGTAATCATGTCACAGTACGCGTCGATCGGGAACGGCTTCAGGATTCGATGCTGACGACGCTGGCGACCTCTTCGACGGTGGTGAGCCCTTCGGTGAGGAGCATCGCGGCGTAACCCTTCAGGTCGACCATGCCGTTGGCGAGCGCCGCAGCGTGGATCTCTTCGGCCCGGGTGCCGCGGCCGACCATCTGCCGGAGCTCGGCGTTCATCTTCATCACTTCGTAGATCCCGATCCGCCCCTTCAACCCGCTGCCGCCGCAGGAGGCGCAGCCGCGCCCGCGGTAGAGCGTCGTCCCCGCCGGCAGGCCGAAGAACGCGCAGCTGGCCGGCTCGGCGGCGTACGGCTCCTTGCACGACTGGCACAGCCGCCGCGCGAGCCGCTGGGCGATGACGCCGATCGTGGACGAAGAGACGAGGAACGGCTCGATGCCCATTTCCGTCAGCCGGGTGAACGCCACGGCGGCGCTGTTCGTGTGGAGCGTGGTGAAGACGAGGTGACCGGTGAGCGCCGCTTCGACCGCCGTGTGTGCCGTCTCCTTGTCGCGCGTCTCGCCGACCAGCAGCACGTCGGGATCCTGCCGCAGGAACGCGCGCAGGACCGCCGCGAAGGTCAGGCCGATGTCGGCCTTCACCTGAATCTGCGTCACGCCCGGCAGGTCGTATTCGATCGGATCTTCAGCCGTCGAGATGTTCACGCCGGGATCGTTGATCTCGGCGAGCGCCGAGTACAGGGTCGTCGTCTTGCCCGAGCCGGTCGGGCCCGTGACGTAGACGATGCCGTACGGCTGCGCGACCATCGCGCGCACGAGCGCCAGCGTTGGCGCGTGCGAGATCAGCTTGTCGAGGCCGAGGTGCGTGTTCGACTTGTCGAGGATGCGCATCACGACTTTCTCGCCCCACTTGCCGGGCACGGTGGAGACACGAAAGTCGATCGGCTTGCTCTCCATCATCACGCTGATGCGGCCGTCCTGGGGCAGACGCTTCTCGGCGATGTCAAGACGGCTGAGGATTTTCACGCGCGAGATGAGCCCGAGCTGCACTTTCTTCGGCAGACGCTGCACGACCTGGAGCACGCCGTCGATCCTGAACCGGATCGTGACGTCGCCCTCCATCGGCTCGATGTGGATGTCGCTCGCACCCTGTTTGATGGCGAGGCCGAGGATCGAGTTGGCGAGGCGGATGATCGGCGCGTCTTCCGAGGCGCTCATCAGGTCCTGCTTCGTCTCCGCGGCCGGCTCCTGGGTGTCCGCGGCCAGCTGCAGCTCGCGCACCAGGTCGGACTGCAGGAGGTCGATGATCGCGGTGGCGCTCGCCTTCGCGCCGGCGGCCACCGTGGCCGCCGGCCGGCCTGGCGGCCGCGGGACCGTGGGCTCCGCCTTCACCGTGAGCTGCGCGTAGGTCGTGCTCATGAAGCGGCGGAAGTCGTCCTCGGTCACGATGACCGGCTCGATCATCACGCCCTTGAGAATCCGCCGTACATCGTCGAACGCGACGATGTTGTTCGGGTTGGTCATCGCCAGCGTGAGGCGGTTGTTGCAGAACGCAATCGGGACGGCCTGATGCTCGGTCACGAGCGACCCGGGGACGAGCTGGAGGACGCGCGGATCGATCCGCACGCGCCCGAGGCTCACGAAGTCGACGCCGGCGTGCTGGTTCGCGCGTTCGAGGCGCTCGGCGAAGGCCGCCGCCATGCCCAGCGCGACCTCCGGGTGGTCGCGCATGACGCGTTCGAAGTCGGCGCGCGCGAGCTTTGCGCAGCTCGTCGGCTCGATCGCGACGACCGAGGCGGCGCGCGGCTTCTTCGTCAAGAGCGCCATCTCGCCGAACATCTGCCCCGGCCCGAGCTCCGACAGCAGGAACTCCACGCCCGAATCGGGATCCTTCCGCCGCACGGCGACCTGGCCGGAGAGGATCAGGAACGCGGCGTCGCCGGCGCTCCCCTCGCGGACGATGACCGACTGGGGCACGAAGTCGCAGCGCTGCATGTGCTGTTCGAGCGCGGCGCAGTCGGCGGGCGAGAGGCCGGCGAAGAGCGGCACGTCGCTGAGCGAGGAGATCATGCCCGGCGATTTTACTCCACGCTATCGGGCGAGATACGAAAGGCCGATTCGGAGCCCTCCGGTGATCGTGTCGTCGAACGCGTAGAGCACCGTCAGCGTCGCGATCGCCTGCGAAAGCCCGAGCGGCAACACGTGGGGATGCCGATCGTAGATTGCGCACCACCCGAGCGCGCCGACGAGCGTGGCCACGGTGAGGAACGGGTTCGGAAGGTGAAGGGCCGAGAAGAGGAACGCCGCCAGCACCTGTCCGGCGCGCCGGGACGTCGCCCGCTGACTCTCTCGGAGGAACACCGTTTGAAGCAGCCATTGCTGGGCCACGCCCCAGACGACGAGCGCCGCGAGGTTCCAGAGCATGTCCGTTCGCGTGTGGAGCGTGCCCGTCAGGGCACCGATGCCAAGGAGCGCGGCGATCGCGGCAAGCGTGAAGAGCGCGGACGCGCGCGCGGCTCCGATGAGCGCGTGCGCGTCGAGGCCCCACTCACGGGTCCGGAAGGCGTGCCAGAGCCCCAGCAGGAGCACGATGACGACCGGCACGCCGACGACCGCGTCGGGCAGACGTGGTTTCAGAACCCACGTGTAGGCGAGAATCACGCCGAGAACGGTGAAGGTGAAGGGCATCGCGTTCCTATGCCGAGAGATTGAACCGCATGAACGCCAGCACTCTACTTTCCCTCCAACTTTGCGAGGAGCCGCTGACAGAATCCGTCGTCGACTACTCTTTTCGCGATCGCCGAGCAGCCGGTTTGACCAGCTTGGCGTCCTTCCAGAAATCGCGCGGCAGGTTCGCGAGCTCCGGAGGCGCAGTCTTGCAAATCTCGGCTTCGGTCATCGCGCGCAGATGCTTCAAATCGGCACGGCCCCGTCTTGGTCCCAGCGGTTGGCGCGCCGTCAATCCACGGCGACTGCTGCTCATCGCTCACCTCGCTGACGATTATTATCACATATGATATCTTAACGATCGGTGGCAAGACGGAGCGAAGATTGGAACGTGGGCCTAGCAGATGATCTGCGGGACCAGAAGTTCGCCCGAGAGTTCCTGCTGGCGGCGATCGATGAGGGCGTGCCGCTACAGGTCGCGCTTGGAAAGGTCGCGCGAGCCATGGGCGTCAGGGAGTTCGCGGCAAAGGTCAGGATGGCGAGCCCGAACCTGCTACGTGCGCTCAATCCGCGCCACAATCCGACGCAAGGCACGTTGAATCGCTTGCTCGAGCCTTTTGGCTTGAAGCTGAGCCTCGCACCAATCAAGTCATCGAAACGCCGTCACGCAGCGTGAGAGGATTCCAACATGCCATCGAGCAATCTCGCGAATCTGCTGAAACTGCCCGCCGACGAACGCGCGGAGCTCGCGATGGCGCTCTGGGACAGCCTGACCGACCAGGAGCGGGAATCGGAACTAGAGCCCAGTCCTGATCAGAAGGCCGAACTCGATCGGCGTTGGGCTGAACACCTCGCGAATCCTGAATGCGCGATTCCCTGGGAAGAAGTCCGCCGCAAACTCCGCGACGGACAGTGACACGCAAGGTCGTCTTTCGGCCGGAAGCCGATCAAGAATTACAGTCCAGCGCATCGCTTCACACCCTCTGGCCTTCCCTGCCGTTCATGGTGAGACGCGGCGCGCAATTGTTCAGCGTTTTCCGTACGGCATTTACTTTCGAACACTGGCGAATGAGGTGGGGTTGTCCCGGTAGTTGTTGAAATTTGAAAGCGGCGGCTCCTCACTGGTCGTGCTATACGACCGGTGACTAGCCAGGGCGAACGCCCGCCCAACAAGGAGCCGCCATGAAACGAGAGTCTCGCACAGTCGATCGGTCGGACCAAGTCGATTCCCTCACCCAGCGTCATCTGCCGCTCGTCGATCTGCTCGTGGATACCCGCTCTGAGCTGATGGAACTCGCGATCGCCTCAGGGCTGAAGGTCTTGCAGACGATGCTCGAAGACGATCGGACGACGATCTGCGGCCCGCGCTATCAGCATCAGGTGGAACGACAGGCGTCGCGAGCCGGCACCGTCCCGAGCGAGGTCGTGCTCGGGGGCCGCAAAGTCGCGCTTCGTCGGCCGCGCGTGCGGGTCAACGGCGAGGAAGTGCCGTTGCCCACCTTTCGAGCGATGGCCAGCGAGGATCCGCTGAATCGTCGCGTGGTCGAGCAGATGCTCGTCGGTGTGGCGACGCGCCAGTATGCGCGCAGTCTCGACCCGTTGCCAGCGACGATGGTCAGCCGTGGCACCAGCAAGAGCGCCGTGAGCCGCCGGCTCGTGGCGAAGACCGCCGCGCAGCTCGCCACGTGGCGGTCGACGGCCCTCGACGGCCTCGATCTCGTCGCGCTCCTGGTGGACGGCGTCCACATCGGCGAGCATTGCATCATCGTGGCGCTCGGCATCGACACCACTGGGGGCAAACACGCGCTCGGCCTCTGGGACGGCTCGACGGAGAATGCCGCGGTGTGTCAGAGCCTCCTCGCCGACCTGCAGAGCCGCGGCCTCCGCACCGACCGTAGCCTCTTGGTCATTCTCGATGGCTCGAAGGCGCTGCACAAAGCGGTGACGCAGACGTTTGGACCCGCGGCGCTGATCCAACGCTGTCAGGTGCACAAGCTGCGAAACATCCTGGAGCATCTCCCGGCAGGACAGCGGCCGTGGGTCCGTGCCATCGTCGCGCGCGCCTACAAGCAGGTCGAGATCGCCCCCGCGCGTCGTCTGCTGCAGGACCTGGCACGCCGACTGGAGGACCGGTATCCGAGTGCGGCCGCGAGCGTCCGTGAAGACCTCGACGAAACCCTCACCATTCTCACGCTCGGCCTGTCCGATCGCCTCCGACAGTCGGTCGCGACGACCAACGCGATCGAACGCTTGATCAGCCGCACGCGGCACGTGAAGCGGAACGTCAAGCGGTGGCGCGGAGGACACATGGTCCTGCGATGGACCGCTGCCGCCATTCTCGAAGCCGTGAAGGGCTTCCGCCGACTGAAAGGCCACAAGGATATGCCGAAGCTCCTCGCTGGCCTTCGCGCTCGCGATCACCAACTCGGTATCGCTGTGTCAGTGGTAAACGTCGCGTAGAATGTCACCGAGCCGCCGCGGAATTTCAACAGCGGAAGGGGCAACCCCCCAAGTCCTGATCGCCACGCTACGGATCCACCACTCGAGACCTGACGATATGTTATCATATCACCAGATGATATGACTCGTCGCCCCTCGGACCATGGCCTTGAGTTCCTGCTCGGATTCGATGGGCGCATCCATCATCTCGAAAAGGGCTACTGGCTCAAGTTCGAAATCGCCCGCGTTACGGCGACGACGAACCGGCCGCATGGCCTGTCCTACTCGTTCACGCTACATGCGCCGGACGGCACGAGGCTGGTCGGCTTCGACAATGCGCACGACGTTCCGGCCAGGGGCTCACGGTTCAAACGCCGCAACGAGAGTACAGATCACTGGCATCGCACGGAGAAAGATTTGGGTAGACCCTACGAGTTCAAAGACGCTGAGACGTTGCTCGACGACTTCTTCGACGAGGTAGAGCGAGTCTTACGCGACCGTGGAATTGGCCTGCGGGTCACGAAAACGGAAGCATCACGGAGGTCGAAATGAAGCACGCCAAGGTTCAGAGCCTGCGATCGCTGCGAGAAGAGATGAAGGCCGTGGCCCGCGGCGAGCGGCCCGCACCGGCTGACGCCAGCAAACCGAGCTTCAATTCTGTTGAAGCCGTCGTTCGGCTGCTGACACCTGACAACCGGCGACTGCTCGCCCTGATCCGGGACCGGAAACCTCGATCGGTGGCCGAATTGGTCACCATGACGGGACGAGCACAGCCGAACCTGACGCGGACGCTGGCCAAGTTCGAGGCCGCCGGTTTCATCACGATGAAGACCGTCGGCCGCCGCAAAACGCCGAGCGCCGCTGTCAAGAAAATCGTCGTCGAAATCGACCCGTATTCTGATCGGGACCGCCTCCGCGTCGCGTAGCGCGCGAAGGAATAGCGGATTCTTCGGCGCGGCGGTGACAATTACGGTGACAGTCGGCCGATCCGGGTCGTCGGCCCGGTATCGGATGTGCGATTTTGCTAGGAAAGATTGGAGGCGCCGCCCGGATTTGAACCGGGGGTGGAGGTTTTGCAGACCTCTGCCTTACCGCTTGGCGACGGCGCCTCAATAAACACGAACGGCGGGTCTCACGACCCGCCCTCCGTCCAGCGACGAGAGAAGATTGGAGCGGGAAACGGGATTCGAACCCGCGACTTCGACCTTGGCAAGGTCGCACTCTACCACTGAGTTATTCCCGCCCGAACGCTCAAAGTACCACACGGCCGGGTTGGCTTTCAAGCGCGGTACCGCTTGACACCGCGAAACCGGCGCCCTACAGGCGCACCGCACGCAGCACGCGGGCCGCTTCCTCGGGCGACGTCGGGTTGATGTAGAACCCGGTCCCCCACTCGAAACCGGCGACGCGCGTCAGCTTCGGCGTGATCTCGACGTGCCAGTGGTACAGATCCGACACGTCCTCGGAAAACGGCGACGTGTGGAGGACGAGGTTGTAGGGCGGCGACTCGAGCGCGCGGTCCATCCGCTGCAGCACCGACTTCAGCATCCGCGCCAGACTCTCGTACTCGGGCCGCGACGCCTCCTCGAACCGCGCGCCGTGCCGCTTCGGCAGCAGCCAGGTCTCGAACGCGAACCGCGGCGCGTAGGGCGCCAGCGTCACGCCGTCCGCATTCTCCTCGATCACCCGCCGGCCGTCGCCGAGCTCCTGGTGAACGATGTCGCAGTAGACGCAGCGCTCCTTCGCCTCGAAGTGCCGACGCGCACCCTCGATTTCGTCCCGCACGAAGTCGGGCACGATCGGCAGCGCGATCAGCTGGGCATGCGGATGCGAGAGCGTGGCGCCGGCCGCCGCGCCGTGGTTCTTGAACACGAGGATGTACCGCAGCCGGAAGTCGCGCTTGAGGTCGACCATGCGCTCGCGGAACGCCCACAGCACCCGCTCGATCTCGGGCGCGGACATCGCGGCGAGATGCCGGTCGTGATCCGGCGTCTCGATGATCACCTCGTGCGCGCCGATCCCGTTCATCCGATCGAACATGCCCTCGGCCTGGCGGTCGAGCGTCCCCTCGACGTGCAGCGCCGGAAACTTGTTCGGCACGACGCGGATGTCCCATCCCGGCCCGTTCGGCGCGCTGCCGTTCTGGCGGTACGCCAGCACCTCGCGCGGCGTCATCAGTTCGTGCCCGGGACAGAACGGACAGTGCTCGCGACCGAGAATCGCCGCCGGCTCCAGACGGAAGTCGTTCGGCCGCTTCTGACGGTCGGTCGAAATGATCACCCAGCGGCCGGTGATTGGGTCTTTGCGCAATTCAGGCATCGAACGCGTTCTGGAACACCTCGATGACGGGGACGCCCGAGTCGACCTGGACCGACACGACGTCGAACCGGCAGGGACAGTCGGACAGGTGATGTCGCATCATGTAGTCGAGCGCGAGCTGCGTGATCCGCCGCCGTTTGAATCCGGTGACCGCGTCCGCGCCGTCGCCGAACGCCCGGCCGTCGCGCGTCTTCACCTCGATGAACACCATCGTCTCGCCGTCGCGCGCGATGATGTCCAATTCGCCACCCCGCCGCCGGTAGCGCCTGGCAACGATTGCGTACCCGCGCTTCTCCAGCTCGGCGCACGCGAGATCTTCACCGGTTTTTCCAAGAGCCACGCGGGCTTGCGACATGGTATCGGAAGCCCAGCAACCCCCGCGCCAACAGCCACGACGACACGACGCTCAACGCAGAACGCGCGGAACACGCAGAACCAACATCTTCTCTGCGAGCTCAGCGGGCTCTGCGTTCAACGTCGTGACGTCTCGACCTCGGTCAGCGCCTCGTCGAAAATCCGGATCGCCGTGTCCGCCTGCTCGCGCGTGAGCACAAGCGGCGGCGAGAACCGGACGGCGTTCTTCCCCGCCCCGAGCACGAGCAGGCCGCGATTGAACGCGGCGGTGACGACCGCGTCGCGCTCCTCGGTGGCGCGCTCCTTGGTCTGCCGATCGCGCACGAGCTCGACGCCGATCATCAGGCCGCGCCCGCGGACCTCGCCGATGATCGCGTGCTTGTCGGCCAGCGCCTCGAGCCCGCTCATCAGGTGACCGCCGACGTCGGCCGCGTTCGCGACGAGCCCCTCCTTCAGCAGCTTGATGGTGGCCAGCGCCGCGGCGCACGACACCGGGTTGCCGCCGAACGTGCTGGCGTGCGCGCCGGGCGGCCACGCCATCAACCCGCCGCGCGCGACGGCCACGCCAAGCGGCAGGCCCGACGCAATCCCTTTCGCGATCGCCATGACGTCCGGCTCGACGCCCGTGAACTCGACGGCGAACATCTTCCCCGACCGCCCCATCCCGGACTGCACTTCGTCGACGACGAGCAGGATGCCGTGCTGCTTCGTCAGCTCGCGCAGCCCCTGCATGAACTCGTCCGGCGCGACGATGTAGCCGCCCTCGCCCTGAATGGGCTCGACGACAATCGCCGCCACTTCATCGGGCGGCACGAGCTGGGTGAGGAGCTGATGCTCGATGAAATCGATGCAGGCCGCCGAAACGGTTTCCGGCGTCGTCCCGAGCGGGCACCGGTAGCGGTCCGGGTACGGCGCGTGATACACGCCCGGCAGCAGCGGTCCGAACCCGCGGCGCTGAATCGCCTTGCTCGCCGTGAGCGAGAGCGATCCCATGGTGCGGCCGTGAAACGCGCCGAAAAACGCGATGATGTTCTGGCGCCCGGTCGTGTAGCGCGCGAGCTTCAAACACGCTTCCATCGCTTCGGTGCCGGAGTTGCCGAAAAACGACCGCACGCCGCCCTGAATCGGCGTGATCGCGGCGAGCTCCTCGGCGAGACGCACCTGTGGCTCGTAGTAGAAATCGGTACCCGACATGTGCAGGAACTTCTGCGCCTGGTCGGTAATCGCCTTGACGACATCGGGGTGCGAGTGGCCGGTCGAATTGACCGCGATGCCGGCGGCGCAGTCGAGAAACACGTTGCCGTCCACGTCCTCGACCAGGGCGCCGGTGCCGCGCTCCATGACAAGCGGATACCCGCGGGTGTATGACGGCGAGACAACGGTTTTGTCGCGCTCGATGATGGCTTTGGCCTTGGGGCCGGGCAGTGGGGTCCGGATCTCGGGCGAGTTCGTCATGGTATGGGGCAGGCCTGAAGGCCTGCACTACTTTCGCTCCTTTCGCTACTTTCGCTTCCAGCGAGTACCGCTGGAGCTGTCTTCGAGAAGCACACCGCGTGCCGTCAGGTCGTCCCGGATGCGATCGGCCGCGGCGAAGTCGCGCCGACGCCGGGCCGCGTGGCGGTCCTCGATGAGGCGATCGATCTCCTCCACCGGCACCGGCGGCTGGTCGTCCTCGGCCTGCCGCAGGCTGAATACGCCCAGTACCTTGTCGAACCCGTCGAACGCCTGACGGATTCCCGGCACGTCGCCCGCGCCGAGCTGGCCGCCGTCAATCGAGGAATTCAGGGCGCGCACCAGATCGAAAATCGCGCCGAGCGCCGCCGCGGTGTTCAGGTCGTCCTGCATCGCGTCGGCGAATGCCTTACGCGCCTGCTCGACCCGTGCGGCGACCTCGGCGTGCGCCCCCCCGCCCGTCACCGTACCCAGCCGCGCCAGGAAGTCGGTGAGCCGGCGCAGCGCCTCTTCCGCCTGGCCGAGGCTGGCCCACGTGAAGTTCAGCTGCTTGCGATAGTGCGCCGAGAGCAGGAGATAGCGAACCGCCGACGGCCGGTAGCCGCGCGCCACCACGTCCGGAATCGTGTACGTGTTGCCGAGCGACTTCGACATCTTCTGCTCGTCCACGATCAGGTACTCCACGTGGACCCAGAAGCGCGAGAACGGCTTGCCGGTGGCACCCTCGCTCTGCGCGATCTCGTTCTCGTGATGCGGGAAGATCAGATCGATGCCGCCGGCGTGAATGTCGATCGGCGGCTCGCCGAGCAGCCGCAGCGCCATCGCCGAGCACTCGAGGTGCCAGCCGGGGC
>Ga0082335_1002255_pt1 | contig 36769 bp, 25 predicted proteins | sample Subgrocontami58m_FD_72375 | JGI IMG/M metagenome (GOLD analysis project Ga0082335, IMG submission 72375) | Subsurface groundwater microbial communities from S. Glens Falls, New York, USA - GMW37 contaminated, 5.8 m (SPADES assembly) (version 2) ... | reverse complement strand
ATCTCATCGTCATAGCCTGTGTACTTAATCTTCAACTGGTTCTCGTACTCAAACGTACGCTGCGTGTTCCAGTCGGCAAGGATGTTCAATTTGTCGCCGATTGTCCCGTTCACGGCAACTTGCACTTCCTGGTTGAAGTCCGGTTCGTTACGAGTTTGGTCGAAACGATTTGCAGTTTGTTGATCGCTGGTTGTGTTGCGGAAGCCTGCCCGGATATCAACCGCACCACTGATTTGCAGATTGATCTCCGGCTTACCAAAAATGCTGAGGATTGGATTCGCGGGAATCGGGATTTGAATCTTGGTGAAGCTGGAGAGAACATCGCCTATGTCTCTCTTCCCCGCTAGGGCTTTTGGCTTTCGCGCTTCTTCGGCAAACAGCCTGCGTGTTTCGTATCTGCGCCGCGCCGCAACATAATCCTTCAAGGAAACACTGAGCGGCACTCGTACATCGCTGCCACCAATAGAGCGACGGAAGCGCAACGTAGAAATAGATGAATCGGGAGAAACTTCGTGCTTCAATTGTGTTTGCGATGGCTTTGCAAAAAGCGGATATATCCGATCAGGGAATAATTCTACTTGTGGATCTTCGCGCCGCTTATACTTCCATTGCGATAGCCGGGCAGATGAGTCGAGGCAGACGATCCACGTCGAGTCATCAATAGCTGATCTTGCTCCTCTGCCTCGCGTCGTGTCCGACCTAAATTGTCCCGTCGCACCGCCCGTGCTTCGTCCGCCTGTTCTTGATTTACCCGGAGTTTGCTGCTTTGGTTCTTGCAGGGTGACATTCACTTTCTTGTCTTCACCCGTGTCCGGTGGAAAAGTGAAGAGCGATTCGTACTCGTGTTCAGTTGATTTGCGATATGAGCCGGCAGATGTGTCCGGAGAAAGAACGAGTACACTGACGAAGACTATTGCAAAGAGAAACGTTGCAGCACCAATCGGGTGGGCGTGCAGGAATTGTAGGAGACTACGAAGAAGTAAAACCACGTCGATTCTCAAATTTGTTATGCCTTCAACGGTGGACTAACATAGTGCGCAGTGGTGATGGTGTCCAACCTTCCCCCTCGGGGGGAACATGCCGGATTCTCCGGTCCTCTACTCGTAACATCCCGAAGACTGGCGTCTCCAAGCATTAGCAAAAGCAATCGATATGGTAAATCCTCCTTGATGTGGGACCGAGAACTCGTGCCCGGCTGCAATAACGTAGAGATTTAGCGGTTAAATATCAAGCAGTTTGTTCCCACTACTACACCCTGAGCGTTTTCCAGCGAAGGGTCTCACCGATTGATACAATATCTCGACGAAACCTGTAGCGCGGAATGTCCCTTCTTCGGCGGGCAGGCATTCCGCTCTACAGTGGAGTCAATCTCCCAAAACCAGTATATTGGTGATATGAAACTTCCACGATTCCCGTTACATCTTTCCTTCTACCTTCTCCGCGCTCACATCGGGCCGTTCATCTTTTCGCTTTGCACGCTTATGTTTCTGTTCCTTCTTCAATTCATCATGAAGTTCATTGATCAGCTTGTGGGAAAAGGACTCAGCGCATGGACGATTCTCGAGCTCATCACACTCAATCTTGCGTGGATGCTCGTCCTTGCCGTGCCGATGTCTGTATTGGTCGCAGTGCTGATGGCATTCGGAGATTTGTCGTCGCGGAACGAGATCACCGCAATGAAAGCTACCGGCGTAAGCATCTACAGAATGATGGCGCCGATTTTTTTTGTCGCAGGAATTCTTGCTGTTCTTCTCGTCATGTTCAACAACGATGTGCTGCCCGAAGCGAACCATCGGGCAAAAACGCTCACGATGGATATTCGCCGCAAACGCCCTACATTCAGCCTCGTCGCAGGTTTGTTCTCGCAGGAAATTCAAGGCTACAGCATGTTGGCTCACAAGACGTTTGAGAAAACAAACGACCTTGAAGGCATTACGCTGTACGATTATTCCAATCCGAGCTACAACATTGTTATCACGGCTGAACGAGGAACGATTTCCTTCTCCCCTGATGCCCGCAAGCTGATAATGGATTTGCACAAAGGTGAAATCCATGAGCTCAATCTCATCAACATGATAGAGTACAAACGGATACGGTTTGAGACTCATCGCATTGTCACGGAGGTGCAAGGGTTTGATTTTGAGCGAACGGCAGAAGGCACGGTTATGCGCGGCGATAGAGAACTGAGCGCTCAAGATATGCAGCACATTGTTGACAGCTTGCAGCAAGCAAAACAAATGCTCGATACAGGTTTGCAAGCTCTCGTCACACAAGACATGGAACGGCTGCTGACTGGAAGGACAACGCCGAAACAAACCGACGCTCCCCGTTCCTCGACCTTCATTAACAGAACGCTTCAGTCAATGCAGATGCTGCACTATCCGATACAAGGCTCTGAGCCTGCCGATACGCGTGCACGCATCATGAGCTCGGCCGTCCAAAATGAGCTGCTGCGGATGGAGATGGTCAACAAACAGATCGATCAGTACAAAGTTGAAATCTATAAGAAGTATTCTATTCCTGTTGCATGTTTGGTGTTCGTGCTGGTTGGCGTGCCGTTAGGCATCATGTCTAAACGCGGCGGCTTTGGCATTGCTGCAACGCTCAGTTTCGGATTCTTTCTGCTTTACTGGGCGTTCCTCATTGGCGGCGAGAAGCTTGCCGATAGAAATCTCCTTTCACCTTTCTGGGGAATGTGGGCTGCGAACATTCTTCTCGGCATCGTGGGAGTGTATCTTACAATCCGGATCGGCAAAGAAGCCGTTGTGATCGATTGGAGTCTCCTGCAGCGCTTCATCCCAAAACGCTGGCGGAACGATATGCCGGATGATTCTTCATTCACTCCGGCAGAAACCTGAGCGTCATGAAACTGATCGATCGCTATATCGTTAAGCAATTCCTTATCACGACATTCTTCGCACTGCTTGCAGTCCTCGTCATCTTCGTCGTGATTGACGCGATGGAAAACCTTGACGACTTCATTGATAGGCAAGCGACAACGCAAATTATTCTTACCTACTATCTCTATTTCATGCCGGAGATCATCAAGCTGATTATGCCGGTCGCGCTCCTGCTTGCAAGCTTGTTCGTTACGGCACGGATGTCCACGCAAAACGAGCTGACGGCAATGAAAGCCGGGGGGATGAGCTTGTACCGCATCATGATTCCGTATATCATCGTCGCGTTGATTGTGAGTGTTGCGTCAGTCTATTTCAACGGCTGGATTGTGCCGAAAGCAAATAAGAAAAAGTTTACACTCGAACGTGTGTATCTCAACAAAAACACAGTCAGCGGATCGGGTGCGAACATTTATGTTCAGGACTCGCCGACACGGATTCTTTCGATAGGCTACTTCGATGACCAACGGGAGATTGCAAGCCGCGTAAGCATACAAGACTTCAGCGATACCAATTTTACGGTGCTTGTTGCGCGAGTTGATGCGCAAACTATGGAGTGGGACACGGCCGGACACCAGTGGATGCTGCGCAGCGGCGTGCGGCGTTGGTTTGCAGACAACAAAGAACATTTCGAGAAGTTCGACATGCAGCCATCCGACAAACTTCATTTTGACCCGGAAGACCTCCGAAAGAAACAAGAGCAGCCGGACGAAATGGAGTACAGATCGTTGGAGAAATTCATCGAGAACCAGCAACGTGCAGGGCAAGATGTTGCCCGGTGGCTTGTGGATTTTTACAGTAAGATTTCTTTCCCCTTTGCTTCAGTGATTGTTGTGCTCTTCGGCGTGCCGTTTGCGTCCGTCAAACGACGCGGCGGGATTGGCGTGCAGCTCGGCATCAGTCTTCTCATCTGCTTCATCTACCTCATCTTCATGAAAGTGAGCCAGGTCTTCGGCTACAACGGCGACATCAATCCGCTGCTCACAGCATGGATGGCAAATCTGATTTTCCTCGTCGGGGCTGCGTTTGTCACGCTGCGCGTGCCAAAATAGCAGGGGCACAACATGTTGTGCCCCTACCGAATAAAAAAATATCGCTTAAAACGAATACTCCACTCTCGCCACCGGCACACGCGCAAAACCAAATTGCGTCGGCACAGTCTGCATCTGCATTGACGCGTGAATGTTGTGATTGTACGTGCTTGCCGTCCACGCAGCATCCAACGCGCTGAGAACGTGATTCACAATTGCAACGGTGACGTAGGTTGTTGCGGTCGTGTAGAAATCGTTTGCCTTCCCGCGTTCGCCGGCGTAGTACGTCAAATTTGAGTAGCCATCTGCGAGTCTCTGGAAAATCTGATCATAGAATTTTAGCTTTGGGTCAGCGTCATTCCAACCTTGATAAAATTGCTGGTACTTACCAATCAACTCATAGTACTGTTGATCACCGAATGGAGGCAACGTGTGAGAATAGTACCTGCCGGTTGTTGTCGCACTGAGGTCCCGCTCCAACCTATTAAGAGTAATCCAGTTGATCTGTTGACTCGGCGGAAGGTTTTCCCAACCTGGCGCTAACAGGTTCCCATAGTTACCGCGCTCGTTGGGAGGAATAAACTGAACAAGACTATCTAGAGCGTATTTTGCATATCGTCCAGGACTCCAATTTCTATCCGCATAATTCTGAAAAAAGTCCGTCTGTCTGTCCCCTTCCTTGTTGAAGTGATACGCGAGGCTCCACGCTGCGATGTCAATTGCAAGAAAGGCGGCAGCCTTCCAATAATTCTCAGCGTAGAATTCTCCTGCGCCGGGCAGCACCGCCGAAAGCCCGGCAGCAAGCCACGGGGACTTACGGTGCGTTTCTGCCGAGGCGGTTTCAGTTTGAACTTGCGGCGCTTTTACTAACTCATTCTGACCAAAGAAATCTACTTGCAGATTTCCGGTGAACTCTCGCCTCTGCGCGGAAGAATTGAGAAGTACCGACTGAACTTTCTCAGCAGCCGCAGAGCTCAAGACACAAAGCCCCGAGAGCAATAACACAACAAATGATTTCATAGTCTTCTTTCTCCTCTGAATGCGAACTAAAGTTCGAGCTACATTTAATCAAAATCGAAACCGAACAACACGCCAAAGTAGAAGCGCCATTCTTTACCATACCGGACCGGCTTCGTCAACGTCCCTCGAACACTCTTCTCGAACTCATTGAATCCATACGATGCGTTGAAGAAAATCCGCGTCGGATACGAATACCATGAAAACGACTCAAGCCGCAGTTCCACGCCGGCATCTCCCTTGAACTCGTTCAGTTTTGGCTTCTCGCTACTCCACGCGTTGCCAAAATCCCCATACACGGATGCGTAGAATTTATCAAAATAAAACTGGAGGAAGCGCACATCAATGTTTGGGACAAGCGGTAAACGATACTCAAGCCCCACAACTGCAAGCTCATTGCCGCTAATGGAATAGAATGGATAGCCCTTCATCCCGACAAGTCCGCCGGCGTAGAAATCGAAGAAGCTGTCAACGGTGTTTTCGAGAATCGAGCCGCCGCGAGCTTTGATCGTGATTGTATGATCTTTGAAAAAGAAAGGAACGTACTCTCGCCAGTCTAGTTCAACACGCGTAAAGTTTACCCTGTCGTACGCTGGTGTTAAGCCAGTTGAAGTGACAGTATACTTTCTGAAGCCCTCTTCGTCAGTGGCCGCAAACTTGTTCAATGACCGAGAGATATTCAATCGCACTTTTCTGCCAACGGGGTTTATTTCAGAAGTGTTGGATCGCACTATCTGTTCGAGGTTATATTTCAACGTGAGATCGTTTCCAATCAAGTACAAATCATCTGAACCGGGGATGAGTTGCGTAGGACTATTTTCGTCGGCTCGTGTCGTAAACGTCTCAAGCGTTGACGTGTAGCGACTATGGGCATAACGAAACTCAAAATTGCCAAAATGCGAGGGCTGTTCGAGCGCAACATCAAATTCAGTCAAGTTATAGGTCACATCAACGAGATCCGGCGCTCTGTCTGGAAGTGTAACATAGTTGTTCGTTTTCCGCGTAACATTGTACAACTCCAACGATGCAACAGGCTCAAGTCCAAGCTGATAAAAGAGTGGGAGTTTCCCACGATAATTGAAAATGGCAAACAAGTCCCGCTCCAACTTCGAATTGAGCGCTGCGCCTGCAAAAAAGCCAAGCTTCTCCAACACATCGTTGGAAAAAACATAAACACCTGCTTTGATAGACTCTAACGCTTTGTTCTTCGTGTTGTAATTATCGAAGCGGATGAACGGAACAAACGAAAGACTTGTGAAAACATTCTTGTACGATTTCGCTGTCGGTGTCGGCGATTTCGTGTCATCGTATGAACGAAGCGACTGCCAATCAAATTTGTCAGAGGCATCACCGGCAAACTGTGTGAACACCGGACGGGGCAATGCCGTCCCTTCATTCGACAGCGGCAAGTAATGACAATCGCCTTCAGCAACAATGCGCGGTTGATCCATCATAAAAAGCTTGTATCCTTTGCTCGTGTAGTTTGAGTACACAAGCTCGCCTTTCGCACTCATCGTCGGCATGAAGGCGCCGCCGAGCACATTTGTTACCTGCTCGGCGCTTTTCGTCGCCACGTCGTATGTGTAGATATTGAAAATGCCGGTCTTGTCTGATGCAAAAAGAATGTGCGACCCATCAGGCGTGAAGACACTTGAACGCGCATCGTCATCTCCTGTTATCAAGAATTCCAAATCTGAGCCGTCGGGACGAATCCATGCAATATCTCGTCCATCGCGAATCGAATAGTCGAAAACAATTCTGTCTCCCTTCGAGCTCCACTTGGGAGCGTACACTTGCTCGCCGTTCTTGAACGAAGTGATACGCTTGAAGCTCGACGTGTCTGCGTTCATCGTCGCAAGATTTGATGTTCCGTCGGAGCCAACAACAAACACGAGTGTCTTGCCGTCCGGCGAAATGCTTGGACTGATTGCGCGCTTGCCGTAGGTTATACGCGTCTCTTCCTCTTTCTCTAAATCATACACATACAAATCCGATTGCAGAGAGAAATGGGAATTGTGCGATGTCGTTCGGGCATAATACAGTTTCTTTCCGTCCGGCGACCAGCACACTTCGGAGCCGACGCCGGGTTGAATCACTTTGAACTTTCCACCCACGTCGCCAACAAGAAGATTCGACTGACCGAGGTATGAGCCTCCCCACACACTCACGAATGCGAGCTTCTTTCCATCGGGAGAAAATGTTGGATAGCGATCAGCAAACCCGGTTTCGAACAATAAGCCGCACCTGTCGCGGTGCGCTTCTGTGATGCCTTGCGTGAGCGTGAACATCGGCTTTGCGTTCACCGGCTCTTTCAACTTCTTGAATTCCTCTTCATCATCAACAAAAATTACAGGCAAACCTTCTTGCAGGCTTGCATTGATCGGTGCAACGCGTCGCCCGTACTCTTTCTTCAGCTCTTCCCGCCACTCGTTGTACACCGCCGCGCCGCCTTTCCCGACCGCCTTCTCAATCGCGCCGTCAATCGTTACGGCCCCGAGCGAAGAAAGATTGCGGGAGATTTCGTTCAGCTTTGCAATGCCATATTGCTGAGCGATGTAATGAACGAATGCGAAGCCGGAATTGTACGATGACTCATTGCCGAGACTCGTCTTTCCGAACACCGCCATCTGGTTCCACGTGAGCAAACTGTCTTTGAGGACGTACGAACGGAGAATCATGTCGCGATGCGTGTCCCAAAAATCATAGCGAAGCTGCGGACGATTGTACTGCGCAACACCTTCCGCAAACCATGCCGGCACGAGGAAGCCGGAGATTGGATAGGAAGCGATTACATTTGGATAACCGTAGAGAACATCAGGTCGTCGCTCGGATTCGTAGCCGAGCCATTGCAAATACAGTCCCGGCATTCTTCTGCCGAACTTCATCGTCGTCTGAATTTGCACGATGTGAGTGAACTCGTGCGTGATAACGTTGCGCAGCCAATTGTGTGTGCCGCGGAAATCGAAGTCCATGCTCGGCGCCCAAATCTCGACTTTGTTGTCGTAGAAATACGCCGCGCCGTTGGAGTAATCATCATAGTCCTTGACGATGAAACTGACTTTCTGGTCGGGCTTGTGGTTGTAGAGCGAGGTTACCGGTTCGTAAATCTCTTCAGCAATCTTCGCCACAACTCTGCCTGTTCGCTCTGCACCTTCGTGGAAGTGAATGAGAAAGTGATCTGTCTCGAGCGTTTTCCACTCAAGTTCGGGATGATAGACTTCTTGAGCGTGGAGGGAAGGCAAGAGGAAAAAGGAGAATGGAAAAAGGAGTAAGAGAAATAAAACTTTTCGCATTTCAGGAATTGTTTTTTGAAAGTCTCTGGAAATAATTCGAAAGAGTATCAAGCAGCCTCCGGTGTCGATCAGCAGAGATTGACCCGATGATTCCCACAATCTCTTTCTCCGGCAGTACTGCCAGAAAACCGAGCCGAATAAGCGAGGACTTGACTAAACCACTTGTTGTGAAGTCGACATCTTGTTCTGAAATGATCTCATCAAAGCCCTCAACATATTGATGAAGCTGAGAGCTGATGCCACAGAGAAGAGAATCGTTATACTTTGGCATCTCGCACAACACGAGTGCTGGGCGCATTTTCCTTCGACCATCCGCTTGCTGGAACGAAGCCAGAATAACACTACCTGCCTTCATACTTTGGGTTTGGTTCCTTGATCATGTTGGGCGTGTATTCAGGCTCGTCATTAGAGTACGCTCTGCTTAGACTACTTTTGGCAATTGCCGCCCAGTCTTCTCGTTCCCTTGCATCGAGTTCTTTAGTCAAGACAGTAATGAGTAGTTTGTCATTAGGCTGTAAATCAAACGGCTCATCAAGAAGAATCTGTTTGCCATCAAAATGTGCCTGCAATGTTATGTTTGCCATAGCAATTCTCCACCAAGTTCCATTTACTTCACAACCGCAACCTTCACCACTACGACGTCATTTTTCCCCGCTCCGTTCGCTTCGATGTGCGCGAGATAAATCCCGCTTTGCACATCGGCAACGTTCCACTCGACCTCGTTATCAACGCCGGCAACTCCGGGACCGCTCAACTCCGTCACTAAATCGCCGGCAAGATCAAAGATTTTGATCTTCACTATCGCGTTCTCTTTCACGAAATAACGAATGAAGGTTCTACCCTCGTACACGGGGTTGGGCCAGTTGTATGCGCGTTCCTTCGGGAAGAACGCTGAACTGATTGGCGTGCCGGTAATGGATTCGATTGCAAGACCCGTGTGTTGCGCATCGTGCTGATACTGCGGCCAGGGCAACAACGGCTGACGATTTCCGCCAACTGCCCCAGTCTTCCATGCAGTAACCGAGCCGTCATCCGATGAGGCAACCGCAAGACCCACATTTGTTACCGACAATGGCGGCGCAGGAAATGCAAATGCTGCAACGGATTGATTTCCGATTCCCGCTTGGAGTGGAAATCCTTTTGCCATTGTTCCGTTCTTGTCATACGCAACGACAAGCCCATCGCCAGTGACTGCAACGATGTCAACATCGCCGTCGCCATCAACATCGGCAACAACGGGATTTGATGTGATTGGTTGGGGTGACGGAACGAGCTTCGGGAAATTATCGAGCGAAGCGCCGGCGTAGTTGTATGCGTAGATTTTGTTGCCGGCAAAGACGACAATGTCGCGGATGCCGTCACCGTCAATGTCGGCTAAGGCTGGGGGCTGAGAAATTGATGCACCAGTGTTAATGGAAAAACCAAGTTGATTGTTCAATTGCTTGTCGAATAAATACACATAGCCATCACTTGTTGCGGCTACGAGCATGTAATCATTGCCAAACATTCCAACAGCCATAGGTCCAGCTATTGATTTTTGAATGTTCTTGCTTGGCTGAGGAATTGGAGAGAGAAAGGTTTGAGCAAACCCAATAAAGCCTTCATTGGTTACAACAACGTATTCCCCGCTCACAGGTGTCGTTGAAATCCCAACAACTGTTGAAGAGCTACCAAAGAACCGCGTTGTATCTCGAGCAACTCCGCTAAATCTCCGGACGTAGACTTCTCCTCTTTGACCTCCAATGACAATGGATGAATCGCTGCCTGAACCGATAACGGGCAAAGTAGTAAGGGGTTGATTTATCCTTTGTGAAAAGAAGAGGCTTGCCAAACTGTCCGTCACTTGTGAACGGGCAGAATATGCACGAATCAATGACGAGTCCTGCACTCCACGTAGCAATTCGCCAGTTACAACCTCAGTGATACCATCATTGTTCAAATCTCTCACGGCGGCTGAGTTGAGGAACGCTGAGCCTGGAGTTTCGGCCGCAGCGAACACACCATCTGTTCTCAGCACACCATTGCCATCAGTTTTCCAAGCATAAATCCTGGAAAGATTGCTCGTCGTCCCGCGTTGACCTCTGACCGAAGCTTGCGCTCCGGTTGTAACAAGAATCGACTGACCGATGGCACCACCAAGGTTCGCAACGGTAAGCGAAACGTTTTCTGGTTTGTTCGGCAATGACTTTGGAAAGCCTGTAATCAATGAAATATCATCCCCCACAATCACCTTCGCCGTCATGCGCGGACCGCGTGCACTGAAGTCTTTTATCGTGATGTGGCTGTTCGCTCCGCTGTTACTTGCACTGTTGGGATATGTTGTCCCGGAGAATTCATTTCTGTTCACAGGCGATTCATTCCCTTGATACCAGAAGTCAAGCGCCGTCCCTTCTTCGCTGCCGCTGCCCGGTTCAAGCTGTCCGTATGATTGACCAATGTCTTGAGAGCCGTCGGCTTCTTCCACATCAACGCCGCGACGGTTCGGGTTTCCGTTGACACCGTTCGTCGAGAGCCCTTGAGCTATCACATTCTCATCAATGTGCCAGATGAGAATGCCGCCGTCGAAAAATACATTGTTGCGACCAACGCCGCCGGGCAAACTCCAATCAAAATCATCAACATCAATCACGTTGCCTTTGATTTCTGAAAGATCAAACGCGTTGAAGCCCGTTGTATCGCGAGGAAACGTTTGTTGACGAACGATACCATTGTATGTAGTTGTGATGCGCTGACCGTTGCGCGCCCAATCGCGGTTTCTGTTCTCAAGTAAGAAATACTCTGAGCCACTGATTGGAACACGATAGATTGAATCTGAGAATGCGACTGCTGGTAAGGTCAACGTTTGTTCTCCCGAACGAACAGTCATCGGCTGAATCCACCCAAGCCAATACTTTTCCCACGCCGAAGGCTCAGGCGGAAATGCCCCTGCGAAACTGAAGATCGCCTGGCCATCCATCAAACCAAATCTGCCAATACCGGAACGACCTGTGTTCGTGTCGAACAAATCAGGAAGTCCGAGATAGTTACCGACTGAAGAGCAGAGCAAACCGTTGATGCCGAGTCGCAGCAAGAAGTTCGTTGGCGTCGCAGGAAGTTCTCGCGTTTCTGTTTCGGGCATAACGATCGTGTTCGTGATCCTGAATCCGCCGCGGACCGGGATCCCCTCGTAACCTGCACCATAGAATTGCTTGAACGCGTTCAGGCCGAAATAGAGGGATGGAATATCAAACGGGGTCGGATCAAAACCAATGGTACCTACCACATCTACATCTCTTCCGACGCCGGCATGAAACACCACAAAGCAATCGTAACGGAAGAACTCCTGAACCTTGCCGGATGAGTCAACTTTCTGCCATGTATCTCGTGCAAGATCACCAACAACTGTATTCGGTCCATTCTTCGGCGGGCTGTACCGCTGCATCTGAGTTGATAACGTGTAGACAGTGTCGACTAATGTCGCTCGAATGACGGCTTTGCCTTTCGAGACTTTGCGATAGTAGTTTGTGAGAAACGTAAGATGATCTTGGAAGTATTGTTTATTATGCGGAGGCGAATCAAGTCCGGTTGTTGCAGGTGTTGAAAGATCAAACTGTCCGCTGCCGTTCGTGCGGTTGTCGCTATCGATCTGAAACTGCACCATTACCGCGAGCACATCAATTGTATCAGCCATAACTCTAAACGAACGCGGGGCTGAAAATGCATCATCCCGTGAGACCATCACGGGATGACTCAATTGCTGCGCAAACAACGAACTCGTGAAGAAAAAAACCGGGAGAAGATATTTCATTGCACTTTGAATTCTACAGTGTGGAGGAGGAGTCTTGAAACAAGGAAGCCACAGAAATCTCAACTCGCTTCTACGGCTTCAGACAATTTAGTTTGGAGCCGCCGACGGAGCGCTGTTGCCCCAGCCGATGAGCAACGAGAAGCGGATCGTATCCGACAGCGGATGACCTTCCGCTGCCGAAATGTAGCTGAAGTCGAAACCGAAAATATCGTACCGCAAGCCTGCGCCGAACGTCCAGAAGTTTCTATTGCCGAAACTCGGATCTTCAAAGAAGTGTCCAACGCGGATCGCGAGGAGACGCGGCGAGCCGTACCAGTATTCAGCGCCCATGCTCACGTTCACTTTCTTCAAGCCGCTGCCATCGCCCCACGCAGTGAACAATGATTTCGGCAATGGATCAACAGACGCAGATTGGATGACGTTGCCTGAGGTGTCCTTGATTTCAGGACGGCGGCGCACGAGCAATCTGCTGAAGTCAACTGAATATGTTAGGCTGTTGAATTCATCTTCGAAGATCTTATAACCTAAACCGACGCGCAAAAGTGTCGGAAGCGGATCGGCTTGCGCTGCGTCGATGTAGGTGACTTTGGGACCGAGGTTCGAGAGATTGAACCCGACGCTCAGCTTTTTGTCAAGCCAATCAACATCGAGATCGAACGGACGCCACATCATTGCAACGTCGAAGCTGACGGTGTTTGCAATACCGGAGCCTTCCTCTTTGCCGGTTCCAATCGGCGAGAGTGAGCTGCGAATGTAACGAGCATTGAAACCAAGACCGAGGTCATCAAACACTTTTGTCGAGTAGCCGGCTGTGACGGCGAATTCATACGCTTTGAATCTGCCAAGCTCTGTCCCGTTCTCACTTGTGCGGATAAACTCGCCAAGGTTGAGATACGTAATGCTTGCCCCAAGCGTTCCGCCGATGTCATCAACGCGGTTGCGATAGTTCACATACTCGTAGAACAGGTCAGACAAGCCGAACTGCGGCAGCCAGTTCGCGTGCGTAAGCGTCACCTCTTGTCCATCAAGAAACGCCAGCGCTCCCGGATTCCAGAAGACTGCCGATGCGTCGTCAACAGAGCCTGTGCCCGTTTCGCCGATACCTGCTGCTCGTGAGTTCGGCGCAATCAACAGAAACGGCACCGCCGACTCACCTTGTGCCCGAGCGGTGTCCGGTATGAATCCTGCGAGCGTTGCCAACAGTGCACACACACACGATACGCTGAAAAGCGTTTTCATAGATATTCCCTCCTTCTAAAATTGATTATCGGTCTTTTTCACTCGGTTATTTTGCAATCGCAAGCTTTCCTAACACTTCGCTGTTAAACCTGCCGTCAACCGTTCGCACAAGCAGCTTATATAAATATACGCCATTTGCCAATTCATCACCATCGCGATCCCGTCCATCCCACGGAATTGCAACAAAGGACCCGCCCGCCGAATACGCATCGAGCGTTCGAATCAGCCTTCCGGCAATAGTGTAAATCTTAACCGTTGCATTCACAGGCACGGCTTGGTTGTGCCGGAATGTGAACGATGTTTCTTTCGTAAACGGGTTGGGGTAATTCATCACGTCCACTACACGCAACTGCTCGCTGGACATAACTTCAAAATATGTTTCTGCAGTGCGAGCATTGTTGTACGTATCCCACGCCCTGACTCTAACGGTGTTTCTTCCTTGAGGTAGGTCGCGCAACGGATATTGAACTGTGCCCGCTTGAAAATTATCGAGCTTGCTCGTGTAGAACCCGGTCATATCTTTGCTCTGTGCGCTGCCGTTGAACCACGCTTCAATGCGATGACCGATGCCCGACGTAGATGTATTGATGCCATTGGAGTCAACAAGATCGACATACAGCACGGGCTTTTCGTTTACAACGTCGCCGGGTCGGAACGATAAGCTGTTCTCGTATGAATTGCCAAGAGAGATCCTCATTGAAGGTCCGGCGGTATCCAAGGGCGCGGCAGAATTACTGCCGCTCACCGCCACCTTATTTGTAAATCCAGCTCCATCATTGCTGCCGCCTGCGCTTGTGTAATAGGCAACAACTCGTCCGCGAGTTGTCGAATCTGCGTACGCAATATCTTTCGGAACGACAAACGTAGCAGCAAACTTTCCATTCGATACGGAATTTTCGCCGCGATAGATGAGACTGCCGACAGCGGAATAGCTCCAGTTTACCGTCGGAATCAAAATGCTACGCGTTGCATCATTGACACCGAGCGTAACCTGACCTCTGGCTGTTGAGTCAACAGCATTTGCTTCATTGCGGATTGAGCCTTTCACCGTTACGCGGGCAAGCGACCTGAGCTGAATTGGAGACGTACGGGGCAAACCATTGACGAACTCAACCGGCGCTCCGTTGATACTGTCAATCGTTGCGTAACTGCGCGGGAATTGCAATTGCAACGTTGGGTCTCCAAGCACAAGGTATTTTTCGTCGTTGGCAGTATAACCGCTGCCGCCTCCAACCTTGAAAAGAAACATCGCCGTCGCGACACGATCGACGAGGACGCGGCCAAATTGGTCCTGCCGAAACATGTTCCGGTAGATGCCGCGATTTAAGTCTGCGTTGAAGTTGGAATAAACTTTCCGTGATGCCGACACAACGCCAATCGCTCCGCCTTCCACTCTATTCATCAACAGCTCACTCCCGGTTTCGCGAGTTGGGTCATCGAACTGGGAGAAATTACAGGTCGCAGCAAAGAAGTACGCGAGCTTGTTTGCATTGAACAATTGAGGAATGGATGTTTGCGTACTGAAGACAGATTCATGTGTCCAGACTGTTGGATTGCCGTGTCCGATAAAATTCACAATGAGGACGCCTTGATTGATAATATCAATAATATCCTGATACGCACCGGGCTTTCGGCGTCCCTGCGTTGTTATGACTGTAGGATATTCTTCGAGATACACCTTCCTCTTTTCAAAAACTTCGGGGGTAAGATTGGCAATGTCTTCAGATTGTTCCGTGTGGATATTGCCATCTTCAAAAGCATCATCCCCAACATACAGTGCTCGCGTTTTCCACCCATCACGCGCTGAACGCGTATCGTAGCCGATAATCCTATCGACAAGTTCTTCAGCCTGGCGCGTACTTCGTGCATTCAATCTCCCTGAGACCATCGAAGGAATGGGGCTGCCATTGGGTACACTTGGTCCGAACCTCACAAAGAAATCATCGGAGGATGCACTCGCGATATCGTCGTACGGCTGCTCTGTTTTCTGCCACGTCGGAACGTACGTGGTCTTGCTGCCGAGTACTCCTTTGTAATCATACGATGCTTGACCAAAGAAGCATACAAACTTCGGCGGTGTTTGAGGCGTCCAGTTTTCGTACGCGTATTTTAGGAAGTCGCGAATTGCAGAAACGTCTGGAACGCCGCAACTGAACTCGTTGTAAATCTGGTTCACATCAACGACAATCGTCTTCAATCCACCGTATGCTGGAGTTTGGCGATGCTCTTTTAAACGATTCGCAGCAGTAGCAAACTCCGGCGAAGTGAGGATGATGAAATCATACGGCTGAGAGATGCCGCGAAGATTTTGCGGTTGAACACTGACGACAGCGGCAGGCGCTTTGTACGCGCTGCCGGCGACGGCAAGGTATTCGGAAACTCTTCCACCTTGCTCGTTTGCCCGGAACGTTCCGGATGTTGCAGAAACACGCTGAACACTGTCTTGCCTCGTGACGTTGAAAACAGATACCGCACTGGAGAATTGTCCGAGACGGTACTCCACCACTCCGTTCGTATCAGGCGAACGGAAGCGAAGAGAGTTGTTCACCGGATCGAATGTTCGAGGATAGATTATTTCAGCCCAATCCAGCCAGCCCGCAGCACCGGCATCGTTAGAGCGAAACTCAAAGCTCAATTGACTTGTATTGTTCGCAACCGGAAATGTCCCGCTCAGCTCCAATGTTGCATCTGACGCGAGAGTTGCTCCACTCGCGGCATAAAAGAATAGATACGTTCCGATGAGCGTCCCGTTTTCGCGAATGTTGAACCTTGAAGTGTCGCTCGAGCCGGACACCACTGTCATACGATACGTACGCGGTTCATTCGGGATCAATCCGTTGAGAGGAAATGTGCGAACTTGTGCGCCGCCGGGATTGATGGGGAAGCTAAGCCAATTCTTTCCCGATTTGATCAAATTCACTGTGTCGGGCTCGACCCATACGGCATCCATAAACTTATTAGGAATGACTGTCGGCGCGGTGGCAACGGACTGTTGGGTCGTCATGCGTTTGCCATTCGTTCCACCGAACGTAAGCCAATAGTAATTCACTCTGCTATAATGGTGAATGTAGTGACGCAATGTCTTCGCATTCGGGTCGTACTGTATTCCCTGTATTCCTCTGCCATAGAAAAGAACATAATCACCGGAATTAAACTGCCCGTCAGCTTCGCCTTCTACGTAAATTGCATTCTGAACCAAATCAACCGGACGCTGGGCATTCACCGCTTCTGGAAGCTCTTCTCCGCCATTTCCGAAAATTTTTATCGTGCGAGGGGCGATGCCGGAGAGACTAATGCCGTTGGCTGAAAACCAATTTGCGTCAAGCACATACATCCCTTCATCCACAACGGTCAGGCGATACCACGGACCGTTTGCAAGAACGCTCGGCTGTCCAGCCGTAACACGATTGGGCGGAAGCGGCTTTCCAAACTTCCATAGCTTCGCTTCGTTCGCATTGAGAAGAAGTCCACCAAACAATTCGTCATCGTCATTCTTGATACGAGCTGCGGATGAGCTTCCGAAAACAACTTCAACCACGATTCGACTGTAACGGCGAAGAGTTTTCGCTGCAGGATTGTATTGAATTGGATAGACCTTCACGCTGCCAATCAACATACTGCGGCTCTGTTCTACCGAAGAAAGCTCGGCGACTTTGCCGGGGAGGAATTGATTTTGGCTGTAGCGCTCATTATTGATTGCATACTCCTTCACAACAAGCATCCCGTCCTTCACATGCAACGCCGGCATTGGCTTGAGAAGAACGTTCGGAATATCTTCGTAATCAGCGACAATAACTTGAACGACGTTGCCTTCTTTGGATTGAAAACCAAGCGGCAGGCTCTTGTACTTCAAATCCGGCACGCCGGCTTCTTGCATCTTCGCAAGCTGAAGAGAGCCTTCGAAATTGTATTCAACAAATTCTTTGTCTTTGAACTTGACGGTTTTGGCTTCGTAGTAATTGGGTGTGATTTCAATTTGAATTGATTGTTCGGTCGAACGCAGAACTTTCACATCTTGCGAACGGCCTGCAGCAAGCATGGTGGATGAAACCAGCACGGCGATTGCCGCCGGAAGAATTCCGAATCGTGTTTTCACAGTTGTCCTCTTCTGAAAGTTCATTCCAAAACAAAAAAACCGAACGTCACATTTTCTGCAACACCCGGCGGCAAAATAAAAATTGGAGCTACCGCCGTCGGTTGGTCTGTTCGTTAAAGGTCCCCTCATACATTCCCCCGCACGAGTGCAAGAGTAACGCATCACCACCATCTCTTGCTGAAACCTTTATCGAACAACTCTATAGGCTGCACTCCAGTCGAACATTGATTACGTATTTGTAAAAAATATAGACAGAGTGGGATTGAATGTCAAGGATTTTTTCTTTCTTTAAACCCTGAGCGTTTCTCAGCGAAGGGTCTGCATAATCTCCGATGAAGATTGAATCCTTAATCCGAAGTTACTTGGGGGGAGCTCCCCCTCCGCTGGTCAGGCGGTACACGCCAAAATAATTGAGACCGTGATCCGTAATCTCCAATCACTTGCTTTGATTCAGCAGACCCTCCGTCTGCCTGCGGCGGACTCAGGGTTGAGCGAGTCAGTTAATTGATTCTCACCCGCAGTTTGTTTAACTTTGAATAGTTTTTATTCAACATTTCCTCACATTAGTCCCACAATCCGGGTCGGCATGGCGAGACCAATTCAGGTGTTATTCCTTTCCAGCGAAGTTGAGCCATTTGCCAAAACCGGAGGTCTCGGAGACGTTTCTGGCGCTTTACCTCACACGATTTACAATCTCGGTCACGAAGTGCGTATCATGTTGCCGCGGTACGGCTCAATCAAGGGCACGCCGTCCAAACTTCACGATATGATTCGTCTGCAAGGCATCGATGTCCCCGTCGGCGACAAGGTTCTTAAAGCAAACGTAAAGTCCTCTTTTTTATTGGGCACGTTCACGAAAGTTCAAGTGTACTTGCTGGACAACCATGATCTGTTTGGCCGGCAGGGCATGTATGTCCATCCCGAAACAAAGAAGGCGTATGCCGACAATGATGTGCGGTTTATATTCTTCTGCCGCGGTGTATTGGAGATGCTGAAGAAAATCGGCTGGCAGCCGGATATTATTCACTGCAACGATTGGCACACGGCTCTCGTCCCGGCGTATCTCAAGACGCTCTACAAGAAGGATAAGTTTTATAAGAAGACAAAAACTGTTTTCACCATTCACAATTTGGCGTATCAAGGAGATTTCCCGAAGTCAACGTTTGCGAAGACTCTCCTCCCGCTTGAGCTGGAACAGGAGATGACGCATAACGGCAAAATCAATTTCATGAAAACCGGGTTACTGTATGCCGATGCAATTACAGCGGTGAGCGCAAAGTACGCCGAAGAGATTCGTGCGAACGAAGAATACGGCTGCGGGCTACAGGAGATTTTAGAAAAGCGAAAGCGGCACCTTTTCGGAATTACAAACGGCATCGATCGGGAGAAATGGAATCCGGCTACCGACGAAATCATTCCACACAGGTATGAATTCAAAAGCATCGACGCAAAAATTGAAAACAAGAAGGCGCTGCTCGCCAAGATGAAACTCCCCTTCAGCGAGAAGATTCCGCTCGTAGGAATCATTTCTCGCTTGGCAGATCAAAAGGGGTTTGATTTGATTTGCGAAATTCTCGATGACGTGATGAAGATGGATGTGCAGTTTGTGCTGCTCGGAGTTGGCGAAAAGAAATATCACATACTCTTTGAGAAAGCGGCGAGGAAGCATCCGAACAAGTTTGCCGTTGCGCTGTGCTTCGACCACGAGCTTGCGCATTGGATTGAAGCCGGCAGCGACATGTTCCTGATGCCGTCGTCTTACGAGCCGTGCGGCTTGAATCAGCTCTATAGCATGAAGTACGGAACCGTCCCAATCGTCCGCGCAACGGGCGGGCTCGATGAAACGGTTGATCAGATCGACGCAGCCAAAGGAACGGGCACCGGGTTCAAGTTCGAAAAATACGACAGCAAAGAATTGCTGAAGACGGTTCAGCGCGCAGTACAACTCTTCGCCAACCAGACAGCGTGGAGAAAGATTCAGAAGAACGGCATGAGCAAAGACTTTTCGTGGGAAGCGTCGGCGAAGAAGTATATTCATCTATACAAGAAATTGTTGAAGTAGAATGTCGGGACTTGTAGGAGTTTTTCTCGATCGCGATGGAACATTGAACGTCGAAGTTGATTACATTCGCACTCCCGATCAGTTACAGATAATCGAAGGCGCCGCGAAGGCTGTTCGCAAACTGAACGAACACGGAATCATCACCTGCGTTATCTCGAATCAGTCCGGCATTGCGAGAGGTTTTCTTGCTGAAGTTGACCTCATTCCGATTCATGCGAAGCTGAGAGAAGAGCTGCTGCGTGAGGGAGCGAAACTCGGCGGCATTTATTACTGTCCTCACCTACCAACCGCAGGCATTGCGCCGTACAACGTCGAGTGCGAATGCCGCAAGCCGAAACCGGGTATGTTGCAGCAGGGTGCACGGGAATTCAATATCGCCTTGCGGCGTTCATTTGTTGTAGGCGATAGCGCTGTTGACATGCAAGCAGGCAATGCCGTTGACGCCGCGACGATTTTGGTGCAAACAGGCTACGGCAGAAAAAGTTTACAAACGTGCAACGAGCAGAACATTCCCATCAGCTTTGTTGCCAATTCAATTGTTGAAGCAGTGGATTTTATCATCGAACAGGTAGAAGGGAATCATAATGATTGATGAGATGAAAATCGTGGTGAAGGGAATTTCGTGTTGCCTCATCATTGCAACGTTGTTTACATCATGTAGTGAAACTATTACGAATCCGGCGACGCCGGGGTCGGGGCTTTTGACGCGCGATGTTCTCATCCGCGACACAACGCTGTACGCTGTTTCCGATTCTGTCTTCCGGGTTCGCATTTCGCCCGACAGTCTTGTACTGTTCTCACCATTGCAGCGCAACTTACTTGGAAAAAACGGCAGCTACACTGCACTTGCGGCGCTTCGCTACTATCCGCCAGCCCGCGACACAATCAACGTTGTCTCAGCTAAACTAACGCTTCGTATGATTTCCCGTCAAGGAGATGCCGCGGGTACGTTTGCATTCAACGTGTACAGAATCACTGCCGACTGGAGCCAGGAGAAGCTGAATTGGGAAAAGGCAACTGCCGCAAACTTCTATGAGCAAACGCCGGTGCGCGGAACGTATTCAAGCACATCAAATCCTGACACGCAAGTGATAACAATTGACCTCGACACTGCGATGGTGCGCCAGTGGTATCGTTCCGGCGAAACATCGTACGGCGTCATGCTCGTCCCAACGTCTTCATGCAACATCATCCGGGGCATTCACGCGTTCGATTTTGATTCGACAAAGTATTGGCCCAAGCTGCAAGTAATTGCTCTAAATACCGCCGGCACGGTGCGCGACACGACGACCTTTCAAGTCACCCAAAATGGACTTTCAGGTGCCGGGTCCGATACGTATGTTGCCGATGTAAACCCCTTTCCTATTGATACTCAGCGGATTTATTCTCAAGCAGGAATCGTCTATCGCAGCGTGTTGAGATTTGATGTCTCGAAACTTCCCGCCGGTGCAATTATCAACTCGGCAGAACTCGTGGCTGAGCGCGATCCTGCGGCAACACAAACCAACCGTTTTTCGCCAAACGCGTCACCCGCCGTCCACTACATTTTCCGATCAGACTCTGTATTCTTTGAAGGGGCATTTGCAGCAGGAACATTGAAGTCGGGCGGAACTGGCAACGCATTTACATTTGATGTCCGACGGCAGGTGCAGCTTTGGGCGAACGGCAACAACTACGGTCTTGTGTTGCGCCAGCCGAACGTGAACGAATTCAATACGCTCGACTTGCTCACATTCTTCGGTGCGCGGACAGCCGATACTACAAAACGTCCACGCATCATTGTTAAATACACAGTGTTTAAGTAGGAGGAAATTGTGAGAACGGTATTTGCATTCATACTTAGTTTACTGTTCGCCATGCAAGCACAAGCGGGCAACGGCGGCTCGGCGTACACGGCGTTCGGCATCGGGGACTTGCGTTACTTTCCAAGCACGCGGAGCGCAGGCATGGGCTACACGGGCATCGGGTTGCCGTCGGCGAATTACATTAACTCGATGATGCCTGCAGCATGGAGCCGCATCAGCAGAGTGCGCATCGAAGCAAACGCGTTGTATGAAGGCATCAACACCGCGGAGACGAACAAGTCGCTCTATCAAGCGAAGGGTTTATTCAACGGTGCGTTACTTGCGTTTCCGATCTCGCCTGCGAATGGCATTGTGGTCGTTGGCGGATTTTCGCCGTACAGTTTTACCGGCTACAACACGTCGTTCACCAACTCGCAGAACGGCGTAGACTATCGCATCAACGAAATCGGGCGCGGCGGGTTGACCAAAGCGCAGCTTGGTCTCTCCTACTCGCCGGGAGAAGATGTCTCACTCGGTGCATCGTTGAATTATTTGTTCGGCAACTACACGCAGGAGCGGGCGTTCATTCCGCTCACGTCGGGAAGTTCGGGTGCAACGCTCTTCATTGAAGAAGCGAACCGTGGAGTGAACTTTACACTGAGTGGAATGTATCAAGGCTTTGGAAAGTTGAGCGAATCGCTCCGACCACTCTCGCTTGGTTTTGTTCTTACGACGCAAGCGAACATGACGTTCGATTTCAATAATCGGATTGACTTCGCAAGTGAACGAGACACACTTACAACGGCTGAAAAAAAGATGACAATTCCGGTTGCGTTTGGGGTTGGCGCAGCATATCAGATCGCCGACCGATGGTTGCTTGCGGCAGATTATTACACGCAAGCATGGAGCAACGCTACGATTGATGGACAGCCGTTCGCCTTTATTCGTAACAGCAATCGCTTCGGTATTGGAGCGGAGAAGTTGCCAATCAAAGATGCAAGCAGCTGGCTGGATAAGCTCGCGTATCGTCTCGGCTTCTCGTACAACGCGACGTATTATCAAGTGTATGGCGAGCCGATTAACGAGTGGGCAATCACCGGCGGGCTTACGCTGCCGATTACGGGCGAAACGCGTTTGAATGTCGGGCTTGAATATGCGGAGCGGGGCGTGAAGTCGAATCTTCTCGTAAAGGATAACATCATTCGCGTGTCGTTCTCGTTGAGCGTTGTTGAGCCGTGGTTTGTTCGTTACGAAGAAGAATAAGAACACATGAGGCTGACGGGGTCGCAACAAGGAATCATTGCTCGCAACGAGAGAACTGCTCGCGGGAGGCTGCATTGCTTCTTTCCGAGGGAATGGAATTTAGCAAGCATAGCGCTGTCATTGCCTCCATCCATCAACGATTTGTAAGAACCGGAAAGCTTAACGAAGAACAATGAGCAGCGTTGAGTTGGCTGTTTGAACTTCGCTCCACCGGCGATTATGGCGTCATTGAGCATGTTAAGTTCCTTTCAGCCATCAAAGAATTGCTCGTGAAATAAGTATCCACGCCCGGAACACTTCAAACCTCTCTTGCAAGGAACGTTATGACCAACCTGCAACGCAACGACCCCGAAGTTTTTGCCGCCGTCAAAAACGAAATCAACCGACAGAACACGAAGCTTGAGCTGATTGCGTCGGAAAATTTTGTGAGCCTCGCTGTGCTTGAGGCAGTCGGCACGCCGCTGACAAACAAGTACGCGGAGGGCTATCCAGGCAAACGCTACTATGGCGGCTGTGAGTTCGTTGATGTTGCAGAGGATTTGGCGCGTGCGCGCGTGAAGCAACTGTTTGGCGCAGAGTATGCAAACGTGCAACCGCACAGCGGCTCGCAGGCGAACATGGCGGTGTACTTTACGTTCGTGAAGCCGGGCGACAAGCTGATGGGGATGAACCTCTCGCACGGCGGACATTTGACGCACGGCTCGCCGGTGAATTTTTCGGGACAGTTCTACAACTTTGTCGCGTATGGCGTCGCCAAAGAAACCGGTTATATTGACTACAATGAAGTGGAAGACGTTGCAAAGCGAGAGAAGCCCAAGATGATAACAGTCGGCGCGAGTGCGTATTCACGCAACATTGATTACAAAGCGTTCCGTGAAATTGCCGACAAGGTTAACGCTTTTTTGTTTGCAGATATCGCCCACCCTGCTGGACTGATCGCGGTGGATTTGTTGAGCGACCCTCTTCCCCATTGTCACGTTGTGACATCGACAACACACAAAACACTGCGCGGTCCTCGCGGCGGATTAATTTTGATGGGAAAGGATTTCGACAACCCGTTCGGACTCGTTGCACCAAAGTCGGGACGAACGAAAAGGATGAGTGAACTACTGGACTCGATGGTGATTCCGGGGATTCAAGGGGGACCGCTGATGCACGTTATCGCGGGAAAGGCTGTTGCGTTCAAGGAAGCGCTGCAGCCGGAATTCAAAGTGTACGCGCAACAGATTATCAAGAATGCACAGGCGCTCGCGGCAAAGTTAGTGAAGCTCGGCTTCTATATTATCTCCGGCGGCACGGACAATCACTTAATGCTCGTTGACCTTCGGAGCAAAGGCGTAACGGGAAAAGACGCGCAAGAGGCGCTCGACGAAGCGGGCATCACCGTCAACAAAAACGCCGTGCCGTTCGACGATAAGAGTCCGTTGATTACAAGCGGCATCCGCATCGGCACGCCCGCGTTGACGACGCGGGGAATGAAAGAAGCGGAGATGGAATACACCGGCGAGCTTATCAATGAGGTAATCGTGAACATCGGAAAGCACGATGTGTACAAGTCTGTTGCGAAGAAGGTGGAAGAGTTGTGTATAGGGTTTCCGTTGTATGCGGAGTTGCAGGATTAATACTGTAGATTCAAAGCACTAACGTACGCTCAGACGACCTCCCACGATCTGTTCAATGTGTTGGCCGTTCTTTGTTTCAAAACTTGCTGAAAGCATAACACAGTTGTGGTCTTATGAATGGAGGTTTTTATGAAAATCAAACTGATTTTGTTCACAGCAATATTGTTCATGCGTTCTTTCGAATACAGCTTCTCGCAGCAGCTTGAGAGTGACACGTACCTAGGCAACGGCATTTTCTCAATTGATGTTCCTTCCGACCCGCAGAGCGTTGCAATGGCTGAATCGTTTGTTGCCTTTCAGAAGAATCGTTCCGCAATGCTCTACAACCCTGCGGGTCTGGCTGGCGTAAACAGAATCTCAATATTGTACTCACAGCGAGCCATGAATTGGATAACTGGTCTGGACGATATGAAGTATCAGGCGGTAACCGCATCCATTCCGACAAGCCTTATGAACATCGGATTGTTATATAATCGCTTTACTCAAGGTGAGGATCGAGTTAGGACCGCACAAAACCCTGAAGGAGACGGAACAACAGTTTCAATCTACGACCACACAATCGGCATTGGATTGGCAAAACAGTACAACGAATACTTGGGTTTCGGCTTGTCAATCAAAACATTCAACAGCATTCTAAAGTATAACGGACCCAGCAGTCAGAATTTAGGCTTTTCGATCGAGACCACTGCTCTTCCCATTCTTTTCGACTTTGGAATACTTTACAGCAACATCCTCAGCACAGAACAAGAAAACTATCAACACCAATTGAACATTGGCTTGAGCGTGCAGAATGTTGGAACGGCACTGAAACAAAAACAACTTTTCAGAACTCTGCCGAGCAACTCCATTTCATCACAAGATTACTCGGTCACTCTTCCACAATATCTCCGGTTTGGTTTCACTTATGAGTTTGGTCTTCATGGGAGAACTCCCGAGGCATTGGCACCTCTCAACGTGCTTGTAACTGCTGAATACAAAAACTCACTCAACGGTGTTGCTTCAAGAAAAGACTATTGGGGCTTTGGGCTTGAGTTGAAGCTCTATGAGATTGCCTCAGTCAGGATGGGTACCTTTATCAATCCGCATTCATCCATTTACGGAAATGAGGGAACGCCCGCGCTGCGCTATGGTTTTGGGTTGAGCGCACCACTTGAAAAAATTGGAGCAGTTATTCCGCTTACTCTCAATCTTGATTATGCTGCGATCCCTCTTCAAAAAGTTATGTATGTCTCAAGCAAAGTGAACGTGCTTCATACATTTTCCATTGGGCTTCAGTACGAAAACGAATTATTCTAATTCATATTTTGAGCGACGAAACGATTGAAACTCCTGCTGCAGAATCCGAGACAGGAGAAGCAGAAGAAAAAGAAATGTCCTTCCTCGATCACCTCGAGGAACTGCGCTGGCGCATTGTCAAAGCGCTGGCAGGCATCATCTTCGGAACAATTCTGTGCTGGATATTCATTGATTGGATCATGGATCAGATGCTGCTACAGCCCGTGAAGACGTTAAATGCCAATCTCTCTCCCGGTCAGCAGCCGATTCACCTGCAGAACTTGAAGCCGTTCGGACAGTTGTTTCTCTACATGCAGGTCGCCATCGCTGGCGGTATCATTCTCAGCATTCCGAACCTATTGTATCAAATCTGGGCGTTCATCGCTCCCGGTTTGATGCCGAAGGAACGGCGCTACATCAAGTCTATCGTCTTCTTCTCGTCGTTCTGTTTTCTCGCGGGAATTGCGTTCGCGTACTTCATCATGCTGCCGTCGGCGCTGTCGTTCTTTGCGGGTTTCGGCTCGCAGGAGATTGCCAACAACATCGCCGTCAGCGAGTACATGAACTTCATCATCAGCGTGATGCTCGCAGCAGGAATTGTGTTTGAGCTGCCGATGGTCTCATGGTTTCTTTCGCAGCTTGGCATTCTCACACCGGCATTCATGCGCCACTACAGAAGACATGCAATCGTCGTCATCTTCGTCCTCGCAGCAATTCTCACTCCGGGCACAGACCCCGTGAGTCAAGTATTATTAGCGGTTCCTTTGCTCGTCTTGTACGAACTCAGCATTGGAATCTCCGCTCTTGCATGGAAAGGAAAACGAAAACGTGGAGCAATGAGTAATTAGTGACTGATGTTATGCACGCCCTGCGGATATTGGTGTGGGTCGATTTGCGTAACATCAGTTAGTAATTCGTGATTAGAGTGTAGTCGAAAATCTCTCGTCAGTAATCCGTAATCAACAATCCAATATTCCACCAATCCATAGTCCCTTTTGACACTCAAAGAGATTTCCGCCCCAATACAGAATCACCTCGAAGCATTCGAGGAGGTCTTCGCGCAGTCCATCCGCTCCAAAGTCGGGCTTGTTGACCTTGTCACGAAGTACATCATCAAACAAAAGGGAAAGAAGGTCCGGCCTCTTCTTGTGCTGCTCAGCGCAGAGCTTTGCGGCGGTGTGAACGAGAAGAGCTACCGCGGCGCAACGCTCGTCGAAATCCTTCACACCGCAACGCTTGTGCACGATGATGTTGTTGACGATGCAGATACGCGTCGAGGCTTCGCCTCCATCAATGCGGTCTGGAAAAACAAAATCGCCGTGCTAATGGGCGATTATCTTCTTTCAAAAGGTCTTCTCCTCTCTCTCGAACACGACGACGTCAATTTCCTAAAAATAACCTCCACAGCCGTACGAAGGATGAGCGAAGGCGAGATTCATCAGATTCAGAAAAGTCGCCAGCTTGATATGGACGAGCCAACGTATCTGAAAATCATCGGCGATAAGACCGCTTCGCTTATGTCTACTTGTACAGAAATTGGGGCAACGAGCGCGACCGAAGATTTGGAGAAGAGAAAATTGTTGCGAGAGTACGGCGAGAGTGTCGGACTCGCATTCCAGATTCGTGACGACTTGCTTGATTATGTCGGGCGAAAAAGCATTACCGGCAAGCCAACAGGACTTGATTTGAGCGAGAAGAAACTCACGCTCCCACTCATCTACGCATTCGCACAAGCGCCGAAGAAAGAAGGAAAAGAAATTCTCAGTATGATTAAGAACGGCGGGAAGAAGACAAATGTGAAGCACGTACTCCAATTTGTCGAGGCATACGGCGGAATTGATTATGCAGCCAGCCGCGCAAGAGATTTTGCAGCAGCAGCAAAAGACAAGATCTCCTCCTTCAGCGATTCGGCGAGCAAGCAATCGCTTCTGGGCTTCGCGGATTTTGTGGTGGAGAGAGAGAAGTAGAATGGCTCGAGACATCAGGGCATTCTGTTTTTGCGGCACGGAGAGAGCGTTGCGCCAAGTCGCCCGTCTGCTCTACGAGTCTACCGACTCGCAGAGTCGTCGAGCGGACGGGCATGCATCCGCATTTTGGCGAAGAACCTGGAGTATTATTCTGATTGTGGTCTAATCGTCATCACCGGGCACTTTGCGAGTCGCACAACGCGCATTGCGGTACTGCCGAAGAGCATTTGTTCAACGCCAGTGTGGCCGTGTGTTGCAAGAACTATCAGGTCAATCTTCTTTTCTTCTGCTTCCGCTAAAATCTCTTGGTGCGGTTTTCCCATCCTGATAACGGCTTCCGCTTTTGCCTTATCGCCAATCTCCCGCTCAATCAGACTCTTTAACTCTTCAGCGCTCTTATTCTTCATCTCTTCCTCAACGCCGGGCATAACAACTTGACCGAAGCCTAAGTCCGCAGGATAGATTGTCGGCTCGACGACGTAGATGAGAAACAGCGTTGCGCCGTATTGTTCCGCCATCGGTACAGCGTAACGCAGAGCATTCTTCGAGTGAACGGAGAAATCAATCGGAACGAGAATGCGTTGAATTGCAAGCGATGATGTCGTTCGTCGCGGCGGAGGGCTTGGAACTTGTTGCTTTTTGTGGGAGGAAGATGGCCGTCGTTTCGACCTACGGCCTCGTAGAGGGGAAGATTTCTTCATGATTCACCTCCTTGCTGAATTTCGGATTGCGAATTTTGGATTGCGGATTTGAGGAGCGTGCCTGTCTTTCTCGAAGGAGTCCTTCGGACAATCGTCAATCAGAAATCCGCATTGTACATCAGTCGTTATACACGAACTTCAACCAGTTGTATTTATCGTTTGCGTTCTTAACGATGTCGAAAAATGTCTTCTGCAATTGCTTTGTGACGTGACCAGGTTTGCCGTCGGCAACTTTCACTTTATCAACGGAACGAATGGGCGTTACTTCTGCCGCGGTTCCGGTAAAGAACAGCTCGTCTGCTATGTATAACATCTCGCGAGGAATGTTTGTCTCCCTCACTTCCATGCCTGCATCTTTCGCAAGCCGAATAACGGATGCGCGAGTAACGCCCGGAAGAATTGAGGACGAAACCGGAGGGGTGAAAATCACGTCATCCTTCACAATAAAAACATTCTCGCCGCTCCCTTCGCTCACGTAGCCAAACACATCAAGCGCGATTGCTTCTTTGAATCCTGCCTGAATCGCTTCCACCTTCATGATTTGCGAGAGAGCGTAGTTGCCGCCGGTTTTCGCCATCGTCGGAAATGTATTGGGTGCCGGACGAGCCCACGTTGAAACGCATACATCAATCCCCTTCTCAAGCGCTTCGGGTCCGAGATAGCTGCCCCACTCCCACACTGCAATTGTAACGTCAACAGGACACGGCAGCGGATTCACGCCAACGTCGCCGTAACCCCGGTAGATGATTGGCCGAATGTAGCACACCTTCATCTTGTTGGCGCGAATTGTCTGAAAAATTGCTTCTTCAATTTCAGCTTCGGAATAAGGAACTTCTGTTTTGTAGATCTTTGTGGAGTCAAAGAGGCGACGAAGGTGCTTGTCGAGACGGAAAATCGCAGGACCCTTTGCTGTCTCGTAGCAGCGAATCCCCTCAAACCAGCTTGAGCCGTAGTGAATAACATGGGAAAGCACGTGAATCTTCGCATCGTGCCAGTTCACGAGTTTTCCGTTCATCCATATTTTTTCAACTTCTTTAAGGGGCATTTGTTTTCTTTCTTCAATAGTCAGTTGTTCTATTCATTGATAACCTCTCGAGGTGAACAGCCGAATGGGAGAGGGGGAGAATGGGCGATACACGTCTCCGCTTCGCCCATTCGCCCACTCTCCGTTTCGCTTTTCTTAAGAGCTATAACTTGTAATCGTACACACGGTATGTCTTCCATTTATCGCCCCCCATGAGATTTGCTCCTCGAATCATCATCACGTTATCCTCCAACACCCAACTTGCCTCGCCGTGAGGAAAGCCGTTTTCTACCGACCGAATTCCGGTTTCGTAAAACAGCGCACCGCCGATTCCCGAGTTCAGATACTCCGGTAAAACACCAAGAATGATGATGCGGATGAAATCAATTTTCTTCTTGAACAGCATCATGCGAACGAGCGCGGGCAGCAAGTATCCCTTCTTGTTATCTTTTAGTATCATGTTGTAATCCGGCAACGACAACGCAAAGCCGACAGGTTTCCCCTTTACTTCCGCAAAGAGTACTAATTCGGGATGCACTATCGGCTTCAGATCTTTTGCGACATAGGCAAACTCCTCTTCAGTCATCGGCACTTCGCCCCAGTTTCTTGACCAGCCCCTGTTATACAGTTCACGAAGAGTTTTTGCTTCTTCATCAAAACGCTTCATATCAATTGAGCGGAAGACCACGCCTGATTTATTCTTGACGATCTCGGTAATTCTTTTGAGTTTGTCTGAAAGAGCTTTGTCGCGATGAATATAATAAGCGTACAAATCCTTCGCCTTTGTGAACCCGTAGCTCTCAATCAGCTTCTGATAATACGTCGGATTGTAGCACATCAAAATCGCCGGCGGCAAGTCAAAACCTTCAACCAACAATCCATACTCGTCGTTGACGGACGGGCTTGCCGGACCTCGCATTGCAGTAACGCCCTTCGCCTTCAACCACTTCTTCGCTTCGTCAAACAATACGTTCGCCACTGTCTGGTCATCAATACATTCAAAGAATCCGAAGAAACCGATGTTCTCTTCATGCTCTTTGTTATGATTGTCGTTGATGATTGCAGCAATACGACCGACAATTTCGCCATCACGCTCCGCAAGAAATATTTCCATCTCAGCATGTTTGTAGAATGGATTGTTCTTACGGTCAATCAGTTTCTTTCTATCCATCAACAGCGGAGGAACCCAATTGGGGCTTCCTTCATATACTTTCCACTGAAACTTGATGAACCGCTTCTCATCGCTTTTTGTGCGGACAGGACAAATGTTTACAGGAGCGATGGCTGTACCTTTTTAATTGTTTGCGTTGATGAAGAAAATACACTTAGCGGATAAAAACTGCGGGCAGGGAAAACGTCCCCGTCCGCGTTGCAGGACAGGGACGACGCCGCTTCAGGAATATCAATGAACGAAACGCACCATAGGTGCAAGCAACATCGTTACAAGCAACATCGTTTTGAGCAACTCGGCTACAAGCTTAGTTGATGACGCCCAATCTTTTGCCAATTGTGCCAAACGTATCGAGAATTTTATCCAGATGACGGTCCTCGTGCGTGGCCATGTAGCTTGTACGCAGCATTTGCATTCCTTGCGGCACGCCGGGACTGATGAACGCATTCACGAACACACCTGCATCAAACAATGCACGCCAGAATACGAACGTGTTCAAATCGTCACCGATAATAACGGGAACAATTCCTGTTTGACCGTCAATTACAGTGAAGCCCATATCCTTGAAGCCCTTGCGCATTTTGTCGGCATTGGCAATGAGTCGTTTGATTCTTTCCGGTTCACGCTCAAGTATGTCGAGCGCAGCCAATGCAGCAGCAACAGACGCCGGCGTTGGGCTTGCACTGAATATCAATGCGGGAGCGGTATGTTTCAAAAAATTGATGACGGGCTTATCAGCAACAACAAAACCGCCGAGCGACGCAAACGTTTTGCTGAATGTTCCCATCGTCATATCCACTTCTTTTTCGAGACCGAAATGACTTGCCGTTCCGCGTCCGCCTTTACCTATCACACCGGTTGAATGTGCATCATCAATCATGATGCGGGCATTGTGCTTCTTTGCAATTGCCACAAGATTGGGAAGGTCAACAATCGTTCCCGTCGTACTGAACACACCGTCCGAGACAATCAACTTCGGTGTTTCCAGCGGAAGTTTTGAAATCACTCGCTCAAGGTCCTTCATGTCGTTGTGTTTGTAGCGAACAAACTCCGCGAACGCTCCCTTTGCCATTAAGTTGCCCGCCATAATACACGCGTGATTGTCACGATCCGAGATGACGTACTCACCTTTTTGAACGAGTGTTGGAATAATTCCTTGTGCAGTTTGATAGCCGGTACTATAGAGAAGGCACGATTCCTTGTGAAAGAAGTAGGCAAGACGTTCTTCGAGCTGAATGTGTAGGTCGAGGGTTCCGGTAAGATAACGAGAGCCTGAACAGCCTGTTCCGTACTTTTCAATTGCTTTGATTGCCGCTTGCTTCACACGCGAGTCGGCAGTCAATCCCAAATAGTTATTTGAGCCAGCCATAATCATACGGCGTCCCTCGATTTGTACTTCGGGACCTTCGTTCTCTTCAATCGGTCTAAAATACGGATAATAGCCAGCAGCTTTAATTTCGTCGGCGCGGGTAAATGACCAACACTTTTCAAACAAATCAACAGGTTTCTTCTTGATCGTACTCAATCGTAGTTCCTCAAATGCATAAATGGTGGGATATGTCAAGCTGCTAGAATCTCGCATCGCTCGCTCCTCTGCGTGGTCGTAGACCTTCCCTCGCCTACAGTGCAGGATTGACTCTCAAATTCGATTTCAATATACTTGAACGGTTTTTCAAAGTCAATCCAACACTTTCTTCACTTCACTTTAGCAACTCCGTGAAAGCACTCGTTACTGGTGGCACCGGGTTCATCGGCAGTCACCTTGTTGATGTACTCCTCCAGAAAAACTACTTCGTCCGTTGTCTCATCCGCAAATCCAGCGATACAAAATGGCTGAAAGGGAAGCCGATTGAGTTTGTGTATGGCGATTTGTTTGATGAAAACGCTCTGCGCGAAGCAGTCAGCGGTGTTGAATACATTTATCATGCTGCCGGTGTAACAAAGGCTAAGACTCCGGAAGAATACTACAAAGGCAACGCAACGGGCACGAAAAACATCCTTGAAGCAGCGATCAAACACAATCCGGCGCTGAAGCGGTTCGTTCACGTAAGCAGCGGAGCTGCCGTCGGTCCAAGTGCAAGCAAAACACCAATTACAGAAGAAGCACCAGCGCGACCTTTGACGACATACGGCAAGAGTAAGTGGAAATCCGAAGAAGAGTGTTTAAGGGTAATGGATAAACTTCCAATAACAATCGTACGTCCACCTGCTGTGTACGGTCCACGAGACAAAGACATTTTCGAGTTCTTCAGCACAATGAGCAGAGGCTTGCAGCCGATGGTTGGATTCAAAGAGAAGTACGTGAGTCTGATTCATGTAGGTGATTTGGTGCGAGGGTTTGTTCTGGCAGGAGAGAGTGCAAAGACAACTGGACAAACCTACTTCATAACTTCAAAAGAGATCTATGGGTGGAAAGAAATTGGTGAAGTCACACGAAAAGTGATGAACCGAAGCGCTCTGCGACTTCGCATACCTGAAGCAGGCATTTATGTCATAGCGGTCTTCGCTGAGTTCTTTTCCATGTTTAGCCCAAAACCCGCGTTGATAAATCTCGAGAAGGCACGGGACATGGTTCAAGACTATTGGACTTTCGACCACACCAAAGCGAAACGTGACTTCGGCTACGAACAACAGCTTTCGCTTGAAGAAGGAATTCGCACCACGGTAGAGTGGTACAAAAAAGAAGGTTGGCTGAAATAAGAAAAGGCATCATTTCTGATGCCTCGTTTGGTAGCGGGGACAGGACTTGAACCTGCAACCTTCGGGTTATGAGCCCGACGAGCTACCAATTGCTCCACCCCGCGATCATTAGGTGTATTAATATACTAAATAATCGCTCCCAAAGCAACTACTTGTAAATCATAGTCATATATTGAAGGCTCTGCAAGACAAACGGCATTAGCAATGATGCCGTTTGCCTTTTCGGGCAACGATTCATGGCGACAGTTTATGTCATAGAATGCGAAGTGCTTCTCAACGAAGGTCAGCCGAAGGCGGGTCCTGTCCCCGCAACAAGATCTAACGATAAAACCCTAACTGGTGAAAGACGGTTGGGGTTTTATGTTTCTGCAGTCTGGTTAATCCGTCCTTTCCTTTTGTTAATGCTTGTAACTCAAATAGCAAGCACTCAAACCCTTTCTTAGCTCAACCTCCTCTGAATCCAATCATAATCTTCAGGTGTATCTACATCCATCAACACTTCCTGATGTTCGGTCGGGACTATTACAAATCCTCTTCGTCGAATTACCTGCCGCAGGTTTGAGTCATCAGGTTCACTAAGAATATCCGCAACAACTGCACGTTGGAAAAGAACCGGGTGTCCTTTTCTCTCACCAAACACCGGTATGACGATATCGCCTTGGTGCAAAAGCAATTTGCGATACACGTTTTCAGGAACAAGAGGCACATCGGCGGGCAGAAAAAAAAACCTCTCGCCTTTCACCTGCGCCACTCCAACTTTCACTGAGCTGAACATTCCGGTTTGCCAGTTCATGTTTTCGACTACTTCAACCTTTGCATAGCTGCTTAGTATTTCTCTCACACGTTCAACCTCATAGCCTCCAACAACAATAATCCTTTCGCAGATGTTGTACATTCCGGAGATAGCGTGTTCGAGAAGCGTCTTGTCACCGAGTCGCAATTCAGGCTTGAACGCTCCTGCACGTTGCGACGATCCGGCAGCCAAAACGATTCCCTCAACCATGGTGAGCCGCTGATGGCAGTTTTGCAAACAACGACTTCATCGCCTCACTCTTCACTCCGATTGGCGCTTGTCCCCCACGACGTACGTGGATCAATTCCGCAACTATGCTGATGCCGATTTCCTCTGCCGTCACCGCGCCAACATCAAGGCCAATCGGTGCATGGACGCGTCGCAGCTTCTCAACCGACACACCCTCTTCAACAAGGTGCTCGTACGTCGCAAGCACTTTCTTTCTGCTGCCAATCATTCCAATGTACTTCGCTGGTGTGTTGATGGCGTTGCGCAGCACATCCTCATCCGACCGATGCCCGCGAGTCACGATGACGATGTAGGTTGAAGGCGTCACCTTCACATGCTCGAACGCATCATTGAACTCAACAGCGAGCGTACTGAAGGCTTCGGGGAAGCGCTCCGCGTTGGCAAATTCCTTTCGGTCATCAATGACGGTGATCCGAAATCCAACCATCGAAGCAGCACGAGCGACATACTTCGAAACGTGTCCGCCGCCGAAGATAAGAAGCCGAGGCAATCCAGCAATTGGTTCGAGAATCACTTCGCCCTTTGAAGATGCGAAGCGAAACGTTTCCTGCCGATGGTGAACCTTCTCAACCGCATCTGCTGGAAGGTCGGGGACAAGCTTAAGCAACTTTTCGAGAGATTCATCTGGCAACTTCGTCAGGATGAGTTTTGCCATCACCTGCATGTCATTCGCGAGCAGAGTCGCTAGAACGCAGTCCTCGCCCGCATCTCTGATGGACTGGAGTCGCTCAATGAACGAGATGCTTTCTTTCGTCATTGGCTCGATGAGCACATCCAACGTTCCGCCGCAGAGCATGCCACTCTCGGGGTGGTTTTCGTTGAGATGGAAGCGCATGATTGCTGCTTTGCTACTGAGGTAGAGTTGCTTCGCCGCATGCAGCACGTCTCCTTCAACGCATCCGCCGCCGACCGTTCCAAACAAACGGCTTCCCGCGCCCGTCACTAACATTTTTGATAATGCCGCGGCAGGTGTGGAACCCGACGTCTGAATAATCGTTGCGAGCACAACACGCTCTTCTCGCTGCAACGCGGAAAGTATTTCGGAGTAGATGTGTGACATAAATTCACAATTCAACATTCACCATTCACAATTTCATGGCGTAGAGACGTTGTACTGCATCGTCTCGACTACGCTCACTTCTGAACCGTAATCCGTAATCGGTTGATGTGACTCTCAGAATTCCTACACATCAGATTCTTCACTCCGCTCCGCTCCGTTCAGAATGTGAACTACATCGTCAACGCCATCACCGCCTTCGCCGTGTGCAGCCGGTTCTCTGCTTCGGGAAATACACGCGACTGCGGACCATCGATAACAGCATCTGTCACTTCGTATCCGCGGTCAGCCGGCAAGCAATGCATGTAGATCGAATCTTTCTTCGTCAAGCTCATGCGACGCTCATCGCAAATCCAATCCTTGTACTTCTTGGAAATCTCCAACGCCTCATTCGGATTATGGAACAACGACTCAATCCCCCACGACTTCGGATAGACGATGTCAGCATCCTTGAATGCTTCATCCATATTGTCCACGATTTCGAACTTCGTCCCATTCTCCGCTGCCGCCTTCTTTGCATACTCGACTTCACTCTTCATCAACGAATACTCCGGCGGATGCGCGAGCACAACATCAAGCCCAAACCGCGGCATCAGCGTGATGAGTCCTTGCGGCACCGACATCGGCTTCGCATAACTCGGAGCATACGCCCATGACACCGCAATCTTCTTTCCACGCAAATTCTTTCCGAACTCTTCCCGTATCGTCATCAAGTCAGCAAGAACCTGAAACGGATGGTCAATGTCGCATTGCATATTGAGCACCGGAACCTTCGCCGCATCTGCTACCTTTCGCATATAGCTATTCCCTTCGCCCGGCACAAGATCATGCCGTATTGCAATCGCATGACCATAGCTCGAGAGTATAATTCCCATATCCTTCGGCGATTCGCCGTGCGCCACTTGCGACGTCTCCGAGGAAATGAAATGTCCATGCCCGCCAAGCTGCGTCAGTCCAGCCTCAAACGAATTGCGCGTTCGCGTCGACTTATCAAAGAAGAACAAGAACGCAGTCTTATCAGGAAGATAGCGATGCGGTTTCCCTTTCTTGAACATCTTCTTCAGTTCGCCCGCGGTCTTCAGCGCCAGCTCGATTTCTTTGACAGTCCAGTCTTTGGTTTCGATGTAGTCTTTGCCGCGAACAGCATTAGATAACTTCGGTAGTTTAGTTGCCATAACATCTCCTTAGATGAAAGTTGACAATTGAACATTGAAAATTTACCGTTGATCGTTCACGTTGACCATTGAACATTGAAAATTGACCGTTGACAATTCGAATTGGAAAAAGAACGGTCAATGGTCAACGATCAATTTTCAATTGCCAATTTGACGTTGACCATTGATCGTTAGATTGACAATTGAACATTGAACATTGAACATTGACCGTTGATCGTTCACGTTGACCATTGAACATTGAACATTGACCGTTGACAATTCGAATTGGAAAAAGAACGGTCAATGGTCAACGATCAATTTTCAATTGCCAATTTGACGTTGACCGTTGACCATTGATCGTTAGATTGACAATTGAACATTGAACATTGAAAATTGACCGTTGATCGTTCACGTTGACCATTGAACATTGAACATTGACCGTTGACAATTCGAATTGGAAAAAGAACGGTCAATGGTCAACGATCAATTTTCAATTGCCAACTGAACGGCGACGACCGACCATTCATGCTTCTTACTTCCGCCCCTCAACAGTCTTGATGCTCGAGTTGATTATTTTAGAAAGCTCC
>Ga0082335_1002253_pt1 | contig 36790 bp, 36 predicted proteins | sample Subgrocontami58m_FD_72375 | JGI IMG/M metagenome (GOLD analysis project Ga0082335, IMG submission 72375) | Subsurface groundwater microbial communities from S. Glens Falls, New York, USA - GMW37 contaminated, 5.8 m (SPADES assembly) (version 2) ... | reverse complement strand
GCCTAATATGCCCTTTGCTGACTTCTGCCGTTCGCTCGGCTCGGCTCTCGCCTCGCCCAGTTGGCGTGGGTTCACTCGCTAGCGCCAACAGTCCGGCAGATCTCCCGGGGTAAGACACGTTACCTTCCCTGCATAGACGCCGGATTTATGACCGAAGGAAATCCCTGTGGGACAAAGTGCACCCCAGCCGCAGATGGAGGGCTTCGCGGTCACGTGCCCGCTCGCCCCGGATGCACCACGCCTCATATCCGGTTTTTCCCCTCAAGGGGGATCGAGATGTTCATCGTCCCGCAGTTTCGGATTGGACTTCCTTCAGACCCCGCCTCGCGGCGACGCCCTTGCCCTTCTCCTTGCCTTCGGCTCTGCGAAAACCTGGCAATCGGACTTGCACCGACTAAGTAACGTGCCATGCCCGGCACACACGTTCCCGCTCAGGCGCGCGCCGAGCGTGATGGTCGAAAACATGAAGGTCGCTGATGGCGCGTCGCCTGCAGCGGGTGGTTATGCCGCAATGTTGATGCCGAGCCACAAACAGACGCCCTTCTCAACTGCGCGGATCTGTTCGGCGGAAAGCGTACCCAGACGGTTCATCAGCCTTACCGTAGGCACGGTGACAATACCCTGTGCATCGAATGCACCTGGGCGGAGAAATCTCGGTGATGCAGTGACTTCAAACCGGGATTGCCGAAGACTCGTTGTGTGAGGAATCAACGTAACCAGAGATCGGTCTGAGTCTTCGAGGGGCACGCTAAGAACAAGGCACGGGCGCACTTTTGCCGCGAGCCCGAGGTCAACCATGTATATCTCACCGCGAAGCGGTGTCCTCACCCCTTCGCCTCGCGATGATCAAACTCTTGGAAAACTTGATCGGCTGCGCGCAGCAACTCCTCGTCGGAGGGGAACGAATGGGGCAATTCGGACGCGCGAAGAAGCAGTTGCTCCAAGACCTCTCTTCGATCGGCCTCGGACAACGCTTCAAATGACTTCAGCAGGTGCCGCGCAGCATCTCCCATAGCAGCTATTGTACGCCTGTCCCCTTTGCGGCATAACTAGTAATAGTCGTTACGCTGACCATCCTAGATCCATATATTGGCATATGCAAGCATCCATCTATATAGAGTCCCATATGCCGCTATATATCGCCCGCTGAACCCTTGGCAATCATTCGCCGATCACACGATGGCCGATTCCCAGGGTCCGAACAGCGTCCCAGGAGACCTCCCATAATTTTTGCCGCGGTCGCCAGATGCCGCCGGCCTTTTTGACTGCGATGCGTAGGTCGGTTTCGTCCCAGGCGATGCGAACGGCGACGAGATCGTGGTCCTGGCGGCGCGGTTTGCGGGCGCGACCGCGCCATGGCGCTTCCTCGATGACCAGTTCCACTGTCTTCAGCCGCCGGCCGCGTGTTGGGTCATACAGGTATCGAACGCATACGAGCCGCTCGCCGTAGCGGGCGACGAGTTTTTTTGTACCCGGCATGCCGGGGCGCAATGTCAGTCGGGTTTCCATGGCAGTTCCGGCGCTAACGCGCGAGGCCGGATGCGCGTGCACAGTATCGGTCGAGCGCCACGCGGCCTGAGGGTAATAGGGGACAGAGCACAGTTTTCAAGACTTAGTTTCGGCTCAGCCAAATCGAATACGATGAGCCGCGAGGATCGATCTTCCTGGGCGCGATGGCTTTCCTAAGGCGACGGTGTCTGTCCCCTAGATCAACGAGCCTTGCGCGCCAACATCGCCCTTCAAAGTGGGTTCCTTCGTTGGCCGACCCGGCTTACCCGGCCCCGCGCGCCGGCCTAGCGCGAGCGCGACCTCTTTGCGGAAGCGTTCGTTGCCCAGGGCATATCCCGCGTTGCAGGTACTGCGTATCTGCTCCAGTTCGATTGCCTCCAATGCGCCCTGGAATATCTCTCGGTAGGCCGCTCGCCGGACTGGGTCGGTACCGGCTAAGGCGAGATAGGTGGCATGCGGGCTTACGAGGCGGTCAGGCCTTCCCAGTGCGTTGGCGTTGAAACTCGACCATCGATAGTCGGCGGGATGTTCGACCATACCGGCCCGGACGGGATTGAGTTCAATGTAGCGCTGGCAGCGCAACAGGTACCTATCCGCCTGCACGATGCTCGAGCGAAACCGGCCTTCCCAAAGCGTTCCGCTACGCTTGTAGGTGCGATTCACGTACTGCACGTAGCGTTGACCCAAGTGCTTCATGACGCTTGAAGCACCATTCCGTTCGTTAGGTGTTCGCAGCAGGTGCACATGATTGGTCATCAGCACGTAGGCGTGCACGGCGCAGGCAAAGCGCGCCGCGAGTTCACACAAATGCCGCAAGTAGACGCGGTAGTCTTCTTCAGCGAAGAAGCAGGCTGCGCGATTATTGCCGCGCTGGATGATATGCAGCGGTACATCGGCAAGACACAGGCGCGCACGTCGAGGCACGACGATGGACTCTTCTGGATGCGATTGCATCCTTAACGCGCCGGTGGTTCGCGCGCTGACAAACGGTGGTCTGTCCCCGGTTCAGGACACCCGGTTCTGTCCCCGGTTCAGGACAATTGCAGCGCGTGCAATTCCGCGTCGGCGTAACGCAAGCGGATGGCGAGCACCCTGGCGACGCTCAATACCAGTCCGATCGCCAGTTTCTTGTGCTCCTCGGCGAGGGTGTCGAAGCGCGTGCGCGAGAGCACGAACAGGTCGGTGTCGGTGAGCGCGAAGGCGTCGGCGGAGCGCGGCGCCGGATCGAGAAAGGCCATTTCGCCGAAGAAATTGCCGCGTCCGAACGTCGCCAGATGGTGGGTCTGCGACTCCGACAACGGCAACACGATGCGCACTGCGCCGCGCCGGATCAGGAACATTTCGTCCCCGGCGTCGCCGCGCGCGAATATCTTTTCGCCCGCCTGGTACGAGCGCTTGTCCATGCATGATTCGAGTGCGGCCAGCGTCGATTCCTTGCGCCCGAGGAATACGTCGATTTCGCGCAGCTCGAGCGGTTTTTCCTGCAAGCGCTCGAGGTGTTCTTCTTCGATCAGCCTTTCTTCAATCCACTCCAGCGCTTCGTCGAGTTCGCCGAATGTCTGCACCTTGCGCTCCGTGCGCACCAATCCGACCTGGTCGAAGTACTTGCGCATGTCCTGTCCGCTCGGGACGTTTGCCGGAAGATGGCTGAAAATGAGAAAGGCGTTGCGCTCGGCGAGCATGCCCTGAATCTGTTCGAGCATGTGCACCGCCGTCAGGTCCACCGATTGCACGCGGCGCATGTCGAGGACGATGTAGGTGCGCGTTTTCAGCTCGGGTTCCAGCGTTGTATACAATTGATCGGTGGTGCCAAAAAACAGGCTCCCCTGCAATTCGAAAATGGCGGTCGCGTCGCCGCGCTTCTCCAGGATCGCCATTTCGTCGGGGAGGCGCACGCGCTTGGAGAACATCTGATTGCCGTAGGCTTTGCTGCGAACGATCGAGCCGCGGATCTGCTCGCGTATGAACAACATGATCGCAAGCGCGATGCCTACGCCGGATGAGGCGATCAGGCTGACCGTGAGCGCGGTCACCACGACGGCGAGGATCACGACGAAGTCGAGTACGGTCGTGCGCGATTGCAGCAAGTGCAGGCTGTCGCGGTCGAACATGCGGAATCCGATCACGATCAAGATGCCGGCCAGCGCCGAGATCGGTATCCACGCGATGAATGTCCCGAGAATGAGAAAGGCAACCAACGCGAGCGCGCCCTCGATGAGGCCGGACAGGCGCGTTTGCGCGCCGCTCGACATATTGACCAGGGTCGCGCCCATCTGGCCCGCCCCCGGCACGCCGCCGATAAACGACGCGGCGAGGTTCCCCAAGCCTTGTCCGACCAGTTCACGGTTCGAGTTGTGGCGCGAGCGCGTGAGCGCGTCCAGCACGACGCAGGTCTTGAGCGTATCGATCGACAGCAGCACGGCCAGTGTCGCCGCCGGGACCATCACGCGGCCGAGTTCGACGAAGTTCAAATTGGCGATCGCGTTCCAGCGCCCGGCGACGGCATCGCTGAAGCTGGCGCCTGCGCCGCCCAGGGGCCCGATCACCAAAGCGTTGCCATCGAGATTTTGCAGCGCCGGGTCGGCGAGGCTGAAGCCGAAGTAGACAATGACGCCGGAGAGCAGCCCGAGGATCGCGGCCGGGACCGCCTTGGTGACCAGGGGCGCCGTCACCATGACCGCCATCGTCACTACGCCGACGGCGACGCCTTGCCACTGCCATGCCTCCGACGAAACCAGCCCTTCCCAGAATCCGGTTCCTTTCGCCACGCCGAGGAATTTCGGCACCTGGCTGATGATGATGATGAGGCCGACGCCGGTCAGGTAACCGCTGACCACCGGGTACGGTACGTACTTGATCAGGCGCCCGAGGCCGATCGCGCCAAAGCCGACCTGGAGCAGGCCGCAGATGAGCCCCATCAGCGTCAGCATGAGTACCACCGACTCCGCGTTGATGCCGTCCTGCGACATCTGGATCGCGAGCGCGGACAATACTGCCGCTGCGGGCGCGCATGGTGCGGTGATCAGGCGGTTGGTCCCGCCGAAGGAGCCCGCGATGAGGCCGAGGGCGGTGGCGCCGAGGATGCCGGCGAGCGCCCCTTGCGCGGCGTAGCTGCCGCCAAGTGGGGAGAAAATCGTCACACCGAAAGCGATCGCGGAGGGCAATGCCACCAGCATTGCTGCGAGGCCACCCCACAGGTCACCTGCCAGGTTTTCGGGCTTAGGGATCTTCACGGCGCGTCCAAAATCGAGATGAAGCTGGCTTGGTTACGTTACCCGTTGATCAGCACGCAGTCTTTACCAGATTGCGCCACTATTCCTTGATAAGTGTCAATCGTTCATATTGTGCGGTACGACCATCATAGAACAGCGCGATGCAGACTGCAGAGCTATCGATTAACGCGCGGCGCGCTCATGCGCTGAATGCCAAGGGACACTAGCGCCTGATGCGGATGTCGCGCAGCATGCGCACTGCGGTTTCGACGCCGCGGTAATAGCCCGGGATACGCGCGGTTTCGTCAAATCCCTGCTCGAGGTAGAAGCGGCGCGCGCCGGGATTATTCTCGCGTAATTCGAGATGGATGGTGGCGATACCGGCGATGAGCGCAGAGTCGGTGAGCCATTGCAGCATGCGCCGGGCGACGCCCTGCCGCTGGTAGTCGGGGCGCACCGCCAGGAGCGACAGATGCGCGCGCTCATCGCCGAACTGCATGATGGAAAAACCCGCCAGGCATGCGCCCGCGCGCGCCGCGAGTACCAGCGTGTCGCGCTCATGCAACGCCCGCGCCACGCGCTGCGGTGTCCACGACCAGGGCAAACCGGCCTCGATCAGCTCGCGCGACATGAGCGCGATCGGCGCTGCATCTTCGTCAGCGGCGAGTTCGAGCTTGAGCTGGTGCGACTGTTTCATTGGAGCGTGGCGGGGTTACTGCGGCGCGCGAGGAGCAGGCCGCAGACGAGGAGCGCCAGCACCACTACCGGCGCGTTGCCCCAGCGCACGTAGGGCGTGCTCCCGCTGCGCCCCTGTGCTCTGCCTGACAGCGTAGCCTGCGTGAACGGCGGCAGGACCGCCGCGATCTTGCCCCGCGCGTCGATGATGGCGGTCATCCCGGTGTTGGTGGCGCGCAGCATGGTGCGGCCGGTTTCGAGCGCGCGCATCTGCGCAATCTGCAGGTGCTGGTGCGGCGCCAGCGAGTCGCCGAACCAGGCGACGTTGCTCGCGTTCACGAGCAGCGTCGCTTCGGGCAAAGAGCGGATGATTTCCTCGCCGAAAACGTCTTCGTAACATATATTGACCGCAATTTTTTGCCCCGCCAGCGCGAGCGGCTTTTGCGTTGCGGCTCCGCGGGAGAAATCGCTGAGCGGGATTTTCAACCACGCGAGGATCCAGCCGAAACCGGGCGGGATGAATTCGCCAAATGGAACCAGGTGGATCTTGTCGTAGCGCTGGCTGGGCGAGGCACCCAGGCTGAGCATGCTGTTGTAGTAGCGGCCGGTCGCATCGCGCACCGGCAATCCGATGAGCAGATCGCCGCCGCGCTCGCGCGCGCTCTGGCCGAGCGCGCGCAGGAATTCGGGGTCGAGCCGGTCGAGAAAGCCCGGAATGGCGGTCTCGGGCACGATGGTGAGGCGTGCCGAGGAGGCATCCATCATGCGCCGGTATAAGCTGATCGTGGCCGCAAAGCGCGCCTCGTCCCATTTCATCTCCTGCGGAATGTTTCCCTGCAGCAGGCTCACCGTGACCGGTGCACCTTGGGGCAGTGTCCATTCAATCCGTGTCAGCGCGTAGCCTGCGCCGAACGCGAACGCGAGACCGAGGAGCGCCGCAGCGCGTCCCTGGGCGCGCAGCAGCGCGAGCAGCAGCCCGGCGCAAAGCCATATCAGCCACGACAGGCCGAATACGCCGACGAGCGGGGCGAAACCGGCGAGGGGCGAGGCGGGCTGCGAGTAGCCCAATGCCAGCCAGGGAAATCCGGTAAAGATCCAGGCACGCACCCATTCGCCGAGCGTCCACAGCGCCGGTATCAGCAGCAATTGCCGGGCAGCAAGCGAGCCGGTGCAGCGCGCTTGGACGTAGCCGACCAGGGACGGAAACGATGCGAGCAGCGCGCAGAACAGGACGGTCGCGATGGCGGCGAGCGGCGCCGGCATGGCACCGAAATCGTGCAGGCTGACGTATACCCAGCTGACACCCGCGAGAAACAGGCCCGTCCCGAACGCAAATCCGAGCGCGGCCGCGCGCTGTGGCGTTCTTGCGCTTTGCCACAGCCACAGCAGCCCCGCGGCCGTGAAGAACGGGAGTGGGGCGAGACCCGCGGGCGCGAAACCCGCCACCGTGGCCGCGCCAAGTAGAAAAGCCGCGATCAGCTCGCGCGCGGACCTCGCTGCGGCGCGATTCATTGATCGCGGGGCTTTTGCACCAGCAGGGTGTGCACGCGACGGCTGTCGGCGCGCATCACCTGGAACTTGAAATCGTCGATGACAATCTGCTCGCCGCGCTTGGGCACCCGGCCGAAGCGGCTGATGATCAGTCCACCGACGGTATCGTATTGCGCGTCGTCGAACCCGGTGCCGAATTCATCGTTGAAATCGGCAATCTCGGTCTGCGCCTTGACCCGGTACTGGCCGCTCGACTCCGGCAGGATGTTGTCCTCCGTCTCGTCGAAGTCGTACTCGTCCTCGATATCGCCTACGATTTGCTCCAGCACGTCTTCTATGGTCACCAAGCCGGCGACGCCGCCGTATTCGTCGACCACAATGGCCATGTGATTGTGGCTCGCGCGGAATTCGCGCAGCAGCACATTGAGACGCTTCGATTCGGGCACGAATACCACTGGCCGCAGCATCTCGCGCACGTCGAATTCCTCCTCGCCGGCGTAGTAGCGCAAGAGATCCTTGGCGAGCAGGATGCCAAGCACGTTGTCGCGCTCGCGGTCGATCACCGGGAAGCGCGAATGTGCGACCGAAATCACCGTCGGGATGAATTTGTCGGGGGTTTCCCCGATATCGACCACGTCCATCTGCGCGCGCGGGACCATGATGTCGCGCACCTGCGTTTCGGACACCTGCAGTACGCCTTCTATCATCGACAGCGCCTCGGCGTCGAGCAGTTCGCGCTCGTAGGCCGAATGCAGCAAGCTGATCAGCTGCTCGCGGTCTTCGGGCTCGCGCATGAGCAGCGCCGACAGGCGTTCGAGCAACGAGGGTTTGTGGTTGTCGTCCATAATGATGTTCGCGCGCGGATTGCAAAGAGGGCTTAGCGCTTTGCTCTTGCCCGATCGGCCAGCGCATACGGGTCCGCTACGCCAAGTTTCGCCAGTATCCTCTTTTCCAGCGCTTCCATCCGTGCAGCCGCGCGCGGCCTCTGGTGATCGTATCCCTGCAAATGCAGCGCTGCGTGCACGGCCAGGTGGGTGCAATGCGCAAGAAGCGTCTTGCCCTGCGCGCGTGCCTCGCGCCGCGCCACCGGCGCGCACAGCACGATGTCACCGGCGAGCGTCTGTGCGTGGCCCGTGCTGCCGTAGCCGAAGCAGAGCACGTTGGTGGCGTAGTCGCGACCGCGGAAGGCGTGATTGAGCGTGCGCGCTTCGCTGTTGCCGACGAAGCGCACCGTGATCGCCGCATCCTGGGTCAAGGCCGCAGCCAGCCAGCGCCGCACTGCCTTTATGGACGGCAGGCCCGGGGAGTTCACCGCCTTTTGCAGCGTCAACTCCAGTTTGACAGCGGCGCGATCAGGTTTCGCTCTGATGGCGCTCATACGCGTTGACGATGCGTTGCACCAGCGGGTGGCGTACCACGTCCTCGGCCAGAAATAAGGTGAAGGCGAGTCCGCGCACATCGGCGAGCACAGTGCGCGCCTCGATCAACCCGCTCTTGCTGCCGCGCGGCAAGTCGATCTGGGTGACGTCTCCGGTGACCACGGCCTTGCTGCCGAAGCCGATCCGGGTCAGGAACATTTTCATTTGCTCCGGCGTGGTGTTCTGCGCTTCGTCGAGAATGATGAAGGAGTGATTGAGGGTGCGTCCGCGCATGTAGGCGAGCGGCGCGATTTCGATGGCGCCGCGCTCGAACATTTTACCCACCTTGTCGAAGCCCATCAGATCGTAGAGCGCATCGTGCAGAGGCCGCAGATAGGGGTTGACTTTCTCCGCCAGGTCGCCCGGAAGAAAGCCGAGGCGCTCGCCTGCTTCAACCGCCGGCCGCACCAGCACGATGCGCCTCACCGCGTCGCGCTCGAGCGCGTCCACTGCACAAGCCACCGCCAGATAGGTTTTGCCGGTACCTGCCGGGCCGATGCCGAACGTGATGTCGTGTTCGAGGATGTTCTTCATGTACTCGACCTGGCGCGGCGTACGCCCGTGCAGGTCGGGCTTGCGCGTGAGCAAGGCCGGGGCTGGCGCATCCGCGCTGGGTTCGCGGACTTCGACCAAGCCGAGCTGTACATCGTCGAGCGTAAGGCCGCGTTTCGCCTGGATATAGAAGCGCTCGAGCACTTGCGCGCCGCGCGCCGTCTGGCGAGGATTTCCATTGAGCACGAAGCGCTCGCCGCGGCGCGCAATCGTGATGTCGAGCGCGATTTCGATCTGACGCAGGTTCTCGTCGAATGCCCCGCACAAGGTGGCGAGGCGCTGATTGTCCACCGGGGACAGCGTGACCTCGACCGGTTTGGTCTTCATCGCATCAGACTGTCGCGCCGAAATCGCCAGCCGACGGGGTAGGGCGGACTTCGGTGAGCGCAGGTGAGTCGTGGAGGTCACCGGTCGCAGGCGGAACGCGGACTTCGCCGACCGGGGGCGAAACGCGGACTTCGCCGACTCCAGGTGGAACGCGGGCTTCGCCGACCCCGGGTGGAACGCGGACTTCGCCGACCCCGGGTGGAACGCGGACTTCGCCGCGTAGGGAGTGTGCGAGCGCTGCCGTGATGGTGACGTCGACCATGCGGCCGACGAGCGCGCGCGGGCCGGCGAAATTCACCATGCGGTTGTTCGCGCTGCGGCCGCAGAGTTCAAGCGGGTTCTTTTTCGCGGCGCCCTCGACCAGTACGCGCTGGCTGTGGCCGACCATCGCCAGGCTGATGTTCTGCGCCTGACGCTCGATCAGCGCCTGCAAGCCGGCCAGGCGCTCGAGTTTTACTTCGCGCGGAGTGTCGTCGGCGAGGTCCGCTGCGGGTGTTCCTGGCCGCGGACTGTAGAGGAAGGAGAAAGAATCGTCGAAACCGATCTCTTCGGTGATTTTCATCGTCGCTTGGAAATCGCGTTCGGTTTCGCCCGGAAAGCCGACGATGAAATCGGATGTAATAGATATGTCGGGGCGTGCGGCGCGCAATCTGCGAACGATGGACTTGTATTCAAGCGCGGTGTAGCCGCGCTTCATCGCCGCGAGCACGCGGTCCGATCCCGACTGCAGCGGCAGGTGTACGTGCCCAGCGAGCTTGGGGATGCGTGTGTACGCGTCGATCAAGCGCTGGGTGAATTCTTTCGGATGCGAGGTGGTGTAGCGGATGCGCTCGATGCCGGGGATCTCGGCGACGTATTCGAGCAGCTGGGCGAAGTCGGCAGCCTCCTGTTCTGCACCCACGTTTCCGCGATACGCGTTCACATTCTGGCCGAGCAACGTGACCTCCTTCACCCCTGCGAGCGCCAATTCTGCCACTTCGGTGAGCACATCATCGAACGGGCGCGAAACTTCCTCGCCGCGCGTGTAGGGTACGACGCAAAAGCTGCAGTACTTGCTGCAGCCTTCCATGATCGAGACGAAGGCCGAGACGCCAGCGACCCGCGCCGGGGGCATCCGGTCGAACTTCTCGATCTCGGGAAATGAAATGTCGACCTGCGGCTTGCCGCTATCCCGGCGCGCTGCGATCAGCTGTGGCAGGCGGTGCAGGGTCTGCGGACCGAACACTACGTCGACGTAAGGCGCGCGCGCCGTGATGCCCGCGCCTTCCTGGCTGGCGACGCAGCCGCCGACGGCGATGACTAGGCCGGGACGCGCAAGCTTGAGGTGTTTCACCCGGCCCAGTTCGTGGAACACTTTTTCCTGCGCCTTCTCGCGCACCGAGCAGGTGTTGAACACGATGATGTCGGCGTCGGCCGGGTCCGCGGTGGTTTCCAGGTCCTCCGCAGCGGTGAGCACGTCGGCCATCTTGGCCGAGTCGTATTCGTTCATCTGACAGCCGAAGGTCTTGATGTAGAGCTTGCGCGTCTCGCTCATCGCGCCTTCTTGTCCAGGGGGGCGGATTGCTCCTGATTGAACACCCAGGCGCATGGATACACGCCGCCGCTGGGCGTGGACTTCGCGAGGCCTCTGCCGATTTCTACTGCGGCGTCCTGGACGTGTATGCTATTGCTGCGGCAGGCGCGATCCAGGATCTGCCGCGCCCGGTTCATGGCGGCCGAGGGCAGGGCAAAGGCGCAGTGTAGCGGAGCACGCAAGCTTTTTCGCATGGCATGAGATTATAAACCAAGGCAGAAACAGACCATGAATTCTGAAATTTCATCGCGGCTGACGGCATGTTCATGGCCGATGCATGCCGCCTGCAAGCCGGGTGGCGGGGCGCTGGCGCAGCGCCAAGCCGCGATTCCACGCTCGCTTAGCGCGTCCGATGGCGATGCCGGTCCCGACAGCGACTGGCGCTTGATCCGGCCAGGCGCTCGCTTAAGCGACACGGACGGACGCCGCCGGTTCTTCCTGCGCGACGCGCATGCCTAGCAATGATCGTTTCCCTCTACTCCACTAAAGGCGGCTGCGGAAAATCCACGCTCGCCGTGTGCCTGGCTGCGTATTGGTCGCAGAGCAAGAAGACAGCGCTCCTGGACGCAGATCCGCAAGCGTCCCTCGCCGTCTGTCGTCAGGAGGTCTTGCGCGTTCCCGTTTTCGAGGACACGAGCAAGCGCATCGGCAAGACCATCGCGCGACTGGCCGCCGAGTACGAAAGAGTGGTGATCGATACGGCAGGCTACCGGCGCAACAAGAGCATGGAGGCACTGGTTCATTCGGACTTCGTTCTCGTTCCGTGCAAACCTTCGCCATTCGATGTGACGGAGGCGCTGGCGGCAGTCGAGTTGCTGCACGAGATCGCCGACAGCAAGGCGCGCAAGAATGCGCCCTTGCGCTACGCTATCGTGCTGACCATGGCGCAGCGCACGGCCATAGCGTCCGAAATCCGGCAGGAGTTGGAGAATGCCGGCGTGCCCTTGATGTCGGCGCAGATCGGCCAGCGCGTCGCCTTCGTCGAAACGCCCGTTGCGGGTTTTCCTCCCGCGAGTTCAGTGGCGGCGCTTGAGATCGAACTGCTGGCAAGAGAACTCAGACGCCGGCAGAGGATCTAAGCGTGAGGTGGGGGGGCGAGATTCGCACTTTTCCTGTGGACAGAAAGCGGCAGAAAGGCCACAATACGCCAGTGGTTTTACGCGCGCATCCCAGACGCTTTGAGGGTTGTGGCGAGCGGGATGTTCTTTTGAAGTCAACAAAAAAGGGGAGTAATGCAATGAGATTTGCGGGAATAGTGGCTGCGTTCTTGGCGGCGATGATGTTCATCGGAAATGCCGTAGCGGTTATGCCAGGCCAAAAGAAAGAGTACGCCGGCGGAGCCATGGGCAAGGTGGTATTCGATGGGAAGGCACATGCGGACAAAAAATTAGCGTGTCCCGTCTGCCATGTCAAACCTAAGCTGTTTTCACAGAAGAAGGAAGAAGCCGCCAAAATGACCATGGCTGCCATGAACGAAGGCAAATTCTGCGGCTCGTGCCATAATGGCAAGCAGGCGTTCAGCGTCAAGACGCCGGCCGATTGCGCGAAATGCCATAAGAAGTAGCTCGGCAAGCGACACAAGAAAGGCGACAGTCGATGTCGCCTTTTTTATTGGTTCTTAGCGCAGGCGTCTGGCGAACGCGCTAATGCGTTTCTAAACCCAAGCCACGCGCTGGCACGCCACCATCAAATACTCAGTCTAGGTCGGCATCAACTGCCGCAGCAGCTGCTCGGCGAGGCCGGTGCCGCGCCGGCTGTCGTACTGGGCCAGCAGGTAATGCGACACATCTGCGCTTCCGTATACTTCCATGTAGGCGGCCAGCTTGAGCAGCTGCTCGTCGGTTAATCGCTCCGGCTCGCGCAGGTCGCGCACGAAGAGAGCATCACCCCACATGTTCTGTACTACGACATTGGGGTCATTGTTGATCACTATCGGCTTCATCGCGCGGCCGCCCAGGCCGAGGAATTTGTGCAGCATGAAGCCGCGCGAGCGCAGGAAAGCGTCCACGTCGCCGTACAGCGGCTGGCCTTTGTACAAGGCCACAAACTCCACTTCGCAGACCATGCAGAGCACGGAATCGAGGATCGCGCCTGCACCTTCGAGGAACTCCAGTTCCGCCCCCTGGATGTCGATTTTGATGAAGTCGACCGCGGCGATTCCCTGCGCACGCGCAAAGCGCTCCAGGGTGGTCACGTCGAGGGTGCCTGAGTGGGTCTTGCGCATGACATCGAGGCCGACGAACAGATCCGCCCAGCGCTCGTCCGGTTCATATAAGGAGGAGCACATCGGGTGCGCCGTCCCATGAAAGGTTCTGGGTTCGTGAGCGCGGCCCAAGGCTTTCGCATGGAATTCCATGCCGGGCTTCGCGTTGCGGTTCAGCTTCTCGCACAGGGACTCGTCCACTTCGAAGGCGAGGTTGCGCGACCCGGGGAAGCTGTCGAGCAGGGTATGGAACGGCTCCGGAGAGGTCTCGAGGGCGCGCGCGCCGACTTCTACCGCCATGAAGCGGGGACTCAGATGATTGGCCTTGAGCAGCGCTGCAAGCATCCCAACTTTCTTTGCGGGGACCTCGGAGTTAGCACGAGGGCGGCTGAGCACACGACGCAACTCTTTGAGGAACAAGCGCGCAGTCATCTGGAATTAGCCGGGCTTGCGTGCGATTACGTTTAGGCTAATCGGTACGCCCGCATAGATCACGCGGCTCGTGTCGTCGAACAGGCCGAAGTCCGCGACACGTTCGATTTCGACGAAACCCGCATCGCGCAGGAAAGCCGCAAGAAGAACGAAGTCGAACGCCGTCTTGTGGTAGTCGTATGCGTCGATGTGTCCGCCCAAGATCATGCGTACCACCATGAAGCGTTGCTCCATAGTGAGCCCGTCGCCGACGAACAGCTTCGCAAGTACCGCGAGATCAGGCACGCTGACATATAGCCGCCCGCCGGGCGCAAGGACGCGGTGCCATTCGCGTAAGCCGGCTTGCATCTCGCCGGCGTAGTCCAGGTGTTCGAGCACATGCGAGCCATACAGCGCGGCGAACGTCGCGTCCGGAAAGCGTCCTAGGTCTGCAGCATTGCCGACGTAGTCGACACAGGGGCCGGGGAGCGCGTTAAGGACTTCCCAGCCTTCGGCACGCTCGACGCCACCGATGTGCAGGCGTCGCTCACCCGCGGGCTCCTTCGTTCGTTGCAGGCTTTTCAGTACCGATCTCAGCATGGGTGTGGTGCTCGTTCATCGAGGGTTGAGCCGCACCGCACGGCTGTGGATTTCACGCAGTCGGCGCAAATACTAAGACTGTTGAGTCTAAGCCCCTAGAGCGCATCGCCGCAAGCACGCAGTTGGCGCGTTGACGAATTAGGATAGGTATGGCTTGACAGAACGCACCGGCATCGGTGAAGCTTAAACCCCTCGATACTTATTATCTGCTGCGATGTCCGATCTCGCGCATCCGTGGTGGAACCGCACCCAGAGGAGGACGGCAAATGCGTCAACGTCACAATCATCGTTTTCAACGCGCAGCAATCACGGGCCTATTCGCACTGGCGTGTGGCGCCCTATCCCTGGGCGCCCAGGCCGACAAATTGAAGTTCATTACGTACAAGCCGCAGAACGCCAATGATGCGCATTCGATCAGCCTCCAGTGGATGGGCGACGAATTCAAGAAACGCACCGGTGGCAAGCACGAATTCCAAATGTTCTGGGGCGGCAGCGTCGCCAAGGACCGGGAAATTCCCGACGCGCTCTCGGGCGGCGCCGGGGACATCGGCGATATCGTCACGCCTTATTTTCCCGACAAGTTCCCGCTGAACAACGCCGTCGGCTTTTTCATCCCGCAGCCGAATTCGACCATCGAAATCGGCCTTCTGATGGAGCGCTGGCACCGGCAGTATCCGCAATTCGACGCAGAGTTGAAGAAATATAATCTCAAGGTCATTGGTTACCGCCCGCTGGGCGATTATGGGATTATCTGCACCAAGCCGATAAGAACGCTCGCCGAATTCAAGGGAAAGCGCATCCGTACCTACGGTTTCGCCTATCCGGCATTGGTCGAGGGCCTGGGAGGCACGCCAGTGTCGATGAGCACGACGGACGCCTATGAGGCCTTGCAGCGCGGCATTCTCGATTGCTCGCCGATTGACCCAGTGCTGGCACACGGCTGGAAGTACGACGAGGTGGCGAAGTATTACATCAACGTCCCGCTCGGCGCCTCGTTCGGCCACATGGTCACTATGAATCTCAAGTCCTACGAGAAGCTGGATGCGCAGACGCGAGCGATCCTCGAAGGTCTCGGGCGCGAATATCTCGTCCGGTATTCGGTCGAAATGGCGGTTATGACTGACCAGGTTGTTCAGGGGTGGAAGAAGAAGGGCGTAACGGTGATCAACTTTCCGCGCGATGAATTTGCCAAGCTGGTCAACTACCCGGCGGTCAAGGCGGTGCGTGAAAAATGGATCAAGCGCGCAAAGGAGCTTGGCGTGCCCGCCGAGAAGATTGTTGAAGAGCTGTCTTTCTGACGTGGCAGCCAGCTGCCTGGCGGCGCAGCCGCCGGCGATGTTGCTTGGCGGCGTCCGTGCTGCGTTTTTGCCGAGGATTTAGGTGACCCGGATCCAGCGCCTGCGTCTCGCCTATGGGCGATTGCTGCACGCATTGGGCCTGGTTTCGGCGATTTCAACCTTCATCATGATGGTCCTGGTGGTGGGCAATGTGATCGGCCGCTACCTGTTGAACGCGCCGATCACCGGCGCGTTCGAATTTACCGAGTCGCTGCTCGTGGTCATCGTCATGCTCGGGCTGGCGCTCACGCAATACCATGGTGGTCACATCCGGGTGACGATGTTGACACGGCGCATGCCGCCTGCGTGGGAGCGGCGGGCGAAGATATGCTCGCTCCTCATCAGCGCGGTGTTCTTCGCTTGGTGCGCCTATGCGACCTGGAAGTATGCCTACCAGTCCTACTCGTTCCAAGAGCAGGAGTGGGGATCGATCACGTTCCCGCTTTATCCGTTCAAGTTCGTCGTTTTCCTCGGTGTGGTCTTGCTCGCCGTCCAATTCGCGCTGGATGCGATCAGCGAAATTGCCGCACCGCCGTCCGCGGACGAACCGAGCGCGGTAGAGCTTCCATGATGAGCGGTTTCGCCATTGGGCTTCTCGGTATCGTTTGCCTGTTAATCGCGATTCTGCTTGGCGTCAATGTCATGGTCGCGCTCGGCGCGGTCGGCGTGCTCGGGCTGACGGCGGTCGTTGGCCTCGACGCTGCGAGCGCCATGCTCGGTACGGTGTTCTTCGAAACCGTGCATGGGTTTCATTTCAGCGTCATTCCGCTATTCCTGTTGATGGGCCTGTTTGCCATGCGGGCGGGTCTGGGCGAGGACTTGTTCGAGGCCAGCATGAAATGGCTCGGCCGCTTGCGCGGCGGGCTGGCGATCGCCACGACGATGGGCGCGGCAGCCTTCGGCGCGGCATCCGGGTCGAGCGTCGGCACCGCGACCGTATTCACCAAGCTCGCGCTGCCGCAGATGCTCGATCGCGGCTACGACAAGCGGCTCGCCTCTGCCTGCATTGCCATCGCCGGGACGCTGGCGGTCATGATTCCGCCGAGCGCGGTGATGGTGATCTACGGATTTCTGACGGATTCCAGCATTGGCGCGCTGCTGATCGCAGGTGTCATCCCCGGCTTCACCTTTGCCCTCGTGTTATGTCTGGCGACCTATATCTCGGTCTGGCGCCGGCCGGAATTGGCGCCGCGCTTCGATGAAGTGTATAGCCTGAAGGAAAAGTTCTTTTCGCTGCGGCTCGCCGACCCGCTGGTCATCGTCATCTTGTGCATTATCGCCGGGCTCTATCTCGGCGTGTTTACGCCGACCGAAGCCGGCGCCACCGGCGCCGCAGTCACCTTGGTACTTGCCGTCATTCGCCAGCGCGGGATCAAGGGCGTCCGATTAATAGAGACATTGACAGAGACGGTCAGGACGACGACGATGATCTTCGGCATCATCATTTGCGCACTGATTTTTTCCCGCTTTCTCGCATTGAGCGGTACCGCCATCGCGATCGGCGACTTCTTGACCTCGCTCGACGTCAACCGCTGGGTCGTCGTCGGCATTGTCACGCTCATTTACCTTGTATTCGGCATGATGATGGATGCGCCGGCGCTGCTCGCGATTACGCTGCCGATCACCCACCCGGTCATGATGCGCCTCGGGTTCGATCCGATCTGGTTCGGCGTTTTCGTCGTGCTGCTTGTCGAAATTGGCGCGGTAACGCCGCCGGTGGGAATCAACTGCTTTGTCGTTCAGGCCGCCTCCGAAGGGCGCGTGGACCTCGAGGACGTATTCATGGGCCTGGTTCCCTACGTGCTCGCCGGCTTGTTGATGCTGGTCCTGCTATGCGTCTTTCCGCAAATGGCGCTATATCTGCCCCAGACGATGCGCTAACAGACCGCGCGGACGCGGTTCTTAGGCGCATTAGCCGTTGTTTCCAAAAGCTCTAGTCCGGCAATCCCGCGACCGATCCTGCGCGAGTTATGGCCAGGCAACACGACCGATGTAAAGACGCTGGTGCCGATCGTGACATGACTCAAAGAACGCGTTGCCGCCGTCAACGCGTGCATTGTGGCCGACGGGGAATAAGCGGCCGACGGACCAGCGCTGGCGTAGCCAATGGCCGCGCCAGTTGGAGCCTACGTCACGAAAGATTGACGTAAACCTTTGATTGTCTGGTGGCGAATCCGTGATTCGAACACGGGACCTGCGGATTATGATTCCGTCGCTCTAACCGGCTGAGCTAATTCGCCAGGCGAAGGCGCGGATTATCCCCGCGCGGCAGCGCACCTGTCAAGCGCAGTGATGCTCTATCCAACTGAATCCAGAACGGAAAAAATATCTTTCGCAAAGATAGGCGACAGCCCGGCAGGGCGTGCGCCTATCATCCGCACGCGCGCTTTCACTAGGCTTGCATACCATGCATTTCCGGGAGGCCATTGAGTTTAGAATCTCCGTATGGATTTCGACATCGTCATCGTGGGCGCAGGTCTAGTCGGCGCAAGCTGCGCGCTGGCTCTGCGTGGATCTGGGCTCAAGCTCGCATTGGTGGAAACGCAGGTGCCGCCCGCCGCGGGCGATGACTGGGATAGCCGCGTCTATGCCATCAGTCCGGGCAGCGCGGCATTCCTCGATGGCCTGGGAATTTGGAAACGGCTGGATCGCGCCCGCGTCGCCCGTATCGATGAAATGCAGGTGCACGGTGATGGGGCGGGGGCTTTGCTGCGGCTTTCCGCCTACGAGGCGGGTGTCGCCGAGCTCGCGTGGACAGTCGAGAGCCGGCTGCTGCAGGCCCTGCTATGGCAGGCGCTGGAACACCAACACCAGCTCGAACTGCTTTGCCCCGGGCAATGCTCTGACCTGCAGCTGCGCGATGACGCGGTGCAATTAAGCATGGCCAGCGGCAGGCTGCTGCGGGCCAAACTGGTAATCGCCGCGGACGGCATGAATTCCTGGACGCGCCAGGCCGCAGGAATTGGCGTTTCGCAGAAATCTTACGGCCAGATGGGGGTGGTGGCGAATTTTGTTTGTGCCGGGTCGCACCACAACACGGCATTCCAGTGGTTCCGCAGCGACGGCGTGCTTGCCTACCTGCCGCTACCAGGTGAGCACATGTCCATGGTCTGGTCGACTTCGGACGCGCACGCCGCCGAACTCCTCGCGTTGTCACCGCAGGTGCTGTGCGCGCGCGTAGCCGCGGCGGGCGAGTACGCATTGGGGGATCTGCGATTGCTCTCGCCTGCGGCGCGGTTTCCGCTCGCACTGATGCGCGCGGCGCGTCTGGTTGCGCCGCGCATCGCCTTGATCGGCGACGCCGGACATGTGGTGCATCCTCTGGCGGGGCAGGGCGTCAATCTCGGCTTTCGCGATGCGCGTGCGTTGGCCGAGGTGCTGCTGCAGCGTGAACTATTCCGCGACCCGGGCGAAATTCGCCTGCTGCGGCGCTATGAGCGCGCCCGCGCCGAAGATATAATCTCGCTTGTCTCGGTGACCGATGGACTGCAGCGCCTGTTTATTGCTTCCGGTGGAGCCGCGGCCAAACTGCGTAACGCCGGATTGAACTTAACCAATGCGTTGCCGGTCGTAAAGAATCTTCTCGTCCGCCACGCCCTGGGCTAGCAGGCTAATGAAAGTCGCTTCGTTATCAGAAGGAAGCGATTTTCAATAGCCCCGGCTCGAGGAATCTATGATTAGGGCCGAGGAATGGGTCCCTGCCTTTCCCATCCCGCTTTCTTGCTTAACGCACTACTGACACCTATGATCGGAATCCACATGTCAAGACGCCTCATCGCCCTCGCCGTCCTCGCACCCGTATTGACGTTGGCGCAAGCCGCCGAGCCCGCCGGAAAACTCGCGACCGAGTCCATCATCAAACGCACCATCGAGGGCCGGCTGGGCGGGGTCAAGATCGATGCGGTTACCAAGACGCCTTACATGGGGTTATACGAGCTTCGCGTCGACAACGAGATCCTCTACACCGACGAGAAGATGAACTTCATCTTCAGCGGTGAGATCCTCGACGCCAAGACCATGCAGAACATTACCAAGAAGCGGCTCGCCGAATTGTCCGCCGTCAAGTGGGAAAACTTGCCGCTCGAGGCCGCGGTCAAGACCGTGCGCGGCAATGGCAAGCGCACGCTGGCGGTCTTCTCCGACCCCAACTGCCCCTACTGCAAACGCTTCGAGAAGGACTTGGCCAGGGTCACCGACATCACCATCTATACTTTTCTCTATCCGGTGCTGGGAGCGGATTCCATCGAAAAATCGAAGGGCGTCTGGTGTTCGGCCGACAAGTCCAAGGCGTGGAACGATCTGATGCAGAACGGCACGGCCCCCGCTGCGGGACGCTGCGACACGCCGATCGAAAAGACCTTCGAATTCGCGCGCAAGTACCGTATCACCGGCACACCCACCCTGATTTTCGCAAGGGGCGAACGTGTCCCCGGCGCGATTCCGCAGGAGCAGGTGGAGAGGCTGCTCGCCGAAAACAGCAAATAGCGGCGCGATGTCGCAGGTTGGACGCGCCTATTATTTCGGCACCGGATAATCCCGCGGTAATAGCACCCACATGCGCGCGCTTTGGCGCATGCGGCCGGCTTTCGCCCCGGCGCCCTCACCGAAGCCCCAGAAAAAGTCGGCGCGTACCGCGCCGCGGATCGCACCGCCGGTATCCTGCGCCAACATGAGCCGCTGTAGCGGCTCCGCGCTGTTGGGCCAGGTGGTTGCGAGAAACACCGGGGCACCAAGCGGGATGTGGCGCGGGTCCACCGCGATGGAGCGCTCGGGTGTCAGTGCGACACCGAGCGCGCCGGGCGGACCGCCTTCGGCATTCTGCAGCTCATGAAAGAACACATAGCTCGGATTCTGGTCGAGCATGGCCGCAAGTTTCGTCGGATTGGCCGCTCCCCAGGCTTTGATGCCCTGCATCGACGCTTGCTCGAGCTTCAATTCACCCTGCTCGACCAGATAGCGCCCGATCGACCGGTAGGGCCGGCCGTTCTGGTCGGCATATCCCACACGCACCATCTCGCCCGTCGGGAGCTGCACTCGGCCGGAGCCCTGGATCTGCAAAAAGAACAAATCCACCGGGTCGTCCACCCAGAGCAATTCCCTGCCGGCGAGGGACGGCAGTCCACGCTCGATGTCGGCGCGCGCGTAGTACGGCACCACGCGCCTGCCCTCCAGGCGGCCGCGCAGCCGCAGATGCCTCAGGTCCGGATTGACCTCGGCCAGGTCCACTATCAGCAAATCCTCTGGGGCTGCGTAGAGCGGGTAGCGATAAGGGCCCTCCTTTATGCGGCTGCCGCGCAGCAGCGGCTCGTAATAGCCGGTGACCAGGCCCTGTACGCTGCCGTCTGGATTGGCGACGCGGTAAGGGAGGAAATGCTCCTCGAAGAACTCGCGTATCGACGCGCCTGGAGGAAGCTGCTGCGCCAAAGCGCAGGGCTCGCGCCAGGCGGTCCGTGCCGCGAGCCGCGCGCAGCCGCGCAGAAACGCTTCCCGCGCGTCAGCCGGGTCGCTGTCCGTCCACCCCGTCACATCGACCCAGCCCACGGCTTCAAGCGTCTTTGCCTTGGGTGGCGCCGGCGTGATCGCGGGGCAGACCGGGCACACCGGACAAGGCGCCGCAGCGGGGCAGGCCTGCGCAGCCGCAGGTGCGGTTGGAGGTTGGACGGCGCAGCCGGCGAGGAGCGCGAGCAGGAGCGGCGCAACGATCGCGCGTGACTGGTCTATGATGCACACCAAGATAGACAGGATGTAACGATGCATGTGGATCTTCCTACTTGAAGCAGGCGTGGCGCTCGGCCTGCTCGTTTTTATCGTCTGGTGGACCTGGCCGCGCTCGCACAAGCCGGACGATGAACAATAGCGCGGGATTGCACGATGTTCCGCCGGGGTTTCCTTCGGTCGAATTGCGCCGGATGTCCGCCTACGCGTTGGCGAGATACGCGCTTCGCCTTCTGCGCCGTGCGGGTCCGACTAGTGCAGAACGCGCGGCACCGCTAACGTGAATTCGGGTATTGGCGCGTCAAACTGTGTGCCGTCCTCGGCCACCATCTGGTAGCTGCCGCGCATGGTGCCTACGGGTGTCACGAGCGCGGTGCCGCTGGTGTACTCGAAGTTCTCGCCTGGCTTCAACAGCGGTTGGGCGCCGACCACGCCCAAGCCGCGCACTTCCTGCACCTGATTGCGCGCATCGGTAATGATCCAGTGGCGGCTGATCAATTGCGCCGGCATCGTGCCGCTGTTGCGGATGCTGACCGTATAGGAGAAAACGAAGCGGTCCCTGGACTCGTCCGACTGATCGGCAACATATCGAGTCTGGGTGGAAACGCTGACGTCGTATTTTTTCGCCGATTCCATGCGCACATTTTACACCGCGTGGCACTCCCCGGCGGCGTGCGAAGAGCGCTTTTTTCGGCGAGTGCTTCGACGAGCGGGTAAAATGCGCGCACGCCCTATCCGACCGAGCAACATCCATGCCGACCTATCGCATCGCGCCGAGCATACTATCTGCCGACTTCGCCCGACTGGGTGACGAGGTGACGAGCGTCATCTCAGCCGGCGCCGACATGATCCATTTCGACGTGATGGACAATCACTACGTTCCCAATTTGACCATCGGCCCGCTGGTGTGCGAGGCAATCCGGCCGCTGACCAAGGCGCCGATCGACGTGCATTTGATGGTAAGGCCGGTGGACCGCATCGTGCCCGACTTCGCCCGTGCCGGCGCCAACATCATCAGCTTTCACCCGGAGGCGAGCGAGCATATCGACCGCACCGTCGGGTTGATACACGAGCAGGGTTGCATGGCCGGTCTGGCGTTCAATCCGGGAACGCCGCTCGATTATCTTGATCACATGCTCGATCGGCTCGATCTGGTGCTGATCATGTCGGTCAATCCGGGTTTCGGAGGACAGAAATTCATTCCGGGCGCGCTCGCCAAACTGGTCGAAGTGCGCCGCCGCATAGCCGAGAGCGGGCGCGACATCATGCTCGAAATCGACGGCGGCGTGAAAGCGGACAATATCGCCGCGATCGCGCGCGCCGGGGCCGACACTTTCGTCGCGGGCTCCGCCATTTTCGGCGCCAAGGACTACAAAGCGACCATCGCCGCCATGCGCGCGGCGATTCAAGCAGGCTAATTTCCATGCCGCTCGCGCGCGGCGTCGCCGCCGTTATGATCGACCTCGACGGCACATTGCTCGACACGATTGCCGACCTCGCCGCCGCTGCCGAACGCATGCTCTTGGCGCTTCGATTGCGCGCGTGCACGCTCGAGCAGATTCGAAGCTTCGTCGGCAAAGGCATACCCAACCTGGTCGAGCGCTGCCTGCAAGCGAGTGTCGGCGGCGCGCGCGCCATGGCGTTGCAAGCCGCGGCGTTAGCGTTGTTCCAGGATTTCTATTCCGAAGAATCCGGCCGGCGCGCGGCTCTCTATCCTGGCGTGATCGAGGGGCTGGAACAATTGCGCGCCATGCGCCTGCGCCTTGCGTGTGTCACCAATAAGGCCGCACGCTTTACCCTGCCGCTGCTCGAACAAAAAGGCCTGGCGCGCTATTTCGAACTGGTGGTGAGCGGCGATACGCTCGCGCGCAAGAAGCCCGATCCGCTGCAGCTTCAGCACATCTGCACCGTGTTTGCGCTGGCGCCGCAAGCGGCGCTGCTGATCGGCGACTCGGTGAACGACGCGCGCGCGGCGCGCGCTGCCGGCTGTCCAGTGATCTGCGTTTCCTACGGCTACAATGAGGGTGCGGATGTGCATGATCTAGACTGTGATGCTATAGTGGATTCCCTGTCGGAAGCCGCAACTATCGTCAAGGGCGCACTGTCGTGATGTTCGCAAAATTCGGGAAATGGGCGCGATTCGCCTGGGAAAGCTGGCGCTGCTGGCGGTCCTAGGCTCGTTCGCGGGCCGCAAATGATTAATTGCGCGCCTTTCCTTCCCGTTTTTTCGGATCGCTTTTTGGAGCAGTCATGACTGAAGTCGAATTCAAGCGTCTCGCCGCGCAGGGTTTCAACCGGATTCCGCTGGTACTCGAGACCTTCGCCGATCTCGATACGCCGCTTTCCGTTTATCTCAAATTGGCCAACAAGCCGTATTCCTATCTGCTCGAGTCGGTGCAGGGGGGCGAGCGCTTCGGCCGCTATTCCTTCATCGGCCTCACCTCCCCGACGCGCATCAACGTGCAGGGCACCTCCGTCCTGGTGTTGTCTGGAAATCGCGTTGCCGAGCGCTCCGACACAGGCGATCCACTGGAATTCATCAACCGCTACCTGAAGCGCTTCAAAGTTGCGACGTTGCCGGGGATGCCGCGTTTTTGCGGCGGACTGGTCGGCTGCTTCGGTTACGACACTGTGCGCTATATCGAGCCTCGCCTTGCGGCGAGCACGCCGGCCGAGACGCTCGCCACGCCCGACATACTGCTTCTGTTGTCGGAAGAAGTCGCCATTGTCGACAACCTTTCGGGCAAATTGACGTTGGTGGTGTACGCCGAGCCGGAAGTTCCAGGCGCCTACCAGAAAGCGCAGGCACGGCTACGCGAACTTCTGCTCGCGTTGCGCGCGCCGGTCGAAATACCGACGGAGACCCCGCAGCCGGAGCGGCAGGCGCAATCGGCCTTCGGCGAAGCGCGGTTCAAGGCGGCGGTCGAGCGCGCCAAGCAATACATTTACGACGGCGACGTGATGCAGGTAGTTCTATCGCAGCGCATGTCGATGCCGTTTGCGGCCGAGCCACTCGCCTTGTACCGGGCGCTGCGCACGCTCAATCCTTCGCCCTACATGTTCTACTTCGACTTCGATGATTTCCACGTGGTCGGCGCTTCGCCCGAGATTCTCGTACGCCTGGAAGGCGACAAGGTCACGCTGCGGCCGATCGCCGGCACGCGGCCGCGCGGCAAGACCGCGGAGCAGGACGAGGCACTCGCGCGCGAGCTTTTGGCCGACCCGAAGGAATGCGCCGAGCACCTGATGCTGATCGACCTGGGACGCAACGATGTGGGCCGCGTGGCCGCAACCGGCAGCGTGCGCGTCACCGAACAAATGGTGATCGAGCGCTATTCGCACGTGATGCACATCGTCTCCAACGTCGAAGGCCGGCTGCGCGAGGGACTCGATGCCATGGCGGTGCTGCGTGCGAGCTTTCCGGCCGGCACGGTGTCGGGCGCGCCCAAGGTGCGCGCCATGGAAATCATCGACGAATTGGAGCCGGTGAAGCGTGGCGTCTATGCCGGCGCGGTCGGGTATCTCGGTTTTCACGGCGACATGGACCTTGCCATTGCGCTGCGCACGGCGCTGATCAAGGATCGCGTGCTGCATATACAGGTGGGCGCGGGCATTGTCGCCGATTCCGATCCCGGCTCCGAATGGCAGGAGACGCTGAACAAGGCGCGCGCCGTGCTGCGCGCCGCGGAAATGGCGTCCGCCGGCTTGGATACCAAGCTGGCGGGCTGATACTTTGCTTCGGCGCGCAACGCGGCGTCGGAGTGCTTGTGGCCCCGCGTATTGGGTCAAGGTCAATTGACGCGTCTTCCTCGTCGGCGCATAATCCGCGCCCGCGGGCAAAGCCATCGCCATCGCAAAGTCATCGAAAGGTGACCACGCAGGTCCGGTCAAGCTCGTTGTGGCAATCCTGTCTCCGCATTCTGTGACAATTGTCAAAGGCGGGGCAAGGAGACTCTCTAGCATTCGAAATTGTGTTCGATTGCACAGAAGCGAATTTTACCAATCAACAACATTCTCAGTAGTGCTTAAAAAGGAGTTTTGCATGAATTCAACTCGCAATCACATCAAACAAGCTGCAATCCGTGCATCTTTACTGGTCGCATTCGCGAGCGCTTTGGTTTCAGCCCCGGCTTCGGCGCAATGGTATGTGGGCGCGGGCGCGGGTTCGGCCCAGGCCAAGGTGGGCGCCAGTGGCGCGCGTCAGGGCAACGATACCTACGAGCCCAGCGGCAAATTTTTCGGCGGCTACCAGTTCAGCCCGAGTTGGGGCGTCGAAGGCCAGTATGTCTATCTGGGCAAATTCAATGTCGGCAATGCCGGCAGTTACGAACCTGAATCCTGGGGCTTGGCCGCCACCGGTACCGTTCCCCTGTCCAACAAGTTCTACCTGATGGGCAAGCTGGGTGCGGCTTTCAACCGCTTGAGCGGCGCCAATTTGGGCGGCGACGACAAGACCGACCTGCTGGCTGGCGTCGGCGTCGGCTATAACATCAATAAGAATTGGGGCATCCGTGCCGAATATGAAACCTTCGGCACGATAACCAAAAACCTCGTGAACGGCGGCGACATCAAGGGCCAGAACTGGGCCGTGAATGTGAAATACGCGTTCTGATCGAATCCTGCGGCATCGGGCAAAACCGGGCCTCGCGCCCGGTTTTGTTTTTTGAGCGGATGCTGCGAGAGTGAAAGCCAAATGCGAGCCGGATACGCGAAGCGAGCCAAGCGCGTGCCCGAATTCGCGTCGCCATCGCCAGCCGGGCATGCCGAACGCTGCGCGCGCGACAAGGGATACCGCAATTGCGTTTGCTGTGAAATAATCCCATCCATGCCGACCTACCTCACTACCGCCCGCTGTTCAAGCCCCCGGCGCTGGCGCCGCTCTGCATGCTAGGCTTTGCTGCGTCACCCTAACGCGGCAAAATCATCGGGCCGATTGCGGCCCAATCTTGCGCGAGGCGGGAATCGGAGCGGGCAATCCCGGACATCCGACGTTGTGCGACCCGCGCAAACAGAAGGCTGAAATCGATATGCTGCTCATGATAGATAATTACGATTCCTTCACCTACAATTTGGTGCAATATTTCGGCGAACTGGGCGAGGAGGTGTGTGTGGTGCGCAACGACGCCATCGACGTCGCCGGCATTGCCGCGCTTGGGCCCGCGCGCATCGTCATATCGCCGGGGCCGTGCACGCCGGACGAAGCCGGCGTGTCGGTGGCGGCGATCCGCACATTCGTCGGCAAGCTCCCGATCCTCGGCGTATGCCTGGGGCATCAGGCGATCGGCCGGGCCTTTGGGGCACGCATCGTGCATGCCGGCCGCGTAATGCACGGCAAGACTTCCGCCATCCGCCACAGTGCGCAGGGCGTGTTCGCGGGGCTGCCGTCACCGCTGCGCGCAACGCGCTACCATTCGCTCGCCATCGAGCGTGCAAGCTTGCCCGAGTGCCTGGAAATCACTGCCGAGAGCGAAGACGGCGAGATCATGGGAGTGCGGCACCGGCAGTTTGAAGTCCAAGGCGTGCAGTTTCATCCCGAGTCGATACTCACCGAGCACGGCCATGCGCTGTTGAAGAATTTTCTCGAGCCAATTGCAGCATGATGGAATTCGTTCCGGCATCGCGCTTACGCCGGCCCCAGCGGGGCCTAGCGGGGTGCCTCGGGTGTCGGAGTCGAGAGATCGTCCGATCTTGCTCGGCTGCGAAGCCGCAACCGCCCAGGGTCGGAAGACGCATGAGAGGCCAAAACGTCTTGCCATTTTCATCAACCCTTGAGTAGGATTGCGTAAGAAGCCCAACAACAGGCCATTTCGTCGTCTCCGCGATGGCCTTCGAAGAAAGGGATCAAGCCATGTCCATGACGCCACAGGACGCGCTCGCGCGCGCGATCGAGCACCGCGAGATTTTCCACGATGAAATGCTCGATCTGATGCGCCAGATCATGAGCGGACAGATGTCGCCGGTGATGATTGCCGCGATCACCGTTGCGCTAAGAGTGAAGAAGGAAACCATCGGCGAGATCACTGCGGCAGCCCAGGTGATGCGCGAACTCGCGACTAAAGTGGAGGTGAAGGACGCGCACAACCTGGTGGACGTGGTTGGCACCGGCGGCGATGGCGCGCGCACGTTCAACATCTCCACGGCGGCCATATTCGTTGCCGCCGCCGCCGGAGCGCGCGTGGCCAAGCACGGCGGTCGCGCCGTGTCTTCGCAGTCGGGCAGCGCCGACGTGCTCGAAGCGCTGGGGGTCGACATCAATCTGAAGCCGGCGCAGGTGGCTCAATGCATAGAGGAGATCGGTGTGGGCTTCATGTTTGCGCCCAACCACCACACGGCGATGAAGCACGCTGCGCCGGTGCGGCGCGAGCTCGGCGTGAGGACCATATTCAACATCCTCGGGCCGCTGACCAACCCGGCCGGCGCGCCGAGCCAGTTGATGGGGGTATTCCATCCCGACCTGGTAGGAATCCAGATCCGCGTGCTGCAGCGCCTGGGCGCGCGCCACGCCATGACCGTGTACGGCCTGGAAGGCATGGACGAGATCTCGATCAGCGGCAAGACCATGATCGGTGAGTTGAAGGAGGGCAGGATCGAAGAGTACACCGTGCATCCGGAGCGCTTCGGCCTGCCGCTGCACGACCCACGCTCGCTCGGCGTAGCGACAGTGGAAGAATCGCGCTCCGCGGTGCTGGGCGTGCTGGAAAACAAGCCCGGCGCGGCGCGCGACATCGTCGCGCTCAACGCGGGTGCCGCCATCTATGTCGCTGGCAAGGCGGCGAGCATGGAAGAGGGTGTGGAACAGGCGTTCGAGGCCATCGCGAGCGGTGCGGCGCGCGCCAAGCTGGACAAGCTGGTTCAGCTGACGCAGAAGCTAGGCGGCAGCTAGCCGCGTCGCGGCAAGCGCGAACGTGGCGGCTTGCCTAATCCTGGCATTTCCAATTCTTCGCATTTTGGGAAGCTGCTGCCTCGCAAATGCGGGGACGAGCAATGAACCGGAAATTTTGCCAACATCCCCGATAGCTAATTCGCCAGCGTATTGCATGCCAATAGAATGTCAGACATCCTGAACAAGATCCTTGCGCGCAAAGCGGAAGAAATTGCGGCGGCAAAACGCGAACGGCCACTGGCTGAGCTGCGCAATGCGGCGCGATTTGCGTCGGCGCCACGCGATTTTGAGGGCGCGCTGCGCGCAAAAATCTCCGCCGGTCAGGCGGCGGTGATCGCCGAGATCAAGAAGGCGAGCCCGAGCAAGGGCCTGCTGCGCGCGGCATTCGACCCGGGCGCGATCGCCGCAAGCTACGCAGCGCATGGCGCCGCCTGCCTGTCGGTGCTGACCGACCGCGATTTCTTCCAGGGCGCGCCCCAGCACCTGACCAGTGCGCGCGCCGCCTGCGCGCTTCCGCTGCTGCGCAAAGACTTCGTGATCGATGACTACCAGGTGTTCGAGGCGCGCGCCATGGGCGCCGATTGCATACTTCTTATCGCCGCGGCGCTCGATGGCACGCGCTTGCGGGAACTGGAGGCGCTCGCGCACGAACTGGGTATGGCGGTGCTGGTCGAAGTGCATGGCGCGGCGGAACTCGACGCCGCGCTCGCGCTCGCGACGCCGCTCATCGGCATCAACAACCGCGACCTGCGCAGTTTCGAGACGAGCCTCGCGACCACGCTTGATCTCTTGCCGCGCATCCCGCCAGGGCGCGTGGTGGTTACCGAGAGCGGCATTCGCTCGCGCGCGGACGTGGACTTGATGCGTAGCAACGGGGTCCATGCTTTCCTGGTAGGTGAGACATTCATGCGCGCGCCCGATCCTGGAGTGGAGCTTGAGAATATTTTTCTAACTTTTGGAATATTAAAATAATTATCATGTTTAGTTGCGAAAATACAACAAAATTGGCTTTTTTCCAGCCCACGACGTGGCTTTTTCTTGTTTTGCCAGAGCTACGTCGGCACAATCGCAACAACTTCCTGGATAACAGTGAAGCCAAGGGCTGGCGTGAGGGGCATTACAGATCTGATGGTCTTTGCGCCGGGATCAAATTACCAAGGAGAAATGACTCAATGAACAAGAAATTGATTGCGGTTGCAGTCGCCGGCGTCCTTGCGGCTCCGGCTGTCGCGCTCGCTCAGTCTTCGGTCAGGATCACGGGCAACATCAAACAGAGTTTCCAGAATATCGAGTTTCCCAACGCCGCGGTAGGCCGCATCAACAAGAGCCAGTGGCGGCTGACGGACGACGCGTCGCGCTGGACCATCCGCGTGAATGAAGACCTGGGTAGAGGTCTTTCCGCGGTCGCCATATTCGAGCAGCGCTTCGCGCCTAACACCAACGACAACACCCTCAGCGGCGGCGAGACCTATGTCGGCTTGAAGAGCAGGACGCTAGGCAGCCTGACCTTCGGCCGGCATGAATTCCACTATGGCAACGGCCAGGAAAAGATTTCGAGCCTGGGCGGCTTGCTCCAAGCCGGGCACACCGGCATGTTCGATTACATCAACACCACCGGCGTCGGCACGAGCCGCGAATTGGGCTCGGTGAGATACATCGCGCCAGAGTGGAAAGGCATTAGCATGGTCCTGGGCTGGGGCAGCGGCAACCCGGCGACTGGCAATTCAGCGGATATGACCTGTTTTACCGCAGCCTGCACCACAGCGCCGCCCCAAGGCATACAAAGACGCAAGGGCAGTTACTGGAACATCAACCCCGAGTACAACAATGGCCCGATCAAGTTCGGCTATAGCTACTACATCAACCACCCGGACCTGGCCGCGGACGGCGTAGCGGGGACCTATAACGGTAATGTCGTTGACACGCGCTCCGATGTGCTCTATGGCGCCTACCAAATGGGCGGCTGGAGGTTCGGTCTGGGCTGGAACCATTCGAAGATGTATAACGCCACCACGCGCGCTTTGACCCAGGATCGGACCACGGTCACGCCTTCCGTGAACTACGTCACGGGCCCGCATGCCTTTGCCGTCGGCTACACCAAGGCGAGCAAGAGCAAGAACGCCGCGGGCGACATCGCCAATACCGGCGCCGATCTGAAGTCTGCTTCCTACATCTACTCGTTCTCCAAGCGCACGACAGCCGCCTTGACCTGGGCCTATTTGACGAACAAGGCTGCTTCGAACTACCAGCTCTATACGAGTACATCGTATAGCGGTAAGGACACGGCGCCCTTCGCAGGCGAGAATCAACGCACGTACGCACTTACGGTCAATCACAAGTTCTAAGCTCTTAAACGACCGTCAGTGGTATCCAACGGGCGCCGTAAGGCGCCCGTTTTTTTATGTTCGGTTGCGCGAAGACCGGCCCATTGCGAAATTCAATCTGCACGGCTTCGAAAAAGGAAAGCGCGTAAGCAGAGCCTGTTCTATCATGCATAATCCATGCGTAGCCGCTTACCCTCCACGCTGCGGCAATTTTGTTCATCATGCTCAACAATATCGATAAGCTCATAGTCGAATTCGACAAAGCGCTGCGTACGCTTGCAGCAACGCCCGCGTCGGCGCGGCCCCTGCCCGGCCGTGCGCTTGGCGAGGCGACGCTGAGCGAGGCCGAGAAGCGCCACGCGGCGGCGCTGATGCGCGTCAACCACTGCGGCGAGGTGTGCGCGCAGGCGCTGTACCAGGGCCAGGCGCTCTCCTGCGACGACGCTGAGGTGACGCAAGCCTTGGCGCAGGCAGCGCGCGAAGAAACCGAGCACCTCGCCTGGACCGAGCAGCGCGTGGCCGAGCTGGGCGGGCGCCTGAGCCTGCTCAACCCGCTCTGGTACGCCGGAGCGCTTGCGCTGGGCTATGCTGCAGGCAGGTTCGGCACGCGCTGGAATCTGGGTTTTCTGGCCGAGACCGAGCGCCAGGTCGAGGCGCATTTGCAGGGCCATCTCGAGCGCCTCGCACCGCAGGACGCGAAAACGCGCGCCATCGTAGAGCAGATGAAACAGGACGAAAGCGGCCATGCCCGAACTGCGTATGCATTGGGCGCGGCCGAGCTGCCCGAGTTGGTGAAGCGCGCGATGCGTTTATCGGCGCGTGTCATGACCGGAGCTTCCTATTGGGTCTGATGCCGAAGGCGCCGTAGTCCGACTTGGCAACGTCCTGGCTGGGGGAGCATAGAGGGCCAGCGCAGGGGCGGGCCCGTTCCTTTCCCACCCGCATGCTATGTCGACCCCTGCTCCGCAATGATCTCGTAGCCGTGCGTGATCTGCGCTGTTTTGCCGAGCATGATCGAGGCGGAGCAGTATTTCTGGTGCGACAACTTGATCGCGGATTCCACCATCGATGACTTGAGGTTTTTCCCGCGCAGCACGTAATGCATGTGGATGCGGGTGAATATCTTAGGATCGGCCTCAGCGCGTTCGGCCTTGAGCTCGACGTTGCAGCCGCTGACTTCCTGTCCGCTTTTCTTCAGGATCACGAGCACGTCATAGGCGCTGCAGCCGCCAGTGCCGAGCAACACCATTTCCATCGGCCGCGGGCCGAGGTTGCGTCCTCCTCCTTCGGCTGCGCCGTCCATCACCAGTGCGTGTCCGCTGCCGGTTTCCGCGACAAAGCTCACCCCGTCGATCCACTTCACCTTGCATTCCATCGTTGACGTCCCTGCAACACATGACAAAGCGAGGCGATGCCTCCACGCGCTTTGACTAAACCAGGGCAACTGCAGCGTTGCGGACGGCAGCGGCCCCGAAATGATCTGGAATTGTAGCCCAGGGGCAACTGGCGCCCCAAGACTACGATTGCGCTTGCGCGAAAATTTCCGCTAAATACGCTTCGCGAATGCCGGCGCTCAGCCACATGTCTGTCATTTCGGTGCTCGCGAAGTTGCATTCAGATTGACACAAGGGTGCTGCTCGCTTACAATTTCGCTCCTTTGCCTAGGCCGTTTAGCCAATGAAAACATTTTCTGCCAAGCCGCATGAAGTCAAGCGGGACTGGTTCGTGATCGACGCCGCCGACAAGGTGCTCGGCCGCGTCGCTACCGAGGTTGCCCGGCGCCTGCGCGGGAAGCACAAGGTCATTTATACGCCGCACGTCGATACGGGCGATTTCATCGTCGTTGTCAATGCGGCCAAGCTGCGCATTACCGGCGACAAGGCGGCCGACAAGACCTATTACCGGCACAGCGGCTACCCGGGCGGCATATCGGAAACCAGCTTCGGCAAGATGCAGGCGCGTTTTCCGGGGCGGGCGCTGGAGAAGGCGGTGAAAGGCATGCTGCCCAAGGGGCCGCTCGGCTACGCCATGTTCAAGAAACTGAAGGTGTATGCCGATGGCACGCATCCGCACGTTGCACAGCAACCTAAAGCGCTGGAGATCTGATCAATGGCTGAGATTAACTACAATTATGGCACGGGCCGGCGCAAGTCCTCGGTGGCGCGCGTGTTTATCAAGCCCGGCAAAGGCCAGTTCACGGTCAACGACAAACCGCTTGACGATTATTTCGGCAGAGAAACCGGGCGCATGGTGGTACGTCAGCCGCTGGTACTGACCAATCATCTGCAGACTTTCGACATCAAAGTCAACGTCGACGGCGGAGGCGAGAACGGCCAGGCTGGCGCGGTGCGCCACGGCCTCACCCGCGCCTTGATCGAATTTGATCCGGCGCTCAAGCCCGCGCTTTCCAAAGCCGGGCTGGTGACGCGAGATGCGCGCGAGGTCGAACGCAAGAAGGTGGGCCTGCACAAGGCGCGACGTGCAAAGCAGTTCTCCAAGCGGTAATCCGGCCAAAAGAAGCACGACAAAGCCGCCTTGCAGGGCGGCTTTTGTTTTCTGGCGGCCGTAATTGTCGAATGTTAGACTGAAAATCACGAACTAGGCATCACAGAGGGAGCTGGCGATGGTCAAGATCGGCGTGGTCGGGGGTACGGGATATACCGGGGTGGAGCTGCTGCGCATATTGGCGCAGCATCCGCAGGCGCAGTTACGCGCGATTACTTCGCGCCAGGAAGCTGGCATGGCGGTGAGCGAGCTCTTTCCAAGCCTGCGCGGTCATGTCGACCTTGCATTTTCAGATCCGGTCAAAAGCGCGCTGGATCAGTGCGACGTGGTGTTCTTTGCAACGCCCAACGGCGTCGCCATGAACGATGCGCGGCGTCTGGTGGACGCCGGCGTGCGCCTCATCGACATTGCCGCCGACTTCCGCATCCAGAACGTGGCGGAGTGGGAGAAGTGGTACAAGATGAAGCACGCCTGTCCGGAATTGATCGCGGAAGCGGTCTATGGCCTGCCCGAAGTCAATCGTGAAGCGATCCGCAAGGCGCGCATCGTTGCCAACCCCGGCTGCTACCCAACGGCGGTGCAGCTCGGCTTGCTGCCCCTGCTCGAGGCGAACGCCGTGGATGCCGGGCATCTGATTGCCGACGCCAAGTCGGGTGTCAGTGGAGCCGGACGCAAGGCCGAGACGCATATCCTGTTTTCCGAGGCTTCGGACAATTTCAAAGCCTACGGCGTGCCGGGGCATCGCCATTGGGTGGAAATAGTCGAGTGCCTTGGGCACATTGTCGGCCGCGATATCGGCCTGACTTTCGTGCCGCACTTGACGCCGATGATCCGCGGCATCCACGCTACTTTGTATGCGCGCATCACGCGCGAGCTCGATTTTCAGAAGCTGTACGAGGAGCGCTACGCGGGTGAGCCATTTGTCGACGTGCTGCCGCCGGGGAGCCATCCGGACACGCGATCGGTGCGGGCGGCCAACACCTGCCGCATTGCCCTGCACCGTCCGCAGGGCGGCGACACCCTGGTGCTGCTGTCGGTCATCGACAACCTGGTCAAAGGGGCTTCTGGGCAGGCGGTCCAAAACATGAATCTCATGTTCGGGCTGGACGAGTCGCTGGGTCTGCGACAGGTGCCGGTTTTGCCGTAAGCGCTCTGATGTCTCGGACTCTGCTGAAAAGATTTCGTCAGCGCTTCGGCATCTCGGCACCGCGCATGACGGTGAAGACCCATGTCGCCTGGTATTGGCGCATGCTCGGCGTGGTCGTGGTGCTGTCCTGCTCGCTGGTCTTGGCGACCTGGATGTACGATGCCGGCCGGCGTTTTGCCGGCTTCGACCGTAGCGAGGTCGAGCAGGAAATGTCGCAGCTTCGCGAAAGCGTGAAAAAATTGACCGAGGAAAGCAACGCATTGCGCGCCGGGGTCAACGCCAGCGAAAGCAAGCTGCAGATTGAGCGGGCAGCGCAAATGCAGCTGGTGAAGCAGGTGAAGGCGCTGGAGGATGAGAATGGCCGGTTGAAGGAGGATCTGGCGTTTTTCGAGAACCTGATGCCGGGCGAACGCAAGGACAACGCACTGTCCATCAACCGCTTCCGCGTCGAGCCGGATGCGCTCCCAGGGGAATTTCGCTACCGCCTGCTTCTACTGCAGGGCAGTACGCGCGCGCAACCCTTTCAGGGTAGTCTGCAGTTCCTGCTGACCCTGCAGCAGGATGGCAAAAATGCTATTATCACCCTCCCCGAAGAAGGGGCCGCACAGACTTATAGGATTAATTTCAGATACTTCCAGCGAGTTGAAGGGACGTTCCGCGTGGCACCCGGGGCACGCGTCAAGACGGTGCAGATTAGAATCTTTGAAAGCGGGTCCGCACAGGTGCGGGCGTCGCAAAGCGTCAATCTATCCTAGGGGGCGAGTCCATGTTCCGCAAGAAGGCGAGCAAGCCGCAGAATCGCATCGACAGTCTGATCGGGACCGGCACCAAGATTGAAGGTAATGTCACTTTCGTCGGCGGCCTGCGTGTTGATGGCGAAGTCAAAGGTAGTGTTGTGGGCACAGGGGGCCAGCCGAGCACGCTGGTGGTGAGCGAGCAGGCGAGCATAGACGGGGAGATTCATGTTTCCCATCTGGTGGTGAATGGAAGCGTAAACGGCCCGATTTTTTCCGCCGAATTCCTCGAACTTCAGGCGCATTCACGCGTCAAAGGCGATGTGCAATACAATACGCTGGAAATGCACCTCGGAGCAGTCGTCGAAGGGCGATTGGTACATGCGTCCAGCGTAAATGAGTCTGGAAAGACGGTCGAGTTGAAGATTGCCTCGCGCAACTGAGCGCGGGGCGGTTGGCAGGTTGCCGAATACCATTTTCAGGACACGCGAAGCCGTACCACGGTCGGATAGGCTTGGACGGAAGCGTTTTTCCGCAGCTTCCGAGTTGGGAGATAAGGGTATGCGCCGCGTTTTTCGGCGACCCGTAAGACTATTTTCAGGAGCATCGACATGAACACAGTAGCAGAAATGCCCGCCCCGTTGCTGTTCACCGACAATGCGGCGAACAAGGTGAAGGAATTGATCGAGGAGGAAGGCAACGACGACCTCAAGCTGCGTGTGTTCGTCAGCGGCGGCGGTTGTTCGGGCTTCCAGTATGGTTTTACGTTCGACGAGATCCAGAACGACGATGACACCGCGATGGAGAAAAATGGAGTCACGCTCTTGATCGACGCGATGAGCTACCAGTACCTGGTCGGCGCGGAAATCGATTATCAGGAAGGCCTCGAAGGTGCGCAGTTCGTGATCAAGAATCCGAACGCGACCAGCACCTGCGGTTGCGGGTCTTCGTTCTCCTCTTAGGGTCTGTAACAATACGAGGGGCCGAGGAAGAGGTGGGGGACCCTTCCCTTCCCATGTGGCTCCCCTCGCACTCGCCCAAATCGGGCCATGACAAAATGACTTTTGTTATGGAGCCGTAACGTTTCGATGTCACCTCGACAAGAATGGGAGCCTTGGGGCTTCCACTCTTGCTGCAAGCTGTTCGTTTTACGCCGATTAAGTCACCCCCAGCGCACGCGCGGCGCGTCCCCCGCTAACTCAAAAGCGGCGAAGTTGCGCACCCGTCCTCTTTGCTTGTTCAGCCTGGCAACGACTTTGGGCGAAGATGCGGGCCTCAGGTCCAGTCTTGGTGACGGCAATCGGGATGGGCGGCCACCAGCCAGGCTGGTATCACCAAGCGGATGTTCGCGCCAAAAGGATCCACACGTCGCGCGCAGCGATGCGATGACGCGCCTAATCCAGCAGGGCGAGATTCGTGTTCTTGAGCAGATCGAGCTTCGCTGCGAGCGGCCCGGTTATGGCTGTGAAAGCTGTAGATTGCTGTGCGCTGATGGGCAAAGCCGCCGGCAGTGCGACGGTGAGTGGATTGCGTACTTGGTCGTTGACGTGGAATTCGTAATGCAGGTGCGGCCCCGTAGCCCAACCGGACTGACCGACGTGGCCGATCACGTCGCCTTGGCCTACGCGCGCGCCTTTTTTCAGGCCGCCGGCGAACCTACTGAGGTGGGCGTAATAGGTGCTGAAGCCGCCCTGGTGCTTGAGTATGACGACATTGCCATAGCCGCCCCGCCGGCCGGCGAATTCGACCGTGCCGTCTGCCGTGGCCTTGACGTGGGTGCCGACCGGCGCAGCGTAATCGACACCTTTGTGCGCGCGCCACTGCTGCAGAATCGGGTGAAAGCGCATCGCGAAGCCGGAGCTCAGGCGCGAGAATTCCAGCGGTGAGCGCAGGAAGGCCTTGCGCAGGTTCTTGCCATCGGGGGTGTAATAGGCGCCTTTGCCCTCTGCGTCTCGGAACCAGACTGCGCGGTAGCTTTTTCCCTGGTTGATGAATTCAGCCGCGAGCAAGCGCCCCGACTTGATGGCGCGGCCCTCGTGATAGAAGACCTCGTAGATCACGGTAAATTTGTCCCCACGGCGCAGGTCGCGGTGGAAATCGATGTCCCCGGCAAAGATGTCTGCAAGTTGGGTGGCGACGTTATCCGAGAGGCCGGCCGCATCGGGGGCGGCAAA
>Ga0082335_1002252_pt1 | contig 36795 bp, 50 predicted proteins | sample Subgrocontami58m_FD_72375 | JGI IMG/M metagenome (GOLD analysis project Ga0082335, IMG submission 72375) | Subsurface groundwater microbial communities from S. Glens Falls, New York, USA - GMW37 contaminated, 5.8 m (SPADES assembly) (version 2) ... | reverse complement strand
AAGTTAAAGCTGCACATCCGGCACTTTGGGCATACCTAGTGTAGTGTCCCATAAATCCCTTGACTTTGGTTGTCATTCTGAGCGAAGCGAAGAATCTCGCCTTTTCAAATACATGAGACCCTTCACTTCGTTCAGGGTGACACGTAAAACCTTTTTCAGCATCCTGCTAATGTAAAGAAGCGTTAGGGACACTACACTAGATCCTAAGCAATATCCTTAAATTTACTCCCTGCGACGTCATCGAGATTGACGATTTTCCAGACAGGCTTCCGCCATCCCCGCATATCCTGTTCCAAACAAGATGCAGGCCCCTCTTTGAAACTCTGCAAAAAGAGGCGTCACTCTTTAGCTTACCACCCCGGAAAATACCGGGTGGGCCACATCCCCAGCAGCACCGTCAAGCGTTAATAGCAAATAGCGAATAGCTAATGGTCAAAACCCAATGCTCAATAGTCAATCGGATAACGGATTACTGTTCGCCATTTGCCATTCACTATTCGCTACCCTACGCCCGTGCAATCATCTCGCTGGAAAGAACCAAGCGGGTCTGACGCCCGAGAAGATCGAGCAAAATCGCCACGCGGTCACTCCCCGCCATCTCCCGCTCAAAGATCGCTCCCAGCCCGGCAAACGGGCCCTCTCTAACGAGGACTGGCTCACCGGCCCGGTATGGACGCGGTTTAAACTCGGCCACACCGCCAGGACAGCGATCCCGAATAGCCTGGATAACGTCTTCTCCTACCTCGGCGATCCGATTGCCGAATTTCACAAAATCGTTCACCCCCGGCGCATAGCGGACAACCTTTCCGGATAGGAGGAGATCCAGGCGGCAAAAAAGGTATCCGGGGAAAAGCGGTGACAACACCCACTGGTATCTGCTCCCAACGCGCCGCCGCAAGCGCAACCAGGGAAGAAAAACCTCCAACTCAAGATCCGCTATCCGCCTTTCTACCACGGTCTCTTTCCTCAGCTTCGCCCGGATCACATACCAACGAAGCCCGGCTTCGACTTCAAGCAGCCGAGTTTCCATTGAAAAACTCTCTCTCAAGGGGAGAATATTCCCCAGCCGTCTCCGACTCCGAAGATGAAAACGTGTTGTTTTCCAATAAGCCTTTTACCTTTTTAGAAAAGTCCTCTCGCTTCAATAACTGTTCCACCTTACCAATACCAAGAGTCACGGCAGGGGCTTTAACACCGAGAAGCCGCCCTATAGAACGCAACGGAAGGCTCGTCTGCTTTCTGATTAGGTACATGGCCACATGCCTTGCCAGCCCCCTCTTCCTATCCTCCCGCAAATCTCCCATCTCATTGGGAGTCAAAGAGAGACTCAGATTAACTTCACGTAAAATTCTCTCCGCCACCTTCAGAGAATCATCCTCTCTTCTATTCATCTGCGCACTCTGGCACCCAACGTCAACTTTCTCTGCAAAAGAAGGATAATTCTCGACATGTCGAGCGTTTTGCCACGCACTTGCCCTGAGATTATCGTCTTCCACGAATTCCCGATATTGCCTCCGCTGTTCTTTCAGGGTCTCACCAAAGCGAACCAAGACCGGTTCTGTGTCGACCAGATCGGAGGGCTTGATCCCAAGATAAATGCGATAGCTGCTCCAAGGATAATGCCTCTCTTTATTGGTGCTCAAACCAGACTGGGAGTAACATCGGTGAATATAACGGGTAACTTCAGGGAGGTATCTTTCGTTATCGATCAAGTGGCTTTGGTAACGTCCTTCAAACAGGGTGCCCCGCCTTTTATGTCGGCGATTGAAATAGGAGGTATAGCTTGTCCCCAAGCACTGCATCACCTTACTTACATTCCCTTTGGGGGTCTCTATAAGGAGATGAACTTGACGGTTTATCAACAAATAACAATAAATCCTGAACCCGAATTGTTCTCGGTAACGACTCAGGAGATCGAGATAATGCCGTCTGTCTTGCGTATCCCGGAACAAGGGCTGCCGGTTGTTCGCCCGAACCACCAGATGATAAAGAGCACCATCGAATTGGACTCTCAACGCGCGAGCCATAAGGAAATCCTCTTTCCCTGTCAGGAAATTACCTCAGACAGACTGGACGTAAGTATATATCCAATACCTTCATAAGGGTCAAGTGAAAAATTAAAGGTCCGACCCCATATATGATTCTGCTGAAGAATGGCCCCTGAATGTCACCCTGAACCCTTCGCCTTCTGTCATCCTGAGCGCAGCGAAGGATCTCGTCCTACTCAGGGCAGGCTCCGTGAAGGGTCTCAAGTCTTGGAAAACACGAGATTCTTCGCCCTGTGGAGTAGGCGAAGCCGCCACTCCACGGGGCTCAGAATGACGAACCGGGTTGATAGAGGGTTTTTCAGCAGAATCGTATCTTGACTTTTGCGTCCATGAGTCGATCTGGTTTGTCTGGTCTATTCCGTCTATTCGGTCTATTTGGTTGGTCTGGTGATCAGGTTCAAGGTCCAAAGTCCAAGGTTCGAGGTTCAGGGCAAACAGGCAAGGGCTAACGGGTAAGAGCCAAAAGCCAAGAGCAGTTCCCTGAAGACAGCAGGCGGCACCCATATTTCTCCGAAGCGGTCACCCAGCAGCGCAAGCTTGTCGATGAGAGCTAGATTCAAAACCGGCGAGGTATTACTCACCACGGGCATACTTCAAATCGTCCTCAAACTCCTCCCGACCATAGTGACGCAGGATTCCGCGTTCTCCTAATAACTGACCAAATTCGTATTTTCCTATGCCGGCCAACTCCCTGGCTTTGCCAAACGACAAGAGCCCATGAGCATATAAAGCGATGGCCAACTCCTTCAGCAGCTCTTGTGCCATGCGCTCTTCTGGCAAACGGATAGATTGGAGTACTGATTCGGGAATGTGCAATTGCAAGCCCATCTTTTCTCCTTTCTCTTATGAACGCCATTTTACAGCATCATATCGCCCATGACCAGCACTTCATCCACCGGCAAAATTTCAGGCTCCAGATAGGCCGGTGGCAGGCTGCGGGGTCACTCTTTCGAATCTTTACAATCTCGCCAACACAGTTCGTTGAGTTGATCCAGTTGTGGCGGCGTGTCAGGCTTTGATGTTTTGCCTTTTGACATTTACCCTCGTTTGTTCTCGTCGGCTGCGTCGTTGCGTCCACTGGGTCTGTAGCTCATTCCTGGATTCCAAAGGGCGTGATATTAATATCTTCGCCTTCAACACAACCATTTCTCGCAATTCCAAAATGGGCCGTACTTTGCAGCAAGTCACTCGCTTGCTTCCGGGCCTGACGTCGATCACTTGACAAGTTGAATAATAAGCGTTAATTACCTACTAAAAGTAGGATGAAAAGGAGGACTTTAATGGATACCCATGAGACACGTCCAACCAAGGCAAAAATTACGGTGACCCTAAGTCCCGATCTGGTGCGTCAATTAGATTCACTCTCGAAGACTGGAGACCGTTCGCGCAGCCAAGTCGTCGAGCAGGGTCTCCGTCGGTGGCTACAAGAATACACGCAAATGGAGCTGGAACATCAGGTAGAACAGTATTACCATTCCCTGTCCAAAGCCGAATGGCAAGAGTCCAAACAATGGACCACAATCGCAGCCAAATCAGCCAAACGCCTTTGGGATGAATAGCGCCCCATGTCCTATCCGCGCCGAGGCGAGATCTACCTGGTGAAACTCCCAGGCCATCCAGCCGATCCCAAAAACCGCCCTGCCCTGGTCGTCTCCATGGATGTGCGAAACCGCTTAGCCAATGATGTCATCGTAGTCCCTCTATCAACCACCCTGCGACCTGCCCCTACCCATGTTAAGATTCCTGCCGGGGAAGGCGGTCTAAGAGAGACCTCGATGGCTAAGTGCGAGCAAATTACGACTCTGGATAAATCTTTCCTGCTCCGTGGACCCTTTGCCGGACTCATAAACCCATCTCTGATGCGGGAAGTGGAAAAAGCTATCCAACAGGCCATCGGAATTCCTGTTCCTTACTAAACTAAGTGCTCGAAGCTTGCGGCAACCGTGTCAATAGGTCAAGTCAACTATAATTGCGCCCACTGCGTCTGTAGCTCATCCCTGAAGAGTCAGAAAAGGGGACAGGCTGGTTTTTTTCGTTTGTCTATCTCGTCCATCTGGTTTGTTTGGTTGGTTTGGTCGGTTGGTCGATCTAGTCCGTCGAGTCGATTCAATTGGTGCTCCATAAGAGGCTTTACGCAAACCAAATTAGCTGCTATAAATAATGCAAATTCTGTAAATGGGGGAATTTGTGAAACAAGCTATTACCTACCGGGACGTCTATACAGTCGAGGAGTTCGCAAAGATCTTTAAGCTCTCGCCCGAAGCTGTCCGAAACCTCATTCGCCGCGGAGAAATCCCCGCCATCCGCATCGGGAAGCAGTACCGCATCCCGCAGGATGTCGTGGATCGCTACTTTGCGCAGGCACTTCCTCCAGAGGAGCGGGGGTTCGGGATGTGGAAGCCAAAGCCCGTTCCAAGCCGCAGGTATGTTAATACGCTGCGAAACCAGGATCGCCGCACCCCGGAGGCGTTCTTGAAGGATATGACCGAGGACATGTAGGTGGCGCGGCGCCCCACGCCGCTCCTGGCGGACACGGATATCTTCATCGATTACCTCAACGGCGTCCAACGCCTCAAAGAGATCCTCGATTCCCCTCGATACCGCGTCTACTACTCTGTCGTCACCAAAAAAGAGTTGCTCGCGAAACCTGGTCTCTCGTCTACAGAGCGGCGCCGGATCCAGCAGCTCCTCCAAAAACATCGGCTGATCCCTGTCGATGAGACAATCGCCGACCGCTTCTCCCGCCTCCTGGCAAAATATGCTAAGGCTGGGCTTCACAAGGCTGACGCGCTGGTCGCAGCCACCGCCTGGTCGCGTACCCTTCCCCTCGTTAGCCGTAACAGCAGACACTATCGCTTCATTTCGGAAATCAGACTGGTCGATCTTTCGAAGCTCTAACATTCAGTCTATTTGGTCAATCTAGTGTAGTGTCTCTAACGCTTCTTTACATATTTCGTTCACCCTGGGCCCGTAGAAGAGTGAAATATTTCAATGGGTTCCGTTCGTGGTTCGACCGGCTCACCATGAACGGATTGTAAATATTTTACTGTGACACTACACTAGTCGATCTGATCGTTTGGTCTATCTGGTCCATTTAGTCCATCGGGTCGTCGCGTCTGTTGCATCTAGGAAAGCTAAGGGCTAAGAGTCGAGAGCCGAGAGCGTCGATTGCGTCGTTTCGTCGGTCTGGTCCTCTCCGGCAGGCGAATGGCAAATGGCAAGGAGCCTGGAGCAAGGAGCACGGCGAATAGCAAACGGCAGAGCAGAAATCAGAAGCCGAGAATCAGAGATTGCGGATTGCGAATTGCGAAGCTGACCGAGTCGGGAAATGTCAGTACTCCGAGTTGCGCACTCCAGGGATGTGCAGGCCGCGTGGCAACAGTACGATTCATCTATTTGGTCAGCCAGTCGGCTGGTCGGTCAGTTTCCCAGTCGTCAGTCAATCAGTCGATCGGTGGCCAGGTGCGAAGTTCAAGGTTCGACGTTCACGCGAACCGGCGGGGTCAGGCATTTGTGGCTGTTAATAATACTCAGGATACGCTCTGCCATAACCCGGTTGGTCGCCTGTCGACCGGCCCCGATATTATAAATCTCCCCTGGAGCACCCTCTTCGAGGACCCGCAGTAAAGTCCGAACATGGTCATGGACATGTATCCAGTCGCGTTAAGCACCACGACGCGCAGTCTTCAAAATCCACTCAATGCAATCCCAAAGCGGCCGGGGGGGCGCGGTTTCAGCACACTTGACCGTATGCCTCTTGCCTTCGTCCTCCACCGTCAACTCATAGCAAAAGGCGTCCCGCGCCGGCCCTGTGCTTCCCATCTGGAGGGGCAGCGCAAAAAAGCCCGCCCGCTCCAAAAGCCTTTTGAATTCCTGGGCCTGCTTAGAAGCAAGCGCGCGCTCATCGAGCTCCCACCGCCTGGGAATTCCGGCCACCCCGCCGCTTCGCTTGAGCTGTGCCTTCACGACCTGCTCCTTCTTCGCCCGCGCGAGCGCCCGCTCTTGATCTTCATGCCCACTGCCTCCCAGCCCTCGCGCACGGCTTCTTGCTCCTCACCGCGCGAGCCGAAAAGCTCTCCGGCGGCCGCAAACGTCGCTTGGGCCGCCTCGTGAAAACCCGCTTCCGGGGAAAGCCTATCCGTGAGCGCCACATACCAGATCCGCCCCGTCTTCTCCCAGGCATAGCCGCCTAGACGAATGGCCACCTCATAAAAGGCTTTATTGGGAATCCCTGAGTTGACGTGCACGCCGCCGTTGTCCTCATCTGTCTTGACGTAGTCTTTCATATGAGCCGGCTGGGGGTCTTGCCCCAAAATGGGGTCGTCATACGCCGTGCCGGGGGCTTTCAAAGAGCGCAGCGCCTTCCCTTTCACCCTGCGCGTGAAGAGCCCCGCCCCAATGAGCCAATCGGCTTTTTCGGCTTTCTGCCTCTTGCGATACTGTTTAACGAGCGAGCCAAACACATCCGCAAACGACTCATTGAGCGCGCCGGGCTCGTCTTGATAGATCAGATCCGCCTCGAATTGAATGATCCCGTGGGACAGCTCATGGCCGATCACATCCAAGGCTTTTGTGAAACGCTGAAACAGCTCGCCATCGCCATCCCCGTAGACCATCTGGCGGCCGTTCCAGAAGGCGTTATCATAATCTCGCCCGTAGTGCACTGAAGCATCCAGGCGCAGGCCCTTGTCGTCGAGCGAATTGCGCCCAAAGACCCTTTTGAAGAGATCATAGACGACGCCCGAGCCGTTATAGGCTTCGTTCACAGCAACATCTTTGCTCCTGGAATCGCCCTCGCCGCGCACCAGCGCACCCGGCAGCCGCCATTGCTTTTTGGCATCGTAGATGGTGCGCCGCTTTTGGCCGGTAGCGGTGGCGGCGAGCGATGCCAACGGCGTCAGCGCCAGCCGCTGGCCGCGCAGTTGCTCTGAGAACGTGAGCGTGTGCCAGGCGCAACTCTGTTGATGAGGCGCGCCGTTTCGGGCAATTGCTTTGAGCATATGCGGTGGGATGATGCTGCAAAAAGGTCTCTTGTTCATTGGCTCCTTACGATTTCCTGCCTACTCACTCGGCCCGGGTGTCCTCCGCGCCCATGGTCGGGGGGCGGCGCTACCGCAGTTACTTCCGGGCATTGAAGGCCCACCTCGCTCCGTATTCATTCCTTTGAAGGGCAATTGAAACACTTCATCGAGCGGGCAACACAACTTCTCAATCAATGAGTTCCTCGTAATCGTTTTCCACGCACGACTCCGCGTCCCTCAGCAGTTATTAGAGACGGCAAAGGGGTCAAGTCGCTGGATGTCCAAAGTCATCGGTTCATTATCGGGCGAGAGGGCTGGCCACAGAGTTCGTTGCGTGTACAGGATTCAAGGTTCAACGTTCAATCTTCGCGGTTCAAAGTTGTCGCACCGGTCAAGCTCCGGTGCATCCTACGACCACCTCAACCAGCGCGTGGAAAACCTCGAACGAAAGAGCCAGGGCTAGGGCTTCGCGATGAATTCCGCGAGTTTCGCCTTCACGTAGTCCATCTGCTCGGTAGTGAAGTCGGGGGAGACGCACAGAAAGAACGGGCAAGGAGCGTCGGGCTTGCGCTCAGCTCTACGTCCGAACCACCGTTTCGACAGCGAGTCCAGCTTCTGCATTGGCCGGGCGATAATGCAAAAGCTCGAAGCCGATGACCCGACCTTGCCCGTCCTTCATGAGAACGACCTCGTCGGCGGTTTCTTCGCACACGGCTTCCTTGGCGGGATCATCCAGCCAGACCGTAAGCGTGTGCCCAACCGCATCATAAATCACTTTGACTTTGTCCATACTGTCACCCCCGCCTTTATTGCGTCCGTTGGATAGGCCGTGATGAGAAACCCTGCTTCGCCATCTCGTCGTACCACGGCGCACAGCCAACGTGGCGCAGCACCACGGTAGAACAGGAACACGTCCGCATCTTTCCGGCTCTGTCGCACTTCATCAGGATCAGCCAGGACCTCCGCCACTTCCTTCTCGCGACCGGCCAAGACTGGATGCTTCTGCGTAGCGATAAATTTCCAGTATTCCCGGAAACACCATACGACGAAACCCAGAGGAGTTGCAATCTCAAAGAGTCGTTCAGCCACAATCAGGGGCTGCGGGGTCTTTCGAATCTTTACAATCTCGCCAACCCAGTTTGTTGAGTTGATCCGGTTGACCCAGTTCACCCGGTTTGTCTGGTTCTTCCACGTTCAAAGTTTAATGTCCAAGGTTCGAAGTTGTCAGTCGTCGGTCGTCAGTCGGCAGTCAGCGAGGAAGCTTGGAGGCTAGGACGCCAGGAGGCTGGGAAGCCAGAAACTCCAAGGTCCAAAGTCCCAAAATAGGTCAACAGTCAATGGTCAATCGTAAGTCGTGAGCGGTGAAAAGTGAAACGTAAACAGTGAGACGGTCGTTCAGTCCAGGAGCAGGCAAACAGTCCCAGGCGCTGAGAAATTCCACCTGATTTCTCATTTCTTCCGCAGACCTGGTGGCGATGAGCTTCAAAAGACGGCGCGTTTGCTTGCCCACAGAATAGTGCTGCTGCCGAGCAAGGATGATGCCTGCGTGGGATTTGCCGCATCGTCACGAACCCTGCCGGGAAAGGTAGTGCTCTCGCTCGAGCCGCTCAGTCTCATCTTCCTCAGCGGCGATCTCTGCTTCGATCTCTTCTCGATTCGCATGATAGTAAGCCAAGGCGGCATGAACCTGCGCTAACGTCAAGTGCGGGATCTCGGCGGCAATCTCCTCCGCGGTCAACCCCAGCTTATACCAGCCCACGATGCGCCGGACGGTGATGCCGGTTCCTGCAATGTGCGGCCGCCCTCCGCGTATCTTTGGTGTTCGGACAATATATGTGCCGATATCCGCGATCTTTGCCATGGCTGGATGCCTCGTAACCACTTACTCCACTTAGATCCTAAGCAATATCCTCAATTTACTCCCTGCGACGTCATCGAGATTGACGATTTTTAGGCAGGCTTCCGCCATTCCTGCATGTCCTGTTTCTAACAGGCGGCAGGCCTCTTTCTCACCTCCGAAATAAAGAGCATCATCTTGTAAGTGAACCACCCGAGAAAAGACCGGGAAGGACCAGGGGTCTTGCCTTGCAACATCCTGCCTTTGGTGTCAACCAGTTCGTCATTGCGTCTACAGCGTCTGACGCGTTGTTGCATTGATAGCGCCCTTGCTCCCAGGATCGGGCTGTTTTGTCGTGTGGTTGTCTGGACCGTTTGGCCGGCTAGTCAGTCGTTTTGTCTATTCGGTCTGTTGCGTGCGCTGAGTTGTTAAGTTTACCGCGTTGATCGGGCTTGTTGGGCCATCGGGGGTGCGCTGTCGGAGACCAGAAGAAGGTTCTCGCAAAGTTACGGAGTTCCGGCCTCCATTGTTGCAAGCCAAGCTGCAAAAATTTCTGCATACCGGCCAAGTTTGCTGTAAATCTGCTCTGCTAAGGCCTCATTGTAAGTGTGAACAGTCAGGTTCCGATCATCCACCATTTCCAAAGCTAGAACAGCTTGTTCGTCGGTCAGCAATCCGGCTTCGCGACTGGACCGTATTACCCCTTTCGGTGAGGTTGCAGTGACTCCCTCAACTAGCAGGAGATACCGCCCCGCGGCCTTATAAACCGCTTCGAAGGTGTACTCGAAACGCTGGATGGCTGCGTCACGCTCCACTTGCGAGGGATTTTCAACCTCTACCAATTCCTCCAATGTGCCGAGAGCCTTACGGGCCAAGGAAAGACGTTCCCTCAAACGTTCCAAGGGATTCCTTCCTGAAGCACTCGGTTGCGAAAAGACGGTGCTACCTGGGTTAAATCTACCACCTCGACCCTGTAGGGAATGTGGCTTTCCTCCAGTTGCTCTCTTAGCTCGGCAAGCGCACCGGGTGGCAAAGGGCGTGACGGCTGAATTGCGATATCAATGTCGGAAGCACGAGTGGCCTGGCCACGTGCCCAAGAACCGAAAAGATACACAGCAACGTGCCTGCCCAATACCTTGGTAACGATACGATGCACCTCAGCCAAGACATCAGGCGCGCTAAGTAGGCTGGCTGCTTTTCGGTTCTCTGCGTTCTCGTCCAACCGGGTCATAGTCAAGTTGAATTTTACCGCTTAATGTCCGGCCTGTCTACCGAATAAGTCGAGTTTCTACTATAGGACGCAATGACTCTACGACGCAAAAACTGAGTCTCGCTATGACTCGATGCCTCGGTAACTCGAAGACGCAATGACGCGATTTTTAGACAGGCTTCCGCCATTCCTGCATGTCCTGTTTCTAACAGGCGGCAGGCTCCTTTCTCACCTCTGAAATAAAGAGGCGTCACTCTTTAGCTTACCACCCCGGAAAATACCGGGTGGCCCACATCCCCGCCAGCACCCCAATCGTCAATAGTCAATTGTGAACCGAAGTTCGGGACCACTACTTGCTATTCGCCATTCACCATTCACTATTCGCTACCCTACGCCCGTGCAATCATCTCGCTGGAAAGAACCAAGCGGGTTTGCCGCCCGAGAAGATCCAGCAAAATCGCCACGCGGTCACTCCCCGCCATATCCCGTTCAAAGATCGCTCCCAGCCCGGCAAATGGCCCCTCTCTAACGAGCACTGGCTCACCAGCCCGGTATGGACGCGGACTGAGCTCAGCCACCCCGCCAGGACAGCGATCCCGAATAGCCTGGATAACGTCTTCTCCTACCTCGGCGATCCGATTGCCGAATTTGACAAAATCATTCACCCCCGGCGCATAGCGGACAGCCTTTCCGGATAGGAGGAGATCCAGGCGGCAAAAAAGGTATCCGGGGAAAAGCGGTGACAACACCCACTGGTATCTGCTCCCAACACGACGTCGACACCGCAGCCAAGGAAGAAACACCTCTAAACCCAAATCTCCGATCCGCCTTTCTACCACGGTCTCTTTCCTCAGCTTCGCGCGGATCACATACCAACGAAGCCCGCTCTCAAGCTCAAGCGACTGTGTTTCCATCGGATTCTTTGACGGGGGTGTGTCGCTCAACCGTCTCCGAAGATGAGATCGTTTCATTTTCCAATAAACTTTTTACCTTTTTAGAAAAATCCTCACGCTTCAGTAATTGTTCTACCTTGCCGATGCCCAGGGATACAGCAGGAGCCTTAACACCCAAAAGCGCACCTATGGAGCGTAAGGGCAAGCTCGTCTGCTTCCTAAGAAGGTACATGGCCACATGCCGCGCCAGAGCCCTTTTCTTACCCCCCCCCAACTCGCCAACTTCAATAGGATTCAGAGAGAGACTAACCTCACGTAAAATTTTCTCCGCCACTCTCAGAGAGACGTCCCCATCGTTATTTCGCTGAGTCCCGGACTGAAAAGGAATTTTCTCCACAAAACCAGAACGCATCACTGCATATGGAGAATGGAGCCCTATCGGATGGCTGTTTCCCCTGAGGTTGCCGTTCTCTACGAACGCCTGATACCGCCGCCGTTGCTCCCTAAGATCCCGACCGAATCGACTCAATACCGGCTCGGTCTCGACCAGATCAAACTGCTTCCTGCCAAGATAGATACGATAACTGCTCCAGGGATATTCCCTTTCCTTCTCGGTACTTAGGCCCGCTCGGAAACAGGCTCGATGGATATAGCGGGTAACCTCCGCCAGCGCGGTTTCCCGGTCCACCAGATAACTATTGTAGCGCCCCTCAAAGAGGGTCCCCCGCCTTTTATGTCGGCGATTGAAATAGGAGGTATAGCTTGTCCCCAAGCACTGCATCACCTTACTTACATTCCCTTTGGGGGTCTCTATAAGGAGATGAGCTTGACGGTTTATCAACAAATAACAATAAATCCTGAACCCGAATTGTTCCCGGTAACGACCCAGGAGATCGAGATAATGCCGTCTGTCTTGCGTATCCCGGAACAAGGGCTGCCGGTTGTTCGCCCGAACCACCAGATGATAAAGAGCACCATCGAATTGGACTCTCAACACGCGAGCCATAAGGGGATCCTCTTTCCCTGTCAGGAAATTGCCTTAGGCAGACTGGATATAAGTATACATCCAATACCCTCATATGGGTCAAGTGAAAAATTAAAGGTCCGACCCCATATATTGAAATGCCGGCTGCTTGAACATGGAAAAAGGCCGAAGTCTGGAAAGACGCCACCGCAAACAATGAATTTTCTGAACCGGGCATCAAACCCTTCTATTGACCTCGTTATTCGTTACTTGTTATTAGTTATTCGATTAACGACTATACGAGTTAACGAGTAACACCGTGTCTTTACCCCGTACCACAGAACGCCCCGCATGTGAGTGCGGGGATGAATGTTCTGAACTTCCCCGAAGGGCAGCGCCCCAAGGCCACGGGCGTAAGTCCGTGGTACGGGGTTTACCAGACGACATCAAACGGATCCAGGCTTGCATCGATAACCGGCTGGACCGCAAGGCTATAGGGAGAAAAAGAATTGCCGGCATTATCGGCGACGCGCCTTCACATTATGCCAAGAGCCCTTCCTTATGGAATGCGGTGTTTCGCGACCTCAAGATGAAAGCCGTCTACCTTCCCTTCGATGTGCATCTTTCTCGGCTGCCTGAGATGGTCAGCGCGTTGAGACAATCCGATCAGGTAATGGGGCTGAATGTCACCGTCCCGTACAAAGTCAAAATCATGGAGTTTCTAGACAAGCTCGACGAAAAGGCCGGGCAGATCGGAGCGGTAAATACCATCGTCCGGACCAAGGACGGAGAACTGGTGGGTTACAATACGGACGGGAAAGGTTTTTTGAACAGCATCGTCACACCCCAGCCGGGGCAAAAGGAACCTTTCGTAAAGTCTCTGAATGGTACCGATGTATTGATCATCGGCGCAGGGGGCTCTGCCCGGGCCATCGCCTTTCATCTGACCGAAGTTTTGGGAAAAGGCCGACTCCTGATCGCCAACCGGACACCTGAAGGCGCCTGCTCCTTAGCCCAGGATATTCGAAGAATCTTCGGCAACGTCCAAGCCATCACCGAAGAAGAGATCCCCGAATATGCACCCAAGGCGGGGTTGATCATCAACTGCTCCACCAAGGGTCAAGGGGGGATTCGCAAGAGCGCGGACGGGAAAATCACTGCTCTTGAACCTTACTCCGCACTGGCTCCCGCCAACCCCGCCGTTATTGCCGAATCGGAAGGCGGCGGGCCTCGGTTTTACCGCGACTGGTTGAGCGCTTCGCTCGGTGACATCGAAATTAACAACCGCATCTCCCTTCAGACCGCCCTCGCCGTCCCGCTCAACGTTGGTTTCTGCGACTTGATCTATTTTCCCGCCGAGACGGTATTCCTGCGTCACGGCCGGCTGAGCGGCCACCGCACGCTCAACGGTAAAGGGATGAACGTGGCCCAGGCTGTGGAGGCGTTCTTCCACCACGTTTGCAGGGGATATCTGAAAAAGCTGGGCAAATACAACCCGAGGACGCACAAACGCATCTTCGAAGTCATGCATGCGGTCTGGTAGGAATATGGGTTATTCAAGAGGCAAACCGAGGACGGACTCTGAGGGTTTGCCATAAGCCCAACGCTATTAAAATCAAACTGAACCACTGCGCCTCCGTCATACCCCGGCCGATGGCCGGATTGACGCGCCAGAATTCCACTATAAAGCGAGCCAGTCCCGACAGGACTAGATAAAGCCAGAACATCGTTCCGTCCTGATGCTCCTTTTTCCTGAGCGCCCAGAGGATACCGAAAACGATGACGGATTCGATGAACTCATAAATCGGCGTAGGATGGACTCTCGTCCCCGGCGGATAAGGCATGCCGGTATAAGGATGAACCCAGCCAATGATGGCCCTGGTATACTCGACACCCCAGGGGACGTCGGTAACCGTTCCCCAGTCCCCATCTCCGGCGATGTGGCAACCGATCCTGCCGATTCCATAAGCGATGGCCAAAGCGGGAGCAGAAATATCAGCGGCTTTAAGCCAGGGAATGCCTTTGCGCCTGACCATCCAAGTGACGGCCAAAGCCCCCCCCAACAATCCTCCGTACCAGGTGAATCCCGCACCACTGAAAATAAAGTCCCAGGGAGAGCGGACAAAGCTTTCCCACTCCTCAAATAGAAAAAGAATCCTCGCCCCGAGCAGACCGCCGATAGCAGCGGCAAAGATGAGGGTCGAGGCCAGCTCCGGGTTATAGCGGTTTCGTTGAAGCTCCAGGCAGACGATCCATCCGGCAGAAAGAGCTGCCAAGGCCATCAAAGTCCCAAAGCTATAAATCGTAAACGGGCCAATCTGAAAAAGAATCGGGTACATGCGCTCGCCTGAATTTCCTATATCATGAAACGCTCCGGTTGTCCCCTCTTGTTTTCAAGAAAAAATAATCCTAATAGAAAATATCGTGCGGATCTTGGTGCAAAGGATCAAGGAGGGGAAGGTAACGGTCGCCGGAGAAGAGATAAGCAGGGCAGGTGCGGGGCTTTGTCTCTTTATCGGCATCGCCAAAGGAGACACGGAAGAGGATGCCTGCCACCTCGCTGAAAAAGCGGTGGGATTAAGAATATTCGAGGACGACGCGGGTAAGTTCAATCGTTCCTTGCGGGAGGTAGATGGCGAAATTCTGCTCGTTTCAGAATTTACCCTCTATGGAGATTGCTCGAAGGGCAGACGCCCGTCATTCAGCCAGGCGGCGTCACCCCAAGAGGCGGAGGCGCTCTACGACTGCTTCGTCCAAAGGCTGAGAGAGTCGGGCCTCAAGGTCGCGACCGGAAAATTTCAGGCAAAAATGGAAGTCAGCATCACCAACGATGGCCCGGTAACGCTGATCCTGGACAGCAAATAGCGAATATTGAACTAGTAAACCAGCAAGCTTCTCCTGGCCTTCTAGCGTTAATCAGTTCTGGCCATTTTGCTATTTGCCATTTGCCATTGACTATTGTAATGCACGTAGTCTTATATCACCCCGAGATCCCTCCCAACACAGGAAGTATTGCCCGTCTGTGCGCCGCAACGAATATACCGCTTCACCTTGTGGCCCCGCTGGGGTTTAAGATCGATGACAAACATCTGAAGCGGGCCGGCCTCGACTATTGGAAATATGTCGACGTCCGCCTGCACGATTCTTGGGAGGATTTCCTGCGGAAGCACGACAGAAACCAGCTCCTCTACTTTTCCAAAAGGGCTACGCAGTCCTATACGCAGGCGCGTTATCGGGAAGGAGATTTTCTCGTTTTCGGGCCGGAGACCCGCGGCCTTCCCCAGGATCTCCTCGACGCTAACGCGGACCGGGCTTACCGAATCCCAATGATGGGCGAAGGGGTGCGCAGTTTGAATCTCTCCAACGCTGTCTCTATAGTCCTCTATGAAGCCCTGAGACAGTTAGGAAAAGTATAGCGGGGGGTTGACGTCCCGATAGATTGTGATTAACTTACAGCAACTAAATCTAATGCCTAAAGGGGGAATTTTCATGAGCATCGGACTTTTAAAGCCCGGCCGCTGGCTTGTATGCTCTTTCCTGGTCTCTTTTTTCTTTTTCTCCGGCTACTCGTTCGCTCCTACTTTTGCCGCAGAAAGTACTGAAAAGAAGGACTCTTCGGCCACCAAAGACTCTTTTAACCTCATCCTCCCCTACAAAGACGTGACGGTGGGCCAGGGGCAGGATGTCACCATGGACACGGAAGTTGTGAACCGCACCAAGAACCCCGTCCGGGTGGGTCTGTCCATCGAGGGAGTCCCCTCTGGGTGGGAGGTTAACTTCCATTCCCGCTATCCGAGCTATCCCGTTCGCTCTGTAATGGTCCAAGGAGAAAAATCGACCACTGTCGAGTTCAAAGCGAAGGTGCCGGAGAAGACCAAGCCGGGAAGCTATGAGATCAGAGTTGCCGCCAAGGACGAAGCGGGAACCACGAGTCAGGCTGAGAAGATCTCGTTCCAGGTGACATCCAGGAAGGTTGAGACCGGCGGCCTGAAGCTCACAAGTCAATATCCTGTTTTAGGCACCCCTACAGGTCAAACCCTCAAATTTACCGTAGACCTCAAGAACGAAACCAACAAGCCTCTCACCGCTTCGCTGGTCGCGCAGGCTCCCACAGGGTGGGTGGTGCGCTTCAAGCCTCAATTCGGCGACACGCAGATTTCTTCGATCCAACTGAAGGAAAACGCGACCGAAACCTTGAGCGTCGAAATCGACTCTCCGCTGCAGGCCAAAGCAGGAGAACACCCAGTAACTGTGAGGGCGCGTGCGGGCGCCTTTGAAGCCTCGACGAACCTCAAGATCACGCTCAAGGGAACCACCGATCTAAAAATCGGGACCTCCAGCGGAACGCTCAACACCTCTATTACCGCGGGTAAGAAAACCCCGGTGGCATTCCTCGTGGGAAACGCCGGGACCGCGCCCGTTCGCAATCTTACCTTTATCACCAAGAAACCCGAAAAATGGACTATTGAATTCAAGCCGGACAAGATCGACGCCTTGAATCCGGGAGACGTGCGGGAGCTCAGTATGGAGATTCTCGCTCCGGCTCGGGCCATAGCAGGCGATTATCTCATCTCGCTTTCCACCAACAGCCCAGACGCAAGCAAAACGGTGGAATTCAGAGTAACGGTTTCGACGCCTACATTTTGGGGTTGGATCGGCGCCCTGATCGTCGCGGCAGTCGTTATTGGATTAGCTGTAGTTTTTATCCGCCTGGGCCGCAGATGAGCGCTGTCATTGAAACCGCTCGACTGACCAAGCGCTACCGGGACCTGGTTGCAGTCAACGAACTTAACCTCAAGGTCGAGGAGGGAGAAACTTTCGGTTTTCTCGGACCCAACGGCGCGGGCAAAACCACAACCATCCTGATGCTCCTCGGTCTTAGCGAACCGACAGACGGGCATGCCTTTGTCTGCGGCTTTGATCCTACACGACAGCCTTTGGAGGTAAAGAAACGGGTCGGGTACCTGCCGGAAAATCCCGGCTTCTATGAGGATCTTACCGCGCGGGAAAATCTCTTTTACATCGCCCGCCTGAATCGCGTTCCCCGGACGGAGGCCAACCGTAGAATCACGCGGCTGCTCGAGCAGGTCGGCCTGAACAATGATGGAGACCGCCCTGTGAGCGAGTTCTCACGCGGCATGAAACAAAGGCTCGGGATTGCGGAGGTTCTGGTTAAGGAGCCAAAAGTAGTCATCATGGACGAGCCCACTCTGGGTATTGACCCCGATGGGGTAACCCGAATCCTCGAGCTGATAACAGGACTAAATCGCGAGCATGGGATAACTATTATGCTCTCTTCCCACTTGCTCCATCAGGTGCAGCAGATTTGTCACCGAATCGGTATTATCGTCAAGGGAAGAATGATCGTTCAGGGTGATGTCGACAAGCTTGGAAGCGCAATCTTAAAGGAGCGCCGATGGAATTTTCTGCTCGAGGTCGGTGGCAAGGCCGACGGACTCGAAGCCGAGCTGCGCTCTATCTCCGGCATAGCAGAAGTTGAACCGCGCGTCGGCGGCTGGTTTCTCCATTGCACAGTGGATGTGCGGCCGGCGGTCGTCTCGTTAGTGTCCAGAAAAGGGCTTTCTCTCCTCCAGCTCCGCTCCGAGGACCCGACGCTGGAGGAAATTTATCTCAAATACTTTCGCGAGGCCTAATAATATGGGTGTGGTTTTCTGGAAAGAGCTTGCAGATCATTTTAGCAGTCGCCGTTTCATGATCCTTCTGGCGATCATCGTGCTCACCGGCGTGTGGGCCATTTACGCTTCCGGCCAGTCGATACGCCAGGAGGCAGAGGGCATCCCTACGGATTTCGTTTTCCTTTTGCTTCTTACCTCGCAGAGCGGGGGTCTCCTATCGCTAGCGACCTTTATCGGACTCCTCGGTCCGTTAGTAGGAATTATGCTCGGCTTTGATGCGATCAGCGGCGAATACGCGCGCGGGACTCTAAGCCGGGTCTTATCCCAGCCTATCTATCGCGATAGTCTAATCAATGGAAAGTTTCTCGCCGGTCTCGCCACCGTGGCGATTCTCTGGGCCTCCATTCTCCTCCTTGTGATAGGGCTGGGGATTACGCTGGTGGGCTTCCCGCCCAATGCCGAAGAGCTCTGGCGGATGCTTATTTTTACGCTCGTGGGAATCTTCTACGTCGGCTTCTGGCTCGCCCTGGCTCTGCTCTTTTCCCTGCTGTTCCAGCGGACAGTAACCGCCGCTCTGGGCTCACTGGCGATTTGGCTCTTCCTTGCCATCTTCGCCCCGTTGATCGCTCAGGTCGTGGCGGGCTTCATCGTGCCCAACCCCTCCACAGCAGAAGAACTGACCCGCCAGGCGGATATCGCGTCCATTATCAGCCGGATATCCCCAAGCACCCTCTTTGGGGAAAGTGTCAGCATTCTGCTCAACCCCACAGCGCGCCTCCTGGGAATGGCCCTGCCGGAGCAAACCCAGGGAATCCTACTTACGCCTCTGGCTCTGGGCCAAAGCCTCCTTCTCATCTTGCCCCAGGTCACGACTCTCTTCGCCCTGGTCGCCGTCTGCTTCGGCATCTCCTACATCAAGTTCATGCGCAGCGAGATCCGCGCGTGATTGATTAGGCCCAAGCCGGCCTTTTCAGCTTCCGCTCAAATTTTCAGCGAATTCGTTGACACACTGAGGATTAATGTGCGAGATAGTTTGGAACGATTATAATGCTGCTCCGAGATCAGTAACCACCGCTTAGGAGGAGAAATGGCTTACCGGGACCTTCGTAGTTATCTGGCGGCCCTTGAAGAGAAAGGAAAACTGAAAAGGGTTCGCAAAGAGGTGGACAAGGATTGGGAAATTGCCGCGGTCTGCCGCCAGCTCTTTTACAAGATACCTCCCGAGCGGCGTCCGGCCTTGATGTTTGAAAATGTGAAGGGCTTTAAGATCCCGGTGGTCGCAGGCGTCTTGGGGGCTTCGCGGGAGATCTACGCGATTGGATTGGAAACGAACTCAGTGGACGGGATTAACCGCAAATGGGATCAGGCCTTAGAGAAACCCATCCCGCCAAGGCTCGTGAAGGATGGACCTTGTAAGGAAAACATCCTGATGGGCAATCAGGTAGATATTCAAAAACTCCCCGTACCCATCTGGACCGTAGGTGAAGACCCGGGGCCGTTTTTTACTTCGCCCTACGTCATCACCAAGGACCCGGAAACGGGCATCCGCAACGTCGGAACCTATCGCATGCAGGTCAAGGGGCCCAACAAGACCGGCTTCCTCATTGGCAAGGTTCAAGACGCAGCCTGGCACGTGAAAAAAAATGATGACCGGAACAAACCCACTCCAGTAGCGGTCGTCATCGGCGCGGACCCATCCATAGGATATGTTTCGGTTTCCAAGATGTCCGAAACCCTAGACGAGTTTGCCGTCGCAGGAGGACTCCGCGGGGAGCCAGTGGACCTCATTCCCTGCGAAACAATTCCTCTGGAAGTTCCGGCAACCGCTGAGATCGTACTCGAAGGCGAGATTCCGCCTAATGCGCGCGAATTGGAGGGCCCCTTCGGAGAGTACACAGGATATATGGGTCCGGCTGGGCAACAGCCCTTCTTTGTCATCAAGTGCATGACTTTCCGGAACAACCCCATCTACCAGGCCTTCATCAGTCAACGACCTCCATCTGAATCGAGCTGCATTCGTGGGATAGGTCGAGAGTGGCCGCTATTCAAACATCTCAAGTATGTTCTTAATCTCCCAGTCAAGGACGTAAGGCTCAAAGAGGCTGGCGGAAGCGGGGCCTACGTTGTTGTATCGTTGAAAAAGCAGTTCGAAGGTCATGTGAAGCAAACCATGTACGGTATCTGGTCATTGAGAACCGGCTTTGGAAAAATTACCGTGATCGTTGATGACGACATCGACATCTGGGATGATTTTGCAATTGACTGGGCGCTTAGCTGGAGAGTGAGACCGGATAAAGACATCTATATCGAGAGAGACGTCCAGGCCGTGGGCCTAGATCCTTCTCAAGCTCCTCCCTCGGTCCCTCAACACCACCCGATCCGGACGGTAGGGTCCCGAGTCGCCATCGATGCCACAAGAAAGCACGATTATCCGGCTATTTCGTTGCCCCCGAAAGAGCATCTGGATTTAGTTGCAGGCAGGTGGAAGGAGTACGGTATCGAGGATTAAGTATTTCTAGGAACCTCCTATCATTCAGCTGCGGCTGTAAATGGACAAGATGATGCCGAGCCGCCGTACAGACCGAAAGTTCATGATCCAGGCGATCGAGGCCATGCGCCTGTCAAGATCTGAACATAGCAACAAGGCTGATCCCTTGGTCGGAGCCGTTCTTGTCGATCGCGCCGGTCGAGTCCTGGCGCGCGCGTACCGCGGCAACTTCAGTGTCGGGGAGCATGCCGAATTCTCGGTACTCGAGAAGATCGCGAGCCACGTCGATACGGCAGGTCTCACGTTATATACAACCCTCGAGCCTTGCACGACTCGCAAACCTCCAAAGAAACCGTGCGCACACCGAATCGTCGCGAAGGGCATTCGACGCGTCTTTGTGGGCATCCCGGATCCAAACCCAGCAATCCACGGTCAAGGCATCGACCTGCTACGCCGTCACGACATCGAGATCCAAATGTTCCCGCCCGATCTTGCGGAGCAAATCTGCGTGGAAAATCACGAATTCATCGAATCCTTTTCGCGGTCCACATACGTTAAGTCGGAGGCACCCGCCAAGCCAAAAGCGGCGCGGACACCTACCTCCGAACACTTCCGTGGTCCGTCATACGAGGAAAACCGCCCCATCTCGACAACAGACCTCAGGGACTTGTCCCGCGAGGCTGTGGAGCAATACAGCAAGGCCAGTGGCATCAAGCAGACGTTCGCATCAGCTGCACTCTGGCGCCGTTTTCTCCAAGCCGGTTTCCTCGCACGCGTCTCCGACGGCAAGCGATTAGTGCCAACCCTTGCCGGACTTGTCGTGTTCGGGAACAATCCCGCCATCCCCCTCCCTCAGTGCAAAATCAAAGCACAAGCATTTGCAGGGAGTCCGGACGAGGGCGGCATCCCCGAAAGGGCCATCGGCTTCGCTCCGGCAGATATTTCTGGGCCTCTGATCCACGTGATCGAGCGCATCCGGCGCTTCTTTCGCCGGCATGTGCGCAAGGTTCCGCAGATTCGGGGTTCTAAGCGAGTTCAGACCACAGAGTACCCATGGGAGGCTGTCCGTGAGGCCGTGGTCAACGCCCTTGTACACCGAGATTACCAAGATGGTGCTCACGTCTTCTTCCAGATGTTTCGCGATCGAATCATCGTCAAGAGCCCTGGTCCTCCTCTACCACCGCTGACAATGGACAAGATCAAAGCGCTCGAAATCACAGCGCCGTTACGGCGTAATCCCCGGGTCGCCGACGCAGCTCACCGTCTAAAGTACATGGACGAATGGGGCACCGGCATTCAAGCAATGATCTGGCGACTTAAGGCGCACGGTCTCCGGGAGCCAGAGTTTGACTTCAAGGATGGCTTTTTCATTGTGACTCTTTATGGGCGGGAATTGACTCCGATCTCCCGACGGCTAAAGCCCGAGATTATTGCCCTTCTCACGGAGCGTCAGCGAAAGATCCTGGATATCATGAGCAAACAGGGAAGGGTCACGAGCTCGCAGGCGACACGACAGTGGGGAATCACACGCGAGACGGCGACGACCGACTTTAATAAGCTCATAGAACTCGGTATCGTGGAGAGAAAGGGAGTCGGCCGCAGCACGTACTATGTCCTCCGAACGACGTAGTTGTGGTAGTAGTCGGCGGCGGCCGGCACGCTCACGAACAACCAAGTACTCAATGAGTCCGTAAAAACGGTTTTACGGGACGGCGGCTGGCATTCGTCAGATTATCGTCCAGTTTTCGTCAGGTGCAATCTATGGGTTTTTCGTCAGGTTTCCGTCCAGTTTGCGTCAGCCGCGGAGAAAGAAGCCTGCGGCACCGTAGGTGGGAGGAGGTCTTCATCTTACAGCCAGATCATTTAAAAACCTCCTTACCGCAACCGCTGGCAAATGTCCATCTTTCGCTTGGGCCGCGCTGAAGTTGACATAACGCTACTTTGTCGGATACTCTCCACCCCAAAATAGAGATCGGGGGCCAGCCTATCCTCTCCAGTAACTGTTTGAGGTTTTTAAGAGCGCCGTACCGCGTGGTCGTGAGGGCAATTTCGGGGCTCTCGGTCGCGCCCCCTAAAAAGAACTTCTTATCATTAGAAGTCCCGGAAAAGATCGGCGATGGTTTTCATGGGCAGAAAGAGCCGGTTGGGCCTGTCCGGCAACGGAAGAAAGTCGAAGTGCTTGTAAAAGCCGATAGCTTTCTCGTCAATGGCATCAACGACGACAGCGAAGGCGGCGATCTGCGACGATTGCACGAAAGCGCGGCGCAGCGCGTCGATGAGAAGAAATTCACCGAGTCCCTGCCCTTGCTGGCGTCGATCAACAGCCAGTCGGCCCAAAAGTGCGTCGGGAACAACAGGATAGGTCGGGAGCTTCCTGACTACGTCGGCGGGCAGGTCTGCGAGATCGATTCCGAACGAGGACAACGTGTAATAACCGAGAATGGTTTGCGGGGCGGTTTTGGCGACAACAATAAAAGGCGCCGCGACTCGGCGGCGAGCATCTTGGCCGGCCAGCTCTTTTAGATAGTGGTCAAGGATTTCGTTGCCGCATGAGAAAGCCGCGCGATCATGCTTTTTGCCTAGTGGCTCGACAAGCCATTGGGATGGCTCAGGAGGCATCTAGGGCTCAGCATGTTCCTTGTAGCGGAGCGCCGCCTTCCGAAGTCGTTTTCCAGGCATGGGAGGATTGAGAAGCGCGCTAACAAAAGCTTTACTGTCACGGGCACTCAAAGTCATGGCCTCATGTTCGCGCACAGTGCGGACGGCCGTCTCCTGGGCGGAGGCGACAACAAAATCAGTGAGGGATCGCCCAGTGAGCGCGGCTGCCCTTAGAAAAAGGATTTTCTGCTCGGCTGTGATGCGGGCCTCGAAACGCGCCGTCTTGACACTGTGGCTATCCGAGGTTTCATGTGTCTGTAGAGATGCCATAGTTTTTTCCGGTGAAGTGATTGTACGGCGATATGCCGTACATGTCAAGGGTTTAAATCGGTTGCCCTACGTAAAAGGAACTTCCTATCGTTTTCGTTTTAGATTCGGCTAGATGACGCTTTTATCTTTTTTGCCGCCGCCAGGATGGACTCGATGATTTTCTTGTAGCCCGTGCAGCGGCAGATATTCCCCTGCATGAAATCGATGATCTCCTCTTCGGTCGGATTCGGATTCTCATCCAGCAGTGTCTTAGCGGTCAGGATCATGCCCGGCGTGCAAAACCCGCACTGGAGGCCGCCGTGCTCGATAAACGCCTCTTGCAGGGGATGGAGTTTGCCGTTCCGGGCGAGCCCTTCGATCGTCATCACCTCCCGACCCCTCGCCTCAAAGGCAAGCAGTGTACAGGAGCTCACCGGGCGGCCGTCCAAAAGCAAGGTGCACGCCCCGCATACCTGGACATCGCAGGAGCGCTTGGCGCCCGTCAATCCTAACCGGTCGCGGATAACATCCAATAACAGCTCATGGGGTTCCACGTCGATCTCATGCAGAGTTCCATTGATGGTCAAGGAAATAGGAATCAATTGTCCTTTGACCCGTTTCGATGTTAGCTTAGCCATGCAACCCCCCCTGGCCCTTTCCTCCTGACTGACATTGCCCATAGGCCTGATGAAACGCCCTCTTTAAGAGCACCTGAACTATGTGCTCCTTGTAATCCTGAGAGCCGTGGAGATCGCTGATTGCCTGCGAGGCATCGCCGGCGATCTCACCTGCCTTTGAGATCAGGCGAGAGGCCTCATTAAAACCCTTACCCTTGAGAAGGCTCTCCGCCTCTTCTATCCGTTTGGGCGCAGGTCCGACACAACCGACAGCGATCCGGGCATCCGAGATCGATTTCCCTCCTCCATCCACTGCTAGAAAAAGAGCCACTCCCACGCTCGGCCGCTCCAGATAGCCGAACTTGAGGTAAGCCACGGCGGAATGGGAAGGGAGAAGCGGCACGCGAATCCCTGTAAGGATCTCATCCGCCTCCAGGCATGTTTCATACGCATCAACAAAAAACTTTTCTACCGGTATTTCCCGGCTGGACGACGACTTCCCGGCAACCAGTTTCGCTCCTAAAACCATTAGCACGGTGCCCGGATCGGCATGGGGCTCGGCAAAGGAGAGATTGCCCCCGAGCGTGCCCACTTCCCGTACCCGGATATTGGCAACGTTCTTTTCCATCTGGACAAAAGCAGGAAGGCGCTCCTGGAGGAGCGTGGAGGAGGCAAGTTTACAGTGCGTTGCCAAGGCCCCTAAATGGATCAAACCATCATCCAGTTTTACCTCATCCAGACCTGCAATATTCTTGATGTTGATGAGACGCTCATACTGGATCAGCCCTTCCTTCATGACCAGGAGCAATTCGGTCCCACCGGCATAAACCCTGGCGGACTCCCCGTGCCGGGCCAGAAAGTCGGACGCGTCTTTTACGCTCTCCGGTTCTTCTAAACGGAATCGCTTGAGCATTCTACGAGACCCCTTCCAATCTATTCTTTATAGCCTGGGCAAACTCTTCCATCACCAGGTCCGCCTTACGCTTGATGATGCTATGCCCCAAGGTCGCCAGCTTTCCCAGGATATCAACTGTCACCCCGAGAGAGAGGTGAGTCTTTTCCCCCTCTTCTTTCATACGGACATCGATCTCCACCTTCAGCCGGCTGCCCACCCTGCTATCGCTACCGCTGGCCTGGGCTTTGATATGGGACATCACCTGGCTTTCCAGGACCTCGATTCCCATGGGGAATTCAACACGGAAAGGGCCCACCTTTTCCACCATCATCGCGGTGTAGCTTTTCCCCGCTTCCACTGTCTTGGCCTCTTTGCAGCCGGGAACGCAGGTAATGAAGCGATCTACATCCCAGAGAAACGCCCACACATTTTCCTTGGAATTGAGAATCTCTATCTCCTTTTCAAAACGCAAGGGGGAACCTCCCTTCTCTCTGATTTTCTCTTGCTATCAAAAGAAGATAAAACTAGCAAGCGGGCTCTCCTCGCTTCCCTCGGAATCGTTCGACTGAGCTCACGACGAAGTCTCAAATCGCAGATCTCAGATTGACAATTTGAAACTTGTGATCCCGAAGAGCTTGGCTCTGGGGCAGGCCGGCTTTGCCTTTGCAGGAAAAGGCCGTGGGCGTTACTCGGCCCCGATCATGGAATCCTTGACGTCTTTGAATTCTTTACCGAGATAGGCCTTGAGCTTCTTTTTTATCCGCTCCTCAATCTGGCGTACCCGTTCGCGACTGATACCGTATTTCTCACCAATCTCTCTTAAGGTCATCGGCTCTTCGTTCAAAAGACGCTCGCGGAAGATCATCAGCTCCTTATCCTTGAGGCCCCGGGCGAACGCCTCCATCTTTGCGCTCAGGATCTGGCGATATTCGGCGCTTGCGAAACGTTGTTCCGGAGTTTCCTTATTGTCGGCAAGGAAATGAAGCAGGGTTACCTCTTCGCCGTCCCCCATGGGGACATCGGTAGAGAGATCCCTATTGGCAAGACGCTGCTCCATCTCCACGACCTCGCCCTCTTTCACGTTGAGGCGTTGCGCCAAAAGTTTCGGACCAGGAGCAAATCCCTCCGCCTCTAATCGCTCTTTTTCTTTATGCAAATTAAAAAAAAGTTTTCGTTGCGCCTGGGTAGTGCCAATCTTGACCATCCGCCAATCGCTCATGATGTAGCGGATGATATAAGCGCGGATCCACCAGACCGCATACGAGGGGAAGCGGATCCCTCGATAAGGATCAAAATTTTTGACCGCTTCCATGAGGCCCATGTTCCCTTCTTGAACGAGGTCGAGGAGGTTTTTAAAGGCCCTTTGGTATCCCCGGGCGATCATCACTACCAGACGGAGGTTGGAGGTAACGAGCTTGTAGGCGGCCTCAAGATTACCAAACTCTTTATATTCGACGGCTATGCGGTGCTCTTCCTCTCGACTCAGGATAGGGGTGCGGCGGATTTCCGCCAAATACCTCTGAAGGGGATCGAAGGGGACAAGGGCCTTCTCGGAAGATCCCTCTTCTTCGGTAAGATCGACATCTTTAAAGAGGTCGGTCTCGTCCGTAGTGCTCTTCTCTATCGGATCGTTATTCTCGTCAGCCATCGGAAGGTTCTCGTTCCTGCGCAGCCGCCTAAAGAAAATTTACCCCTTTTCAGGGGCCTTTTCAACCAAACGGACAAGGAGGCCGGTGGAAACCGAGAAAAACGGAAGCAATGATAATAAGAACGATAAGAAAGGAATCGCCTAGGCGGGGGTGAGTTCCTTGAGGGGGGCCTTTCTTACTTGGGCGGCTGCCACCTCCCTCAAGGCCACGACCACTTCCCGATTGCCCGAGTCAATCAGGGGTTTTGCGCCTTTGAAAAGCTGTCTGGCCCTCTGGGAAGCAAGCATCACCAATTCAAACCGGTTAGGAATTTGTTTTAGACAATCTTCTACGGTAATCCGCGCCATAGCTTTCACCTCAACATGTTGACCGTTATTTTGCTATTCAAACAGATTTTTCTCTCTTAGTCAACAACTCCGCGGCGCAGATGACAGCCTTGACAATCCTCTCGGTTAACCCTATCTTTTGCAGAGGAAGGAAGCGACAGGAAATGATCCGCGAGCTGTTGAAGAAACTTTCAGCCATTCTCAGGTGCGCGGCCGCAAGGAACGGAAAGCCCAAGGCCCCCGATACGGTAGAGATCCTAAAGGCCGACTATCACGATCTACGGCGCCTGGCCGAACAAATCAGCAACCACGCGGAAAAAGCCCCCTACCCTCACGTAACCCAGCGACTGCGACAGATAGCTTCAGAAAAGCGCAATAGCACGAGCATCCTGAAGGAAAAACTCCTTAGTCTAGGGGGCGGGCTCGAAGAGTTCCCGCTGGATCTTAAATCGGGCAAGAACCACTGGGAGAGGATGGTGCAAGATTTACAGGACCAAAAGGCTCTAGAGACTTCTTTTTTTGAGCGAACAATGCGATTGGCAGACGAGGCCCCGGAGATCAGTGATCTTCTGAGAAAGGTCGTGAACGCGCAATTGCCTCATAAAGAAGCCCTTCTGGATCTCGTCGCCCGAGCGGATCCCCAAGCCGAACTAAGCTAAACCAGCCCGTTTTTGATTCCTGCTCATATTGCCTGAGGAACGCCGATAAAAACCGGTAGGAGGGTTATGGAAATTCCACGCGGTTTTTTACTTTTCTGCACACTTCCCTTTTTGCTTCATACAGCATACTGGGATGAAGCGCGGGCGCAAGAAAAGATCAAAATCTCTTACAGTTCTGTGGATACCACCAATGCGCTTTATTTTGTTGCGCAGGAACAAAACTTTTATAAGAGGCACGGGCTGGAGGTGGAGCTGGTTTTCGTTCCCAGCACGATAACGAGCGTCTCGAGTCTCCTCTCCGGAGATGTAAAATTCACCAACGCTACGGGCGGGACCATCGCCAGCGCGGTGATCGGAGGAGCCAATCTCGTTATTATAGCTTGCCACATCAATACCCTACCGTATGAGCTTGTAGTCCATGAGTCGATCAAGTCAGCAGAGGAGCTAAAAGGCAAAAGCATCGGCATCAGCCGGGTGGGCAGCGCGTCGGACATGGCAGCCCATTTTCTTGTCAGAGGTCTAGGTCTGGAACCTGTTAAGGACGTTCCCATTACCGACGTAGGCGATGCTGCAAAAATGGCGGTGGCGTTCCGTACCGGAAAGATCGCGGGCTTCCCCTCTCCCCCGGGAATCATCAACCTGGCAAAGGACATGCCTTACAGGATCCTTATCAGCGCGGCAAATTTTCAGAAACGCTTCGATTTTCCCTACACCTGCGTGAACACAACGAGAGCTTTCTTGGCCGGCCAAAGGGATACGGTGAAGAGAGTCGCTATGGCGCTGATTGAGGCCACCCAGTTTTTCAAAACCCGCAGGGAAGAGAGCAAGAAAATCATCGCCAAATACAGCAAACAGAACAACGAAGCTTACTTGGAGAGTTCTTATAGTGCGGTGGCAAAACTCTATGAGCGGGTACCCCTGGTACCCAGGCCTGGCTTAGAGCTCCAAATCAAGGAGGCGCTTGCCGGCAAACCCGGGGCTAGACTCCGATTTGAGGATCTAGTGGATGAAAACGTTGTAAGAGAGTTGGAAAAAAACGGTTTTATTGACAGGGTTTACGGGCAGTAAGAGGGGTTTTAATGCACAACCCTCCTCAAATTTTTGCTTCGGGCGAAGGCCATGTCCAAAGCTATCCCCGTAACAACGGCATGCCAGGCCTCCTCTCCCGTTAGCCCACCTGATTGCAGCGAACGCCAAAGGCAGATAATCTCTTCCTCGGTTGGGTTCTCCATAGCGTCCCATTCCGATGTTTGAACGATATTTTCGCTGTGCCTCATATTCTAGAATAGGTAAGCAATCTATATGCCAGATTTCTAACTATGTGAAATAGCAGAAGTCGCTAAAAAGATCGCCCGAGAAGTTCAGGCAAAATGTAGGCAAAAGCTGCCGAAAAATTGCCAAAAATCGTCAAAATGGGACCAGGGAGGCCGAAAAAAACTTGGTATCAAAAACCGCCGATTAGTCGATCACGGCAACGCCTGAAATCTCTACCATGCAATCCGGATGGTAAAGACCCTTCACCTCCACCATCGTAATGGCCGGAAAGTGCTTGCCGAAGACATCGTAGTAAGCCGTGCCTACCGCCTTTTTGTTTGACAGATAGACCTGGACGTCCGTGACATACATCGTAAGCACGGCAAACTGGTTCGCGCGTCCCCCTACTCCTTCTACCGCCAGCTTCAGATTTTGCATCACCTGGCGGAACTGCGCCACAAAATCGCCCTTGCCAACGACAGATCCGTTGCTATCCAGGGGGGCCTGGCCGGCGACACAGACAATCTTCCCACCAGAAATCTTTGCCACGTGCGAGTAGCCGACGGCTTTTTCCAATCCGGCGGGATTCAATAACTCAAAAGGCATGAGAGTTTCTCCTTTCCTAACTCCTCGGGAGTTCCCAGGCTGAGATAAAATTCCTGATTTCTCCCACAACGTCTTTGGAAGCCGAAACGTACGGCAGAATCATCCGCGTAGCCCCGGCGTCCCTGTAGGGCTTTATTTTCTCCTGGATTTCCGCAACCGAGGTTGCCGGGATCAGCGGCAGTCCTGCGAACATGCGGTCTGTAATCAAGGCTCTGGCGGCATGAAATCCACCGGTCTGCCACACGGAGTACATGGCCTCAACTTCGGCTGCAAAGCCCATGCGACTCAAAAGACTCCGGTAGTAATCCGCCAGAGCATAATAAGTAAGCGCGTGGCTCAGGGCCTCGCGGGCCAGCGCATAATTTTCCGCAACTGAACAACGCGCCTTGCAGATAATCTCTAATGCATCAGGATCCTTCCCTGCCTCTTTAGCGCCTTGCCTTACCTGCTCCACAATCCGGCGAACCTCCGAGGGATTGGCCATATTGATTAGCACGCCGTCCGTCAGCCTCCCGGCCATTTTGCTCATCATAGGACCGAATGCCGCAAGATAGATCGGTATAGCTCTACCAGAGGGCTTAAAGGCCAGTTTGAAAGCATGGGACGAGAAAAATTTTCCTTCGAAATTAAGTTTGTCTCCTCGCATCGCCTGCCGGACGATCTCCAGATACTCCTTCATACGACCGAGGGGGCGATCCAAGGGAAGACCATGCCACTTCGCTATGGTCGGATTGGAAACCCCGATACCCAGGAGAAATCGACCTTGGGATAGCTCGTCGAGTCCAACAGCCTGTAGGGCAAGGGTAGCGGGCGTCCGGCCCAGAATGTGATAGACTGCCGATCCGATCTGAAGACGCTTGGTAACCGCGGCAATCGCGGCAAGCATCACCGTTGGATCTTTATTATTCGCCTCCCCACCCCACGCACAGCCGAAACCACGAGCCTCGGCCAGCCGGGCAAGATCCGGGATCGCATCCATGGGCAATTGGGCGCCAGAGTTAAACTCGATATCTATTTGCATAGGTTACCAATAAGAGCCATGGACGCGACGGTGCGCAGACCGCCGAAGCCTCTCACCTGCCCATGACCTCCCTTGCGCCGGAGACCTGGCGGATAAACCCGCTCTGCTCCAACTCCGCCACTAGGCTGGAATCGATAAACTGTTCAGGACGCGCCTGTTTCGCCTTTGGGTTCTTCAACGCCAACTGCTCGATAATATTCTGAACCCCCGCTACCGTTGGGTAGGGAATTTTCTCGAGATAGCGCTGGCCATTGATCCTGTAGGTCTCGGCCAGGAGTTCCCGGTCCTTAATCCTGCTGTACTTCCCAATGACACTCATGGCAAACTCTTCACGGTTGAGATAGAGATAAATCCCCTCCACCATACCCTTCATAAACCTGAGCATCAGCTCGCGATGGGATTCGATCTGCTCCCGCCGCATGACAATCGCAGTCCCTTGATAAGGAATGCCGAGCCCGCCGATATCAGCCAACTCGCTTATTCCCAACTGTCGCGCCCTCCCCGCCTGCGGATAGGAAAGCGGCCCTGCATCCACGATCCCCGTCTGGAGAGCGGCAAGGATCTCAGGCTGACCGCCTAATTGGAGGACTGTCACGTCCCGGTCAGGATCCAGGCCCCATTTTTTCAACGCGAAGACCACAGCCGTATGCGAGTCGGCGCCGATGCGCGTCACGCCGATCTTCTTGCCTTTAAGATCCCCGACGGTCTTAATGCCGCTGCGCACACGGAATGAATAAACAAAAGTGTTATTTATCCCTGCCGCCACAACCAGATTAGCCCCTGAGAGATTCGCAGCCACAACTGCGGGAGCCGCTGTCTGCGCAATATCGATCTCTCTGGCGAGCATAGCCTGAATGATCAGCGGACCGCTGGGGATGTAAACCAATTCGGCCGCGACCCCGTATTTTTTAAATAGACCGGCCTCATGAGCTACCCACAAAATAACCTGAGAACTCGAAATGGAGCTCCACGCCACGCGCAGCGGCCGCTCGGATTGTCCAACAGCATTCCCGGCAGTAGCGCCGACAATCCAGAGCAGCAAAAAGATCGCGCTGGCAAATTGGCGAATTGATCGCTTCATACTACGTCAGGGCTGGAGGCCGCCCGAAAACTTTGTCTCTTAAGCCCGCGAAAATAATTTGAGGATTTTCAGAGGCCAAAAGATGCTCAAAACTCCGTGGAAAGATTACAGCTTACGTAACATTAAATATCATACAGATCAAGACCTGATCCCTCATGGAAAGCCTTGCCTTTGTGCTCCGGCTGGGCTAAACAGAGATTGAAAATTGAAGGAGAAAGAGAAGGAGAAAGAATATGAGCGCACAAAGGCCCATCCAACTCTACGATTTTGCCAGTTCGCCCAACTGCCAGAGGGTGAAGGTGGTCCTGGCAGAAAAGAATCTCCCTTATGAGACTATTCCTGTCGACCTGAGGAAAGGGGAACAAAAGAAACCGGATTTTCTGAAGCTCAACCCTTATGAGAAGGTGCCTGTGATCATCGACGGGGCGACAGTTCTCTACGAGTCGTTAATGATCAATGAATATCTCGAGGAAAAGTATCCTGAGCCGCCGCTGATGCCAAGAGATCCCGCCAAGAGAGCCAAGATCCGCATCCTCATCGATTACGGCATCAGTCACCTGGACTCTCCCTACCAGAAGATCCGTATAGAATCGATGAAGGACGAGAAGGAAAGAAACCGGGAGACGATAGAGAACGCCAAGAAAGAGCTTCAAAGCCTCCTGCAGCGGTTCGAACGGGAACTCGGAGAGCAGCCTTATTTGGCAGGGGATTTTTCCCTTCTAGATGCCGCGCTCGTCCCCAGATTTCTGCGTCTGGAGGGGTTTGGGGTTTTACCCGACCCTTCTTTACCTCGACTGGGACAATGGCTGCAGAGGATAAAAGATCGCCCCTCAGTCCGGGCCATCATGTAGTGGGCAAAAGATCAAGGATGGAAGATCGCAATCCTCGATTCTCAATTCTCCATTCTCAAATCTCACGACATGGCCATTTTCTCCTCCATCCTTTGGCCCTTACTGCGCGCCTGGGTCCGAAAAGCCGCCCCTAAGACACAGGGCGCCATCCTGCTCCCCGGCTTGGATGAGAAAGTCGGAGTCTCGTGGGACCCCCATGCCATCCCTCATCTTTGCGCTGTCAACGAGCACGACCTTTTCCTGGCTCAGGGATACCTGCACGCCCAGGAAAGGCTCTGGCAGATGGATTTGAATCGCCGATTTCTCTGTGGCCGGCTGGCAGAGATCCTGGGTGAAGAAGCCGTTCCGTGGAAAGAGCTTTCGATCCATTTCCGGGATAAGAGCACGGTGGATCTGGACTATTTCATCCGGCTAATAGGAATTCGTAGGACAGCCTGTGCCTCGCTCAGGCTCCTGCCGGAGCAAGATGTCGACCGCCTGCTGGCTTATAGTAAAGGCGTCAATTGCTACATTGAGACTCATCTCAACTCCCTGCCGCTGGAGTTCCGCCTTCTGCGCTATCAGCCGGAACCCTGGCGGCCTGAGGATAGCCTCACCATCGGCAAAGGCTTTGCCTTTTTTCTCTCCACTTCCCTCTTCACGCGCCTGACCTGGAGCGCCCTTGCGGAAAAATTAAGTGGCCAGGAGGTTAAACTGAAGTCTCTATTGCCGAGCTATCCAGCGGGAGCGCCCAGCGTCACCCGCTTCGTCGCGGATGAGGCTCGGGAAATCCTTCGTTTTGTGAACGGGACATTCCAGCAGAGCGATTGGGCCGTTGGAAACCAGGGAAGCAACAACTGGGTGATCGCACCCCGGCGCTCTTCCACGGGAATGCCAATTCTATGCAACGACCCTCATTTGAGAATGACGCTCCCGTCGGTCTGGTACCTCATGCATCTCAAGGCTGCCGCCAGCCACAAAGAGGGAGATGACTTCGAGGTGTGGGGCGCCTCTATTCCAGGCTCTCCGTGCATCCAGCTCGGTCAAAATCGCCGGATCGCCTGGGGGGTGACCGCAGCGATCTGTGACGACGGCGATCTCTACCAGGAGAAAATCCACCCAACAGAGCCTGATCTTTATCTCGCAGGGAGCCAATGGGTAAGAATGGGATACGAAGAGGAAAAAATAGCCATACGGGGAGGAAGGGAAGTTAAGAAGAAGGTCCGCTTCACTCGCCACGGCCCTGTCATCAGCGATCTCACAAAGATCACGAATGTCCCGGCTGAGGAAGTTCTCGCTTTTAAGTGGACCGCGCACGAACCAAGCGATGAGTTTCGCTGCCTTTATGGTGTCAATCGGGCGCGCAATTGGCGCGAGTTTCTTCAGAGCCTCTCCTACCAGACCGCCCCGACACTCAACTACGTCTATGCAGACACCGCAGGCAATATCGGCTACAGCCTCGCAGGTAAAGTCCCTCTGCGCCCATATGATCCTACGCTCCTGCCGCTTCCCGGCTGGAGTGAAGAATTCGAATGGCAAGGCTACCTCCCTTTTAGCGAACAGCCCCGCCTCTACAATCCCCCGGAGGGCGCCATCGCCACGGCCAACAACCGCATTGCAGATGAGTCCTACCCCTACTTTCTCTCCAACCTCTTTGACCCTCCCTATCGCATCCGGCGCATCAAAGAGCTTTTAAGCGCAAAAGAGAGGTTGTCTCCGGAAGATATGGCCGCCATTCAGCAAGATATCGTCTCCAACCATGCCAAGGAACTGATCGGCCTGCTGAAAAACGACCTCGAAGCGATCGCCGATAAAGATCGCTCTCTTAAGAATACCGCAGCAAAGCTTAGCCACTGGGATGGCGACTGTTCTGAGAAGAGCATCGAGGCCACTATCTTTCACGTGTTTCATCAATGCCTTTTGAAGAACCTCCTCGTCCCTGATCTTGGGCTGGAGCTGTTCCGTGCCTATACCGAAATCTTCAACCAGTTCCTTGTGCCTACAGACCAAATTCTTAAGGATCCCAGCTCCCCCTGGTTTGGGCCTTGCCCGCGCCCGGCTCTGGTCGAAAAGAGCCTACGCGAAACCCTTGAGGAACTCACTCAACGGCTGGGAACGGATATGAACCAATGGCACTGGGGGAGGCTTCACACTCTTACCCTGCGTCATCCCTTTGACCGGAGCAAAATCCTCGCGCCGCTCTTTTCGCTTGGCCCGTTCCCCTCTTCAGGGGACGGGGTAACCGTCAACATGGGCTTTTACCGCCACTCCAACCCATATAAACACGTGGTGGGGCCATCGCTAAGAATGATCATCGATGTCGGCGACTGGGAACGATCTTTTTTTATCCTGCCATCCGGTCAATCGGGTCACCCTTTTTCGCGCCACTACCGGGACCAAGCCGGGCTTTGGCAACGGGGCGAATACATTCAACTTTTCTACACTCAAGAAGGGATGCGGAATTGGCCTTTTTTGTCCCTGAAACCCCATATTTGAATAGTCTCTGCGGTTGGCCGCCTGGGGGATTTGAGAAATTTTTCACGCTGCGGGAATAAACTAAGCCTCTTAGCTGTTTGTATTAGAGAAACAGTATCCCGGCGTTTTTTAATAATAAGTTCCTCCAGGCACTGGGAGCAGAATAAGATTGTGGGCAATGATGAACATATAGCTACTCACATCCCGCAATTGCGCCGCTACGCAAGGGCGCTCACCGGGGATTATAGCGCCGCCGAGGACCTCGTTCAGGACACGCTGGAGAGGGCGTGGAAGCGCATCGGTCTATGGCGCTTGGGCAGCGATTTGCGCGCATGGCTCTTCACTATTATGCATAATCTTCATGTCAATCAGCTCAAGGCCGACTCACGCAAGCAGGGTCAGCCCCCGGAGCAGGCAACCCTTGATTTATCGGTCAGACCGACGCAGGAAGACCGGCTGGAATTAAGAGACCTGAACAAGGCGCTACGAAGACTGTCAAATGAGCAAAGGGAAGTGCTGTTGCTGGTCGGGCTGGAGCAGATGTCATACGAAGAAGTGGCTAAAGTTCTTGGCATACCCATTGGCACAGTGATGTCGCGTCTGTCCCGCGGCCGCGACCAGCTGCGCGCAATGATGGAGGGGAGCAGCGCCGCGCCTCAACTAAAGGTGATCAAATGAACTCCCAAAAGGCAGCCGTCTCAGAATTGGATTTGCACGCCTACGTGGACGGTAGGCTCTCTGAGGAGCGCCGGGCGGAAGTGGGGGCTTATCTTACTGCCAGCGCTCAAGAATCGGAACGGGTGCGGGCCTACCAAGAGCAAAATGAAATACTGCACACCTTATTTGATTCGGTGCTGGATGAGCCAATCCCCACGAAATGGCAAAGCTCACGGAGACACTGGAATTTTCCGCTTAGGCCCGTTGCGGCGGCCTCAGTCTGTATTATTGTCGGGGGATTGCTGGGGTGGGTGCTGCGAGGAGAATACGCTGGGAGATCAGCCAAGCGCGTTGACTTTGCCAGGCAGGCGGCCATGGCGCATGCCGTCTATACCCCGGAGGTCCGGCACCCCGTAGAAGTAAGCGCCGAGCAGGAGGAACACCTAGTAGGATGGCTCTCGAAGCGGCTGGGTACTCCATTGAAGGCCCCTCATTTATTGGATCTGGGCTACGAACTCGTCGGCGGGCGTCTTCTTCCGGGGGATCAAGGGCCAGTGGCGCAGTTCATGTACCAGGACAAGAACGGCCAGCGCCTGACCCTGTACATTAAGACTGATGCTAGCACTGAGCGCGAAACCGCTTTCCGCTTTTCTCAGGAAGGGAGCGTAGGCGTCTTTTACTGGATCGATCGCCAATTGAGCTATGCGCTCTCCGGCGAATTACAAAAAACCGAGCTGCTGCAGGTCGCCGATGCTATATACAAGAAGCTCAATCCCTAAGATAGACAAATAAGGATTGACATGCGTTGGAGATTCAGGCATAGGTTCGTTCCTTAAAAACTTAGAAGAAGGTGTTGGGAGGTTTCTAATGGATAGGAAGAGATTCGTGCTCCCTTTATTCCTCTCGGTTTTGTTCATCCTGGTTACAACTCTCTCCGCTGCCGCCCTTGAGGTCGGAGACAAGGCGCAGGATTTTGAGCTGGAAAGCACCGGGGGCGGAAAACTTAAGCTCAGCAGCTTGCGTGGAAAAAATGTCCTCATTAATTTTTATGTCCTGGACTTTAGCCCCACTTGAATCAAGGACTTGCAGGCGTCCGGTTCGGACCATTATGCAAATTTTCAGGCCGAGAATACCGAAGTGCTGGGAATCAGCGCCAATGCTTCTTTCTCACAGAAAGCCTTTGCCGATTTCGCCAAGATCAACTACCCGCTTCTCAGCGACCGGGATGGGAAACTGATGGCGGCCTTCGGCGTGTACAACCAGGAGAGACGGATTGCCAAGCGCTCCTATATTATTATCGACAAGGAGGGAGTCGTGCGCTACCTGAACATCCGGCCCAGCAATAGTGAAAAGGACCTTCTCTCCACGGAGACATTGCTGAGCGAGGTAAAAAAGGTCAATCGAGGCAGTTGATAGGTAGGAGCTATTGCATTGAGTCAATATTGCATATTAGCCAAATTTTAAAATCAACCAAGGAGGATAGTTATGAAGATAGTAAATCTTTTGCCTGCGGTTCTTGTTTCAGTGGGTCTTATGGCTGGACAGGCCTTCGCGTTTACCTGCCCGGTACTCCAGAAAGCCGCCAACGAATCCATTGCCAAGGCCGAGACTATAGCCAGCAAGGTAACGGACGAGAGAGAGAAGGGGCGTGCCATTTCGATGATCGTTTTGGCCAAGGACTTGGTGCAGCAGTCCGTGGCTGACCACAAGGAGGCCGGCGC
>Ga0082335_1002251_pt1 | contig 36805 bp, 35 predicted proteins | sample Subgrocontami58m_FD_72375 | JGI IMG/M metagenome (GOLD analysis project Ga0082335, IMG submission 72375) | Subsurface groundwater microbial communities from S. Glens Falls, New York, USA - GMW37 contaminated, 5.8 m (SPADES assembly) (version 2) ... | reverse complement strand
GGGTCCCCCACCTCGATCTCTCCCCCCTCTGGAAGCGTCGCCACAGCCTGGAGATGGCGGCTCCCCAATTCACCGCAGCCGACAATCAGGATCCGCTTCGCAGGATGCAACGTATCTCCTTTTTTCATGATGAATTAGCCCGACCGTTTGAACGTCACTCACTCACAACATCAGGGAACTTCTCGACAAGCGCGTCAACGTTGCTAAAAAACCACGTACGAACTCGCGAATCAAAGATCCCAAATTCCTTACCCATAAATCTCCGCTGGCAATGCAAGCAGTTCTTCTGAATCAGGTCGCTCGTCATTTTCCCGGTCATTGTCTCTTTCCTGAAAAGCGTCATCTCGCGCGAGTTGAAATCATACCCGGCGAATACATTTCCAATTTTCGGATCGTGGGGCAAGTGACAACAGTAGGATACGTCCCCCACGGAATTGAAGCAGAAATAGTACCAAGGCTGTATACACTTCACTTCACGAAACGAGGGCGACTCCAGGTCAAAAATAGCTGGTAAATTAATATCGAAAGGATAATCGCGCCTGGAAATAAGCTCTTCGAGCCATTTCACTGTCTGGTTACTTTGAAAACTCAACGGCCTAAAGTCCGTACTACCATGTGGGCTGATATTGTGGAAAGTAACGAGCGACGGCCCCATCCTTTCCGCGAATTCGATCATTTTACTTGATTCATGCAAGTTCTCTTCCGACAGGACAAAGGAAATGGCGAAGTTAATGTTATTTTCTTTCAGCGCCTTCAAGCCCTCCAAAATCATGTCGAACTGTTTCTCGTGCCCCGCCCTGTATTTTTTAAAAGTGTCGTGGTCATAGGAGTCCATGCTCACACTCAGGTAGTCCAGTTTGGACAAAGAGGAGAGTTTCCTCTTTACCAAAACACCATTCGTCGACATCTTGACACGGAGATTATAGCTTTTCGCGATATCGATGAGCTCGTCGATTTTGGGATGCATCAGAGGTTCGCCGCCGGTCAGGAACAATATCTCCGCCTTTCGTGGCCGGTTATATTTCTCCAGTACCTGGCGGAATTTGTCAGGACTGATAAAGCTTGAGAAAAAGTAGTCTGGGTCGTGGAGAATATAAAAACAATTAGGACAGCGCAAATTGCATTGATCAGTGATCGTTGCGGCAATCACCGGAGGAACGTAGCTAATTTCCGGCTTCTCGTGTACGCCCCTAAAATACCGAAGTCGGTTTAGATGGGTCTGAAACTGCGCGGGATGAACCACGATACTGCGCAGCAACCTTAACGAGAGTTTCTGTCGAGAGGATAGCTTGTTCCGCAATACGCGTCTCAAAGACGCATACCAGTGTTCCCACATCGAGCCATAGCTATCCTGCGGCGATAGAGTTTCCAGCTTTATCCGCATATTTGTGCTCCCCGGCTTTGTTGACATTCGTCCTGTTCCTTTCCCCCTCTGAAGAGATCGTATAGATCTTCCTTCGCTTTCGGATATGGTCTCATTCTGATTTGTACATGCGCTGTTTCGTTGTCTGGAAACCCATCTTATTTCACAACTACCTAGCCGCAGAGGTTTGGGCCGTCGTGCAAATTCGGTCCCATCTCACAGGATATCGGTCACAGCCGCTTCCGCTTCCAAGGCACTTCTAAAATTCCAGGCGCGTACTCACTTACCACCCAGACCAGAGCGGCTACCCGAGGTAGCCCGCTGAGAGAAAATGCCGGGGTTAAACAGTTATAGGTGCCAACCAGCGGGTTGCAATGAGAAGGATGGCTCGCCATCGAGTTCATACTGTCTTAGTCCTATTCTACCTGTAAGAATCTACGAGACGGGAATAATCACCACGCCTATTCACCAACTCCTGGTGGCTTCCTTCCTCTACGACCTGACCGCCTTCAAGCACAATAATCTTATCTGCATGCCTTATGGTTGAAAGACGATGGGCAATGATGATTACTGTCCGCTCACTGGAAACTGTATCAATGGCCTCCTGGACCAGCTTCTCTGAGATAGAATCAAGGGAGCTGGTCGCCTCATCAAATATCAGGATTTCCGGCGCATCTAACATCGCTCTGGCAATCGCGAGGCGCTGTTGTTGCCCTCCCGAAAGCTTCATCCCTCTTTCGCCGACAAGGGTATCGTAGCCTTGGGGAAGTTCAGAAATAAACCCATGAGCGTTGGCAATCTTTGTCGCTTTTATAAGGGACTCCATGGAATGGCCATTCCTGCCAAAGAGGATATTGTCTGCAATGGTAGAGTGATAAGTGAAGGTGTCCTGACTTACTGGACCGATCTTGCTTAGCCACGTCTCCTGTTTGAACTCCTGAAGGGGTATTCCATCAATCGTGATCCGGCCCTCCGTGGGCTCAAATAGTCCCAGGATCAAATTGATCATAGTGGTTTTTCCGGCCCCCGAGGGACCCACAATGGCAGTCACTTTACCTTTCTCAATGGTCAGATTAACGCCCTTTAAGAGGGCATCTCTCCCTTTGTGGGCAAAGGATACGTTCTCAAAGGCAATGGCTTTCTCGAAGAACTCCAGGACTCTATGCCCGTCTTTACGCCTTGGCACGGTCTCCGTGATGGCGTGATACGCCAGCTCCGCGGTGGGCAAAGCTACCATGATCATCATCCGTGAGCGGCCAACGGCTGTGACAGCGGGCAGGACCTGGGTCAGAGCCACGGCGAAGATCCCCAGCTTTGCCAGAACCTCAACGAAATTATCTGTACTAACTACTCTCAGAACCAGGATCGACCCAAGAATCAGGACCGCGCCAATAAGCTCACTCACCGGCCTGGGCATGGAAAACCACATCTGTTGCTTCGTACATATCTCGCTTAAGGCCCGATTCTCTCGGTCAAACCGCTCAACCCACCGCCGGGTGGCCTGAAACGTGATAATCTGCTGGATACCGCTTAAAAACTCGCTGGCAATCACGGTCTGTTCCGCACCAGCCTTAGCAGCCCCCCTACCCAGGCGGAGGGTAACCCTTACGGATAGGTAGTGCATAACCCCATAAAACAGCAGACTTATACCTGCGAATGCCAAAGTCACCTGAGGAAAGATAAGTCCCAGGACAATGCCTATAGCCAGGACTTTGAGGAGGTACACCACCATTTGCAGCGCGTTAAGCAATATGGTGCTAACGCCTTGGGGAGCCGACATGGTATTAAAAAGTAACGCCCCTTGCTTATTGTCTAAAAAGAACTGGTACTGCGCACCGGAGTATTTTTCTATTAACTGTTTCCTCACACTGTAGAGGACCTTGCCGGTGGCGTAGGATATCATCCCTTCCCGCAGCAAGCTGAAAAGGGTTTTCACCGTGAATATCAGGATAAGCAACACGACAGCGGACACAATGGGGTCGGAGAAGGGCAAAACCTTCCCCATTCTGGCTATGAAGCTCAGAATACCCTTCACTTCTTTCTGGGAAGAGCCCATTAAAGAAGAAAAGAGTGGAAAAAAGGCCGCCACGCTAAGACTCTCCAGGGCAGAGCTAACCAAGGTCAGCAAGAGAATTGCCCAGCAGAGTGGCTTATAACGACTCAAGAAGTAAAAAAGGACCGAATAGCGCGGTTTATCCATGATCCAACAAATGAGACTGCCTCGTAATCGCCCGGTAGACTGGCATGAAATCGATGTGATACGGCGAGGAGGGATGCAGCAAGGCTGGAAGCGACAATTTGTATTCTTCGCCTGGGAGGAGAGAATGCCCTTTGCGCCATGCCCACCGGAGGACCGGCATGCGCCGGATCGCCTCCCTCGCCCGGGAAAGGATCCAAGAACCGTTTTGGGCATAGAGTTGTTTCCACTTCTGTGTCAGCCCCCGCGCCAAGTGAGACCAGAACGCTTGCTTCACCACTTTCCTTGCTTCATCCATGCTGATCCCATCTTGCCGTGCTAGTTCCCCCACCAAGCAGTCACAGAAGATCTGATATGAGGGTAACCAGTCCGGGCTGGTAATCCAGTCGTACACATCGGGCAAGAGATAGCGTCGGTCGTGAGCCTGGCGAATCAAGTAAAGGCAATCCAGCTCCTTCGCTTCACCCCGTATGATCGACAGGCAGCAAGGCAGCAGTTCGCGGAACGCTTTATCCGGCATTAGACAAGCGGCATCCATGTCTCTTCGGAAATCCTGGGTACGATGTATCGAGAAAAGAGTCACAAAATAGTTGCCCAAATAATCCGTCAAGCGATCTCTCCCGCTCGCCTGCTCCATAGGATATTGCCCATACCGTCCGCACCAGGTCACTTCGCCATGGGCCCCGGGCGATCCCAGTCCGCACAGTGTTGCGACCCCGTGTGCCGTGCTGAAATCGGCGTGGGCCTTCAGGAATCGGGCGCATTTTTCCAGAGACGCCGGGACCAGAAAGTCATCATCGCCAACGAAAGCAACGTACGGCTCCTGTACGCAGTAAAGTAGTTCCCTAATAGCTTGGGAGTCATTCAGTCCGGGAAGCCGAATGTGTACAAGGTTGATGCGGTTCTGAAGCCCCCGGACTGCCTGGGTTACCCGCTGCAAGTGAACACTATCACTGGAGTCCCCTACGTAAACGGTGGATTGGTACCCGACGTCGGCATAGTAGGCCAGCTGCCTGATCACGAAGTCCGACCGATTCATCGTCGGGATGACGATGCCGACCATCAGCAGTTCACCATGGATCTATGGTCCTCAACATATCGGTTGATGATCGACCATTGTGCTTTCACCAATTCACCCCTTGATTTCACCGTATATGTCTTTCCAGATGGAGTTTAGTACCTCTATGTCGTGCGTCAAATACTTGCTTACGTTATTCGCATGCAAGCCATCGATAATATCGCCACTACAAATTGCCCGCGCGGACCGGCAAAACTGAATAGGTTCGCCCGCCCAGTGTAATTTCAGACCTAAATCAGGATCCGCACAATGGGCTAAGAACTCCTTGGTGTATGGTGTCCCTCCCAACAAAGGAACGGTTTCGCGATCAACACAGAACCAACATGGCATTGGAATCCCGTGAATTCGAGATTGCCCGTGAAATTTGGTAAGCCCGGGCAACTTCCGCAGTTTTGGGTATTTGTATACATACCTAAACAATTTTAGGTAGGTGGGATTGTAGGCGGCGATGCGGAATTTCCGTTTTGCGTCAAGTGTCTTAATAAAGTCGATAATGGTCCACCAACCGACATCATATGGCGCATCATCTGAAGCGATTGAAACGAACTGCCCCCTCGAGACAGCATACCCGTCATTAATCGGCCTTATAGAGCCGTTGTGGGGGCCTGTGTCCTCCAACCAGACGACGTTTGGCTTCCCGATTTTGAATGGTGCGATGAGAACAATCTCGTAGTTATAAGGGACTCTATGGCAATTAATCCAGTCGATAAAATGGGTTGCGGCCTCTTCCCGCAAAGATGGCAACAGAATTGATACATCTACCATAGGGTGCTCCCCTCGGTGACATCGAGAACTCTCATCACAAACAGCTCCTGTTTCTCAGCATTGGGCAGCCTGTCTCCACGAATCAATGCTCTTACGCAGCTATGCCTATCCCCTAACCAGCTTATGGGATGCCATCTCACGGATGTGCTGCGCGGTCTCGGGACCGAACTTCCGGGCTACTATGTCCAGATACCGAGGGTTGTTGAAGTAGACTTGAAACGCATGGTCCCGGAAGCTCAGCACCTCAGCGCCGGAAAGGTACTTGGTGGGCAGGGGTAGCGTGTCAACAGAGTGCTGGGAGTAGCCGGTCCACTTCTCGGGCAGTGGCCAACTCTCTTTGACAGCCATGGCATACAACTGGGAGCCGGGATAAGCCATGGCGGAGTAAAAATTGGCAAACTCGCAATTGAGATCCAAGGCCATGTCAAGGGTAGCTTGCATCGTGTCCAAATCATCCTCGGGAAGGCCAAAGATAAAATTGGCTATTACATTAATTCCTGCCGCCCTTACCGACTCGATCGTCTTGTACACCAGGTCTTGACTGAAGCCCTTTTGGATGTCTTTTCGCACCCTTTCGCTGGCAGCTTCAATTCCAAAGGCGAGCCAGTTAACACCCGCCTCCCTCAGCTTGTCCACCATCCCCTCTTTGACCGTGTCCACCCGGGCATAGGCCCAAATATTGAGATCATAACCGCGTTCAATGATAAAATCGCAGATCCCCTCTACGTGACCCTTGTTGAGAACAAACATCTCATCCGTGATCTTGATGTTCCGGACACCATATTGGTTCACCAATTTATCTATCTGAGCCCCCACGACCCTGGGACTCCACCTTCGGTAGCTATTTACGTTCTCGTTGAGCCCTAGAACCTTTTCTCCGCTTTTAAACGGCGCCTGGATGCAGCAGAAAGTGCAATGGTAGGGACAACCCAGAGTTGTGTAGAAAGAAGCGTATGGCTCCCGCTTGAGATGTCCGAAGCAGTGCCAGTTGTGTGCCCGGTATCTCTCCATAGGGAGCAGGTCCCAGGCCATTTCCGGCATCTCGTCATCCAGATTCTCAAGTAGAGGAGCCGGGGGATTGCCTTGTATTGTCTTTCCCTCCCAGTACCAGAGGCTCCGCACTTTCTTAAGGTCTTCCGGGCGGCCCTCTTTGAGCGCCATAAGCAGATCCAAAACGGTATAGGGGCCTTCGCCTCCACACACGAAGTCGGCCATCTGTTCGCGGAGAGTCCGCTCGGGAAGGGCAGCGACATGTCCGCCAATCAGAATAACCTTGGCATCGGGCCTGTATTCCTTAATAGCGGTGCAGATGGTACTTGCCGCAGGCATATTTTGAGTTGACGCCGAAGGCTGGTTTCCGTACACGATAACAGCGCTGAGAACCGGGTCCAACTCAGCGAGGCGCTGGATCGTCGCGGCGACGGTCAAATCCTCCGCATCGGCATCGAGGACATGGACGGAAAATCCGCACTTGCGGATGAACGTAGCAATCAGGCCAGCCCAAACAGGAGGCTCGATAGCGGCCAGAGTAGAACCCAAGGATTGATATATTCCGGTACGGCTCGGAGGATTAATGAGGACTAAATCTAGGTGACTCTTTGTAGACATCGTTATTACTCCTATTTACCCTATCTTTACCCTATCAGGACCAGATGACCATCTTTTCCAGTCTCTCGTTCAAACCTGAAATGATGCACTGGAATAAGACTCTATCCTCGTCGGCTATCGTATCTTGGACAGTGCTGTGAAAGTCCAGTGGTAAGTTGACCGCTACCGCGGATGCTTTGAATAGTCCTATACTGCGAGATCCTATTACTTTAGATGATCTGGAATAACGACGTCTTCTTCAGAGAAAAATAGGTTTATTTTCTCCCACCCATTCGCTGTTTTCTTCATGGCCCAGTGACCTTCCCAACTGGAGACCTCACCAAATATCTCTCCAGCAGCACGAGTCACCCCGGGGTGGAAGGGCATCTCCGTTTTTGGATGTATGGCACAGTCCTGCCCCTCAAATTCTTTCAGGGTTGGTAGGTCACACTCATTGAGCTGGACCTCCAAGTCATCTCCAGAAATTACCCCGCCATCCTTGATAAGCGGGATCACCATTTTTATGTCCTGGATTACATCTTCGTAGTAATGCGAGCCGTCTATGAATGCGTAGTCAAATTTTTCACCTAATAAGGGAATGACATTTTTGCTGAAACCTTTAATTGGGATGACAATATTTGAGAGGCCTGCAGCTTTTATATTGTATAAAAAGAGGGTCAAAATTCTATTTTTGTTTGTCGCAAGATTCATTTCTTTATAAGGCCCTGAACGTTTCCCGGTGTCAATATCTCGCAGGTACGGCTCCCACGCATCAACGCAAACAATAAGTCCCCGGCCGCCATTTTGTGAATTGATGTATTTTCCGAAAGTAATTGCCGAGCCACCTGCCCAAGAGCCAATTTCCAGTATCTTTATGAAGCGATTTTCACTCTGAGGGCCACAGGCAACTTCAAGCGTTTTCTGCATATAAAAGTGTCGTCTTGGACCCCCTTGCCGGCTTTTTAAGAACGGTCCGAAATACGGCGCTCCCGCATTGGGTTGTGTCAAAATAAAGAAATCAACATCGAGTGCGTCGTTTAAAACGTTCCAAAGATAGGGCAGCCACTTTAACCGACGAAATTTTATGAGAATAAATAAGGCGACGTCCCTAAGAACCGGAATGCGCTTTACAAGCTTCCTTACGATCATGTTCTCCCCGTTACCCCTCCACTCACCCGTTGTTGTTCCTGGTTCCGCCGGAAAGGGCCCCCGTCGCACCAAAGGGCGCGCCCGGAGTGGGACAGCCATCCAACAGGTTGGACCGCGTCGTGATTGCCCGGTAGATGGGCATGAAATCGGCGTAGTATGGCGAGTTGGGATGGAGCACAGCTGGAAAGGACAATTTGCGGTTTTCGCCTGGGAGGAAGGGGTGCACCTTGCGCCAGGCCCGCTCGAGGACCGGAATTCGCCGGAACGCCATGCGCGCCCAGGAGCGGAGCCAAAAAACTTTTGGGGCATGGCGTTCCGACAACTCATTGGTCAGCCCACGAGCTAAATAAGACCAAAACGCCCGCTTCACTACCTCCCGTGCGTCGTCCCTGCTTATCCCGTCCTGTAGTACGAGTTCCTCAGAGAGGCAATCGCGGAAAACCTGGTACGAGGGAAGCCAGTTTGGGCTAGTGAGCCACTCGTAGGTTGGCGGCGAAGGGTATCTCCCGAGGCCTTGCCGTGCCAAATAGAGGCAATCCAACTCCTTTACTTTACCTCGGACAGCCGCAAGACAGCACGGCAGTAACTCCAAGGCAAAATACTTATCTGGTAGCGTGGAAACCCTCTGGTACATCCCACGAAGGTCGTCTGTCCGACACACGGAGAACAGGGGAAGCGTATAGCTCCTGAATTGATCCAACAGTCGGTCACCGGCATTTTCAGCCTCTACCGGAGGCTGCCTGTGGGGTACAATCCTGCGTACCTCCCCGTATGCCCCTGGGGAGTAAAGGTCAACAATCGCCGCCGTGCCGTGGGCAGCAATATACTCCGGTTGAGCTTCGAGGAACCGGACGCACCGTTCCAACCCTCCGGGCACCAGGAAGTCATAGTCGGGCAACACCACAGCGTGACTGGTAGGGGCCAGATCAACCAGATTTCTAATACACTCAGCATAGTTCAGACCAGGATACTCCCAGTAAACGATGTCCATCTTCCCTTTGAGTTTTTGGATCACCCTCTTGGTCCGCTCGACATGCTGAAGGTCGCTCGAATCGCCGATGCAGATACATCCTTGAAAACCAAGCTCTCGGTAGTAGGTCAGGAGGCGTATGAGGAAATATGACCGGTTCATGGTAGGGATTAGTAACGTAATCATCAGCGATACCTTCCCGCCCGCAGCTTGCCCGCGTCGAGTATCCACGCCCAGCCGCGCCACCGGTCCTCATCACCAATTTCTCTCAGGATCAAATCGCGGTAGCTAGTCACTTCAGACTCCTGGGCCCAAATCCGGCTGGTGCCAAAGGTCTTGAATGAGACTACCGCGTACTTCCCGATCTCTTTCGATTCGATCAGGTGATTCAACTCCGGATCTAAGTCGAAGTCGCCGTGTTCAATCGCCCACGCCGCACTCTCCATATTGAGAGCCTTGGAGCTGGTTCCAGGCACTACCACGTAGCCTTCCTTAACTTCCTTGAGAGTATTAATGAAGTGAATCTTATACCCTCCTCGGACTGAAGACGGCAGAGCGTCGACAAATGCTTCATTGTACGGAGTGTTATACGTATAGAACTCTTTGATTCCCAACCCTTTTAGTGCTTGGCCCAGCCGGGCGACCGCCATCCTGGCGGGCAGCACATCGTCCAGCAACATCCAAAGAGCCCAGACCGCACTCACCAATACTACGGTCGTGGTCACCGACCAGAACACCAACCGTGCCGGAAAGGCCAACATCTGGTCGAGCTGGAACGCCGTGTACGCTATCAAAAGCAGCAAGCCGAGCAAGCCCGGATAGTATAAGCGCGCAGATTGAGCGCTGTGGGTAATTTCCCCCAACAGGACCGGCGACAGGCTGACTATAAAAATCGCCGAAGCTCCCCATGCTTCGCCCAGCCGATTTCCATCGAGAATCAACAGGGTGGCAAGAAAGGGCAAGCATATCAGGTACAGGACGAAATGGACTGGCATCATGCGACCGAAAAAACGGACAAGCCAGAGGAGACCACCACCACGCATATCGTCTTTGATCGGCTTTCCAATGCTGGTGAAATACTTCCGGTAAAGACTAAAGCGGTTCGTTTTCCAGCCCTGCGAATCCGCATAGTATGCCCACAGGTTCAAAATCACATCCGGGTATGTTAGGAGAAGGACCACAGCACCGATACCGAGGGCAAACCAGAGCTGTGACCAGAAGAAGAAGTCGGAACGAGTGATCGCCAAGGGCGCCACCAAGTAGGCGGCGACGACGACACAAAACTTTACACCCGTGGGCGCAAACTCCTGAGCGCGCTTGAGATAGTGTTCCACACCGAAGATCTTTCTCCCACTGATTACCCGATTCAACCAGAAAGGCGCCCGTTCGAAATACATCGCCGTGACGATCCGCTTGTGGCTTAAGGGGATAGCGACGGCACCTAGCAGGAGCGCGACTGCGACACAGATGATGGCCGTGCTCATGCCTACCGAGGGAAACATATCCCCGCGGAATATCGACCCGGATCCCCAGAGAGCCTCGCGCTCGCTGTAGACAAAGGCGCCGGCAACGAGGGGTAAATACTTCCTTGAAGATCCCGATGAAAACAGCATAAGACCCACAGCCACCCCTGAGGCGAAGTACCATGCAAGTCCAGACCATGAGGTTCCAAACTCCGCCTGTTGCATCAAATAAACTGAAGCTAAGAAAAACATATTCGCCACGCATATGTGAGCCCCGAACAAGGTCAGCTGGTACGGCCAAAGACAGGCGACTAGAAGCGCCCAGGCCAATAGCCCAACACCCATGTTCCAATACGTACCGGCGATCAGAAAGACTAAAACTGCGGCGACCGAATTCGCCACAACACACAAAATGACAATGGGATAGTCACTGGTCCGATCACTCAGCGCACGCTGCATCGCCACCAGACAGAGGACAAACACGTCCTTCATGCGGGTTCTCAAGCCACCATCGACACACTTGTGCATCTCTGATGGCCAACGCCACTGTCCCACCGATGCTGCTGTGAGCACTTGCTTCTGGTTGTCTGTGTGGGCCGAGTAAAACGTGATATGTCTGGTCAAGCGGGAAATCATCCAGCCAACCATCGCGGTGACGGCGCACACGACAACGAAAACTACACTATCCACAGGTAATACTCGCGCGTTAGGTACGGGATTCTGTTGACACCAATTCGGAGCAAGCACCGCAGAACATCACGCGCCCACCGATACGAACCTTGGACTCGTCCAACCGGTCCGCGGCGCTGATTAGCATATGTTAGAGATAGAAGAGGCTGATTAGTTTAGCCCTATATATGGATAACCTGCCCTTTGCTGGGTAAGTCATGCCCAAAAGATACATCACGAGACGCTTGTCATGAGCTTTGGCTATATCCACCAGCCCATAAGCATGAAAGACCTTACTAATTGGCGTGTAGTAGAACGGAGCATTTCCTTTTGTTATTATTCTGATTGCCATCAGGAAGAGTCGCTCTATTAGGTATAAGCCGACTTTCCATCTATTACCCGAACTTTTTTTCGGCACATCTGTGCCTACATTCCAGCGACCCAGTTCGTAATAAAGAGGAGGCGAATGAGCCTCGATCTCGTCAGCGCTACGAACTAAATCACGCAACAGCTTGATATATTTAATATTGGTACGGCTCGCCAACTTATCCAGGGAGAGCAAATACTTTCCTTGAAGAGTACGCAACACGCCTAGCGCGTAGTCGAATTGGTCGAACACAACGGCGATTGCGGCCAACTTAAGACATCGAACAACACGCTGATTTGCTCCAGATTGGGTAGGTGAATCTCCAATGAGTTCACTCACGTTCTTGAAAAATAGGGCTTCACTGACTGTAAAAAACCCCTTTCCCTGTAGCTCGACCGGGTAAGGGGCGGTGTTAAAGTCCTGACGGGTCAGGAAGTCGCAAAATCGGAAGCCGTGCCTACGCAGGTGGTCTTGGGTGTCACAAAAGAGAGCTTGGCCGGAATACAGCTCGGCAAACTCGACTTCACAAATGACACCGACTGCAGAAGACAACAGAGTCTTGGAAGCCCCTAACAAAATGTCGCAATCGGCTCCCTGGACGTCAGTAGAAATAAAATCAATCTGTGGGATGTCACCGTTTTCAACTAAATGATCGAGGGTGTTAATTTCAACAGGGACTTCTTTTACTACACGGGTATGTTCACCCCAAATCAGAGTCTCCCCATCTCTCACCAATGGTCTTCCGTGATAAAAAACCCAGGTGTATTTTTCAGCACTTGGGGCGGACGGCAATATGCTGCTGGCACCCAGCGATCGCATAACGTTGAACGTGCCGGGCGAGTTGGTCTTGCCTATGCACTTGTTCACCAAAACAAAATGTTTACTCAGCCGCTTGTTGCCGGCAAGATTATCCTCTTGGGCATCGTAACCAATCCATTCGATATCATCGCCGAATATTTCAAGTCGCCCAATCGCCCCAAAATCGGCAAAGGCGCCAACGTGGTGAACTCTTATTCTGAGCTGCTCGTCGGTAAAGCCTAATTCAGCACCCGTATCAGTCACTTTGCTTCCCCCTTTCTCCAGTTTCATGGCGCCCCCTCTGAAGCTAGAAGCTCTTGCTCTCCCCGCCATCCACTGCGATTACCGCGCCGTTGAGCAGGCTCGCCTTTTTAGAACAGACGAATGTGACTACACTCGCTACTTCTTCCGGCATACCGAGTCTCCCGAGGGGGAACTGCCGATCTAACATCTTTTCAAACTCTACTGGGTCTTTTCCTTCTTGGAGTTCCCAGACGGTATCAGGGATCATAATACCGCCTGGTGCTACCGTATTGAACGTGATCCCGTCTCTTGCGAGATCGTGGTTGAGTGCTAGAGTTTTCATCAGTCCCGTTTCCGCAGCCTTGGCCATGTTAAACCAGGGGCGGCCGCCTCCTTCTCTCCCATATAAAGAAGTTATGGTAACGACACGTCCCCATTTCTGTTTGCGCATATAAGGGATAGCCCACATGGTGAAACGCACAGACGCTAGGGCATTTTTGCTATAAACATCTAGCCAGACCTGGTCCTCTGTTTCTTCCACGACAGAGCTGCCCCAGCTTCCACCCCCCCCAACGTTGTTCACTAGAATATGGATCGTTCCCCATGCCTCGATGACGGTCTTCGTCACCCGTTCGATATCACCCGGAACCAGCACGTCGGCGCGTATCCCTAAACCATGTACTCCCTTTGCCTCCACTTCGGCTATGGTTTCCTCGATTCTACCCGCATAGCCGGGTCTTGAGCTGTTACGCGCACAAATGGCTACATTGCAGCCTTCTTCGGCCAGTGCTAGTGCGATACTATGGCCGATCCCGTGGCTACCCCCGGTAACCAGGGCGAACTTGCCTTGGATATTGATATTCATGCCTTTTCCAAGGGTCTCCAGATCGTCTGCGAATACCCTTCGACGAACAAGCTACCGAAGTAAGATCGCTTCATCTTGAGAATCTCCACCCGGCCCGCCCGGTCCAACTCCTTCAGACGGTTCGGGAACCCCTCCCAGTACTTGCGCTGTGTATGAAACCGAATGGCAGCGTAGTCTACCAGGTTCGTCTGGTCGTACCACTCGACAATCGGCTCGATGTTCACGCACAACGCCTCTGATCCGCGGAGCAGGTACTGGAGGAAAGCTTCGTAATTACGTCCCGTTTGCTCCAGGGCACCGACCGTGAAGACGATACTCCCCTCCTCGATCTTCAGACTTTCATCCGGGTGAAAGAAATCGAATAGGCGCCCCTTCATGTTCCACCCGTACACCCGGGCCATCTCGTCCACGATCTCCGTCGACGGTGCAGCCCAGTCCAGCCCTACGTATCGCTTGTCAGGGTAGAGCCTGGCGAGTTTCGCGAGATTTATACCCGATCCGCACCCGAACTCGTACACGACCTTTGCCTCCTTGAAGAAGGCCGTAAAGAGCCAATGCTGAAAAATCTCGTACCAGTTGAGCTCGAAGTTTGGATCGACGGGTATGACATAATTCTGATTGAGACGCGCTGGTTGATGAGACCGAATGTATTTGGGCACGAGTTTGGAAAAATCTCTGTCATGCTCCCTAAAGCTCTCCAAGTTTTCCGCCCATCCCTTTTCCCACTGCTTCTTTCGCTCCTTGCCGGCCACGGTGAACTGCCCGGAATCAACCTGCTTCAACACATCGAGCAGGACCTGGTCCCGCTCCCTACCAAAAAGCGTCCGGTAACGGAAATCGCTCTGAGCAATCAGGGTCTGACAGTGACCACGAAGCGCGTCGACCGACGTGCCGAACAAACCGGCAAAATCCTCCACCCCGAGCGTTTCGTGCGTCATTTCCTGCGGACTCAACCCCTCGTGCTCAAACATAACCCCACTATACTACCTACGCGGGGCGTCGCTCTGAAGCAATCAGGACAGACTCGCTACGACCTCGTAGGTCGGCTCCTCGGCCGAACGCTTGGGTAATGTCCCCCCAAGTGCTTCGGCATACGTATCTTTGAACCTCATGAACCTGACCGCCCCGTACTGGTACCACTCGTCACGATCGATGTAATGGCTCAGGCGGCCGATATCGCAGAGTCTCTCTATTTCTCGCCTCTCGACATCCGGCACCGGCCTGCGCAACTCAATGTGGATGGAGACTCTGGCTGCCCCCCCGGTCTTGACTGTTTTGTGCAGGAGGGTGCCGTCCACAAAATACGCGTGCCCTAGGCGCATAGTCCCGGGGTACTTGACGGAACGGGCTTCCAGCTCCTTGCCTTCGTGGTAATCCGTCAGAAGATGGTGGTGCCGTTCTTCAAAGTCATCGGGCGGATGGTAATATGCGATACCCGTTCGCTCAATGTCGCCCAGGATCGGTATCCGGATGCCGACGAAGTCAGAGGGCTCGCCGGTCCAAATGTCCGAGTGGAATTTCGTGCTTGAATATGGCCTTGACTCTTCCTCGAGGTTTCTCTCCCCCGTGACGAGACGCACCACGATGGGACAGCAGATCTGGTAAAACAAATCATCCGCACCAGCGCCGCGAAGCCAAGCTGCCATCACCCTGTGCAGGTGATTAAACTCCATCTGGAACTCTCGCTTAGGGAGGAGCACGCCGTTGGGCGTCCGGTTGGCGGCCTTGCTCGCGGCCATTTCTAAAAGCGCTTGCCCTGATGTGACGTTCACCGGGTTTCCGAGGCACGCACAGAGGTAGCGTACCGTAGCCTCCCTCATGCCTTGAAAATGGCCTTCTTCAACCTTGACCTCAGCCAACAGATTGAGGGTTGGGTTCAGCCGAACTCCAAGGCGGTTTGACAGTTCGGTGAACCACTGCACTCGAGCCGGCCTCTCCTTTGCTTTCATCTTATGCTCTCCTTTCCGTGCCGCTTTTCCAGGCGGAGAGCGCTCTCAGTTTTGCCCTAGAATGGGCCCTTGAATCTGCGTTCGTGGCTATAAAAATCCTCTTTCGAGAGGTCGATTGGTTTAAGGTCTAACTTCTCCTCCACCGCTCGGATGATGTTGGCTGCGTTGGGGTAGAACTCGTTCTCCAGACATCGGACCGTCGGACACGGCGTCGGGGCGAACCCGATCCGCTTGACGGGCGATTTCAGTTGGCCGAAACACTTTTCAGAGATGCGGGCAGCCACTTCCGCACCGAATCCACATTCCACCCAATCATTGTCCGCTACAATGCAGTGACCCGTCTTCCTAGCCGAACTGATTGCGAGGGTATCATCAAACGGCGATATTGTCCTAGGATCGATAATCTCAACACTCACTCCTTCCCGCTCTAGGATTTCCGCCGCCTTCAGGGCCTCGATATTCATCCAAGACGTCGCAACAATCGTAATGTCACCGCCAGGCCGCAGGATATTACTCTGCCCGAGCGGAATCGTGAAAGGATCTTCTGGAACCTCATCTATAGCCCAGTATAACCAGCGGTGTTCGATGAAGACCACGGGATTATCATCGCGAATCGCCGAGATTAGGAGCCCCTTCGCGTCCCTTGGCGTAGTCGGTAAGACGACCTTCAAACCAGGGATGTGAGCGAAACTGGAATGAAGACTCTTGCTATGTTGGTAGCCCTGGCCCCAGCCACGACCGACCATGGCTCGGATGACCAGCGGAACCTTCACCTGACCCCGAGTGCTGTAGCTGTAGGTGGACACCATGTTCACCAGTTGGTTCATAGCCAGCAGGAGAAAGTCAACCCGGATATGAATGTGGATCGGCCGCATTCCATTGATGGCAGCTCCTAACCCGAACCCCGTCATCGCCTCTTCGCTGAGCGGCGTATCGAAGCACCGATCGGGACCGAACTTCTCAGCGAGGCCCGTGACACTACCGAAGATTTTGTCGTTGGCGGGCACCCCAATGCCGTAGACGAAGACCGTTGAATCCCGCTCCATCTCTTGCCACATGGCCTCGCGGAGAGCTCCACAGAAATCAATGCGCCTCATGAAAAACTCCCGTGTAGAGTTCCTCGGGGGACGGGAAAGGCGCCGCTTGGGCTTTGCGGACACTGTTTTCAAGCTGTGCATCGATCCGTCTCTCCTCTTCACCGAGCCCTGCTTCTGTCCAACCATTGCCCAAGAGCCTCTTCCGCTGCAAGGCCAGCGGATCCCGTTTGAACCATTCCTCATATTCGGCCTTCGAACGGTAACCAACGCCAAAATCCTCAGCGATACCGATGTGACCGAGGTACCGATAGCATTGGAGATGAAGAAAAGATGGCCTTGCATGCAATTTGGCGGCTTCTATGGCCTCAACGGTCCGCTCGTAGAGCACTTCAACATCTGTCGAATTGTCCTCGAAGACGCCGCACTCGAAGTGGCGAACGATCTCCATGATGCGCTTGAATCCGCGCCGAACCTCCGGCTTCGAATGGACCGCCAGGCCGTTGTCCTCACAGACAAATAGGACGGGAAGCCTCATGACGCACGCGACGTTCAGGCTTTCCCAAAATACGCCCTCTTCAATAGCACCGTCACCAAAATAGGCACAGCAGATCGCACCGTTCTGCTTCTGCTTGTTTGCAAAGGCTGCACCGACAGCAAGGGGGATGGAACTCGCCACCACCGCTGAGGCGCACATAAGTCCCGCCTTGGGATCGGCCAAGTGCATGGAGCCCCCTTTCCCGTGCACGGGACCGGTGACTTTGCCATAGAGCTCGCCGAAAAACCGCTCAGGATCTTCCGTCTTGGCCAGAAACACCGCATGGCTGCGATAGAAACCGAAAATCTGGCCTTCCTGGCCCAGCGCATGGCACACAGCGACAGCGACCGCCTCCTGGCCCATCGACATGTGCATGGGCGTTTTCATCTCGTCCTCAGGATAATACTTGATGATCAGCTCTTCCGCCTTCCTGATCAGGTATATTTTTTTATAAAGGTCGAGGCTCAGATTAGAGATCATCGTTAACCCTCTGGATAATTCGCGAGCTCTTCCGCCAGGCAGTAGCGAAACCGCCCTCTATTCTGCCAACTGAACGTGATTACCCAACTAAACGAGTCAGGGTTCGTTTCGCGTGAGGTCATGTTGGCATGGGGCTGCGCAATACTCGCCAGACGTGTATCTTGTTTCTGCTAAAAGCTCGCGTTGCGCAGACCCTAGTGGGATTTTATCGTTTTCGGTGAGGCCCACTGAAAGAGACAGAACGATACCGCCGATCTCGATTTTGTTCTGCTCGCCCTTTCCCTGTTGTTCGGCTGATCGGGGTCTTACTTGCCAACGAAAAACTCGTTCCGTCGATACACTTCGGCAATCTTGAGCAGCTCTGTTTGCGCCAACATGTCCAGCTGTATCGCAGCAACGTTTTCTTCCACCTGCTCCCTGTTTAACATTCCAGGGATAGTAGTAGAGACACTTGGATACGATAGGCAAAACCTTAAGGCGAATTGAGCGGGTGTCTGCCTTTCACGATCAATGAGCACGGCCGAAAAAAGCCCATAACCTTCGGCCCACCGTCGGATTTGTTCGGGTGACCATGTCCTGCGGTGATCGAAAGCATCGAATCCATCACCCACGGGATACTCGCCGGTCAAGAAACCAAAGCAGAGGGGCGTCCTGACAATGACTCCCACATCCTGCTTCGCACATAACGCAAACAGTCCGGTTTCCGCCGCACGTTGATCCACCAAATTGAAGTTCATTTGAATGCACATAAACCCAAACTTTGTTACGGCGACTAAACCGTCATCGGGAGAGCGCACCGAGATCCCAAAAGCGCGAATTTTTCCTTCGGTCTGCAGGGACTGCAACGTTGACAAAATGCTGTCATCTTGACCCACAACATCCACCGATGGGCTGTGCAATTGGTAGAGGTCAATATAATCGGTCTGTAGCCTCCTTAGACTGGCCTCTACAGCGGATCTTATATGCCTGGGCGAGAAGTCCTGCGTGCCTTTCGCATCTAGCAGACCAACCTTGGTGGCTATAATCACCTCCGGCCTAACCTCATTCAGGGCTTGTCCAATCAACTCTTCGCTATGTCCAAATCCATAGAAGTCTGACGTGTCATAAAAGGTTATGCCCAGATCAAACGCCTGCCGTAAAGCCAGTTTGGACTCATTATCGTCTGTTGGTCCATAAGCAACAGCGCCATTTACACTTCCGCCGATACCCCATCCACCGAAGCCGATTTCCGATACCCGAAGCCCCGTGCCACCCAGCCGTCTGTATTTCATGTTCGCTAGAAGTGCCCCTCAATTTGACGCTCAACGAGATTGTTCCCGTAAAGATAAGCCCCTTTTTTGGTTCCATACCAGATAACGTCTCGAAGCCAATCCTCCCAGGACAAAAAGATCTGGCCAGTGCGATTGATGTGATATGTGCACTCTCGGTTCTCAAGCGGGATTGGTGCTCCCACCAAAACGGACTGGTAGAACTCCCCAATATTGTACGAAAGCGTAAGGTCGAGGTCTTCCGTTTGGCATGGCAGTTTGATAAGTTTCCTGTTCAGGTCAATCGCCTCATGCAGCAGCTGTGATGGTAGCTGCACATACTTTGACGCCAAGAAATGCGCCAGCATCTTTTCAGCTTCTTTGTAAAATCTGCCCAGCGTTCCTTCGACACACAGTTTGATCATAATGTACTCCTCGACAGGCCACCAGATATTTAGCCACTCTTTTCGGTGACAGTACTCTGGTCCTCCTCTTTGTATCTCCCGCGCCTTCTCCGTGAAGAAGGAGCATATTTCAGAGATGATAGGCGAGGGGCCGAGCTTACTTTCGAAAAAAGCTTCGATCAGTTCACGATAGCTGATAGAGCAAGTTTCACGGAGCACAATTAACGGTATCTGAAAAAGTTTGTTGAAGTGCAACAGCCCGGTCATCCAGCAGAATGCCCGGGTTCTGACCCAATCTTGTTCGGGCATTGTACTAGTCGCAATTACTAGTTCTTGAAGTTCGGATATCTCCCCGTCCGAGTCCGTTAGCGTGCCATGGTGGTTGATGATCTTCGATTGGACGGTAATCATCCCATACTGCTTTTGATACTCTGGGTTTCCCATTTCTGCATTGGGCAGGATAGAGAGGTTATTAAACTGAATCCTGTTATGCTGACCATTCTCAATAACGTGTGAAACGCCATCAGCCAACGATCCATACGTTTCACCGGGCAAGCCAAGGATTATATCAGTGTAGGTTTCGACTCGGTCGCGAGTGAACCGGCGCTGCAATATCTGGAACGACTCCGACGAAATGTTCTGTCGTTTGACGCTCTTAAGCGTGGCGGGGTCAACAGACTGGAGGGCAATCGTCACTCCCTTATTTAAATCCGCGTCGTTAAGCAATTTCTGCACCTTGTAGGCGCGTTCGGTTGCATTTTTGGTGTTCTGAACCGAGAGTTTCCGAGGATAACCATATTTCTGCTTGACTTCAGCAACATATTCGACAATATCTACGTCTCTTGGCAGAATACCAAAGTTAGCATCGCAGCAGAAGATAAACTCAATCTGCTGCCTTGCGAACCAGTCGATCTCTCGAAGCACTCTTTCCATATCGAAGGCATAGACTTTCGAAGCAATAGCTGACCCCCAATCACAAAACGTGCAAGAAAAAGGGCAACCCCGATTGGTTTCCCAAAGAACAAGCCACTTCTCTTGCGGATTAGCTTTCATCAACGGCTCAAAAATATTTTCCAAATAGGGAGAAGGCGCAACCGATAAATCGTTAAGACGAGGCACTTTTGCATGGCACACAAACGAGCCGTCTTCACGAAGATAGCTGACAGATGGTAGATTATCCCAAGTTTTTACAGGAAAGCTTTCCAATATGTCATGAAAAATTTGTTCGCCTTCGCCATGGCAGGCTATATCTACGAAAGGGTTATTTCTGAGAAACTCTTCAGCCTTATCCGGAACCTGAGGCCCGCCCAAAACGATAAGCGTATCTGGTTTCAGTTGCTTAATAGTTCTGGCAATTTCTAGCGAGATTCGAATGTTCCAGACATATGTGCTGAAGCCAACTACATCTGCGCCCGATAATTGTTCTACCGCCTGTTTTACAGGAACACGGGCGTATATAGGCGTCACAAATTCATACCTATCCGGGTCCTTGGCATGCTTCTCGACATAGGCCTGCAATAAACCAACCGAATAGGGAAGATAGCTCTGGCCAGAAAAGCTGTTGTTGATTTGAACTAGTCCGACTTTTACTTTCTGACTGTTTTCTTTGGCATCCATATCCTCGAGTTCCTTTCCCAGGACACTTTCGGACTGAATAGTCTTGTTATAATCCAGGCACATCTACGGCAACAAAACGGTGAGCACGTAACATCTCTCTACGTGTCTTAAGAGATGGTTCGGAGATTTATTACCCAAACATTCGATTCCTTCGTTTTAATGGCTTATTGCACGCATATAAATATTTTCTTCGTACCAATCTAGAGTTTTTCTTATCCCTTCATCCAATGGAACCTTTGGCTTCCATTTGTATTTTGTACGTGCCTTCTCAATATTCAGAGCCACTCTGACCTTAATGGTAGGCGCCGCGCTATCAAACTCAATGCCCAGTCGCTTTCCTGAAATCTTCATGATTTTCTCTACAAGGTCCCTGACGGAGACCAGCAAGCTGGACCCAACATTGATTAACTCGAAAGGCGCTTCTTGAGATTCAAGAACTATTTCGACAAAATCAACAAGATCAGATATATATAATAGGTCGCGTTCTTCCGACCCATCTCCCCAAACAGCAATCTTCCCATCTTTATTATTCATCACCTTTGCAATTGTTGCTCCGAAAACATGGGACCTCTCCAGATCATATTTATCATGAGGCCCATAGATATTAGAATGTCTTATCGCTGTGTATTTGGTGTCACTGATTCTTGAATAGAATTCGCACATTTTTTCTATGTATACCTTCGTCCATCCAATTCCAAAGTATTTATCTACGATGCCATCTTTAAAGTCCCCTTCTTTCACTGGCATCTCCTGGCTTGGATACACTACGGTGCAACTAAAGAACACAACATGCTTCACTTTACTGTCAAAACACGCCCGCAAAATTAGGCTGTTCATAACAGCATTGTCTGTAACATGGATGTACGGCCTCGTTACTGTGTCTTTTGCGCCTGTAGTTACAGCCGCCGCCTGAATTACCACATCTTTGCCTTCTACCAAATGGCCCACTTGATCCTTATCGGTCAGATCAACCTTTACGAAACTAACTTTTTCGCTATTGGCAATAGACCCGGACGGGCGTGTTTTAAAGTAAGTCCCATACACCTCGACATCATGTCTGGCGCAAAATCTTTCGACTAGATTCCTGCCAATGAAACCAGTTGCTCCACACACAAGAACCTTAGTCTTATTCATGTTGACCCCTTCGCTTGGTTTTTATAAGGTCTGTGGTCAAATACGGATTGCGGTTCATTGTTGCACTTATCAGCCAGCCAATTCGTTTAAGATACGGCACAAATCGAGGATTTTTTCTTCTTCCAGGCTTGGATAGTTGCCAATGTACATACCGTAAAAATGGACGTGATCAACCTTGGGGTACTTTGCATATTCCTGTTCACCGATGAGCCTTTTGAGGTATGGTTGTCTGAGTTGGTTCCCTCCGCCGGAGGTCCCCCGGCGGAATTCAATGCCATGCTCTCGCAAGGTAGTCATCACGTTCTCGCCAAGCATATGATCAGGATGCCGTAGGATGAGCGTGAAAGCGTAGTTGCAGCTCCCTTCAGTCTCGAAATCGGTCTGATACCTCTGCGGATCTAGATTCTCCAGGAAAAGAGAAAGATTTCTCTTTCTGATCTGGTTGTTTTCGTCGAGCCGTCTCAGCTGGGAACGTCCGATTACCGCGTTGATCTCTGTGCCTCGCACATTGTAGGCAGGAAATGCAAAGATAAAATCCGGATTCAAGTCTGGGTGATTTTTGCAGTATGAGCGCTGGAGGCTCCCCGATGTCGATTCCCTCACCATCCCGTGGGAGCGCAACATGCGTAGAGTTTCGTAAAGGTCTCTATCATTCGTTGAAACCATCCCTCCTTCGATGGTGCTCATATGGTGCGCATAATAAAAAGAAAAGTTGGAGATCAAGCTAAACGTCCCAAGCTTTTGTCCAAGAAAAGTGGCACCGTAGGATTCGCAGACATCTTCGATGAGAGGGATATTTCTAGACTTCAGTTCATCTAACAAGCGTTGATTCAGCGCATTGTACCCTAGAACATGAGTTAAAAAGACAGCTTTCGTTTCCGGGGTGATTTTCTGGATCACCTGGTCAATATCCATTCCCAGCGTTCGGGGATTGATATCTACAAAAACAGGTTTAAACCCACATTGGATTACGGACGCGATGTCAGATAACCAGGTGAGAGTCGGAACAATAACCTCCCCTAAACCAAAGGCCTCACGAAGAGCGGAAATCGTAATTAGGTTGGCGGAGGAACCCGAGTTTACGAAAACGCTGTACTTGGCACCCAGCCAAGCAGTCCATTCTCTCTCGAATGCTTCCACCTGCTCGGATTGGGTGAGAATCGGTTCTTCCTGCTTAAGGAAGTCAATAACCGCGTCCAGGTCGGCCCTCGAAATGTTGTTTCTCATTAGGGGCCAATCCAGGTTTGTCTTGTGAGGTAAAGGTTCGTTCAACATCGTCTTTAGAAAGGACCCTTGAACTCTAAGCTTTTCAGGTCGGCACGTTCCTCTGGCATCCAGCAAATCATTCCACCCTGCACCAAACCATATGCAGTAGAAGCAATTGTTCGAGCGTTGGGATAGAAATGTTCTTCCAGGCTGGGAGTGGTGGGGCACGTAACCGGGGCAAAACCCATACGGTGGACACGGACTTTATATTTCTCCTGTGTTCGCTCGATCACCTGCGCAATAATTTCACCGCTAGCGCCACAGGTCGTCCATCCGCTGTCCACCACGCACAGCCGTCTGGTTTTATGCACAGACTCAACTATGGTATCGATATCCAGCGGACTTAACCAGATCGGGTCAATCACTTCAGCGTGAATGCCAACGGCTTCCAGATAGCGCTGGGCCCGTAAGCATTCTACCTGCATATAAGAGATCCCCACTAGAGTGATATCATCCCCCTCCACCGTGATGCGCGCCCTGCCCGGGGGAACCGCGTAAGCCGGTTCCGGCACTGGCCCGTTTTGATAATGGAGGATGCGGTGCTCGACATACATCACAGGGTTATCGTCCCGGATGGCATAGATCAGACAGCCCTTGGCATCGTAGGGCGTGGTAGGGGCAACCACTTTGAGGCCGGGAACGTGCATGAAAAAGGAGTAGAGTCCCTGCGAGTGCTGGGCCCCTTGCCCCCAGCTTTTACCGATCATCGAGCGAACCACAACCGGGATGCACACCTGACCACCATACATATAGCGGCTCTTCGCCGCTACGTTAATAAGCTGGTTCATCGCCAGCATCAGAAAGTCCATTCGAATATGAACATGGATGGGACGAAGACCGGCCAAAGCCATTCCGACCGCTACACCGGTCATCCCGTCTTCGGACAGGGGTGTGCCAAAAACCCGCTCTGGGCCGTATTTTTCCACAAGGCCATGGGTGGTACCCTGAATGGCCTTGGGATCATCTACATCCAAGCCAAAGACAATCACAGATGGATCACTCTCCATTTCCTGATCGGTGGCCTCTCTTATGGCCTCTACGTAGGAAAGAGTTCGTTCCATTTATACCCGATAGACATCGGCATAGAGTTCGTCGGCGGCCGGGAAGGGACTCGCTTCAGCAAAGGCGAACGCCTCCTGGATCTCCGCCTCCACCCCCGCCTCGATCTCATGCCGCCTGCCCGGATCTATCAGCTCTGCAAGCCGGCGTACCTGGTCTTTTTCCACCCACGACGCGGCTTCTTCGCGGCTACGGTAACCCAAGTGAAAGTCATCGTTAGGCCCCACATGTTCCTTCCAGCGATAGGTCAGGCATTCGAAAAAGTAAGGGCCGCCTTCTCCCCTGCGCAGCGCCTGCACTGCCGTATTCACCTTTTCATAGATGCTGAGGATATCGTTGTCCGGGATCTGTTCCGCCGGCATCCCGTAAGAACGGGCCCGCTCGCAGATATTGGCATTCTTGTGCCGGCGCAGGAGGTGGGTATGAATCGCGTAAAAGTTATTCTCGCATACGAAGATAACAGGGAGACTCTTGAGTGCGGCGAAATTCATGCTCTCGTGAAATACACCCTCGTCCGTCCCGCCGTCCCCGAAAAAGCTGACGACGATCGAGTCCTTTCGCTTGAGCTTGAGGGCGTACGCGTAACCCACAGCATTAGGAATGGTCGTTCCGACCACTGCCGAAGTGCCCATCACGCCGTGAGCCACATCCATGAGATGCATCGAGCCGCCCTTCCCTTTGGCGCAACCGGTCACTTTTCCGTACAGTTCGGCAATCATCTTCTTTACGTCGCCGCCCTTGGCCAGATAGCTGGCGTGGCTTCGGTAGGTGCCGAACACAACGTCATCGGAGCGCAGCGCCTCGCAGACGCCTACAGCAACGGCCTCCTGTCCGATGGACAGGTGCACGGGGCTCTTGATCCTATCCATGGGATAGACCCTGGCAATTTCTTCCTCTACGCGCCGAATACGATAAAGGGATTTATAGAACTGCTCGTAGTTCATTACTGGCCCGGCAGTGTGCGGCATCACGCAAACTTTCGCTTGTCTTTCAACGCTTCGTAATTCTGCAAATACCACCCCACCGTCCGGCGCATGCCGTCCGAATGATCGTTGCCTACCTGCCAATTGTATTTCGCCGCCAGCTTGGCGGTGTTCAGATATTTTTCTTTCACGCCGACGTAGAGAACTTTGTTGAACACCAACTTGCCCGTGAAGCCCGCCGCCCGGCGAATTGTTTCGGCCAAGTCGCGGATGGTAGTCCCCACGCCCGGCCCGACGTTGACAATGTCCCGGTCGCACAATGGAATCAAGTGCAGCAAAGCGCGGACGAAATCTTTGACGTAGATGAACTCGCGCACTTGCCAGCCGTCGCCCCATATTTCCACTTCCGGCAATCCTTCGCGCACCGCTTTTGCAAACTTGCCGACAAGAGCGCCACTCACGTGGGCCGTCTCGATGTGAAAGTCGTCATATTCGCCGTAGATCGTCGGCGGAATCAAATAACTGCCATTCAGCCGGTGCTGATCGTTGTATGCCTGAATGCCGGTGAAGATCAGCCGTTTGGTGAAAGCATAGGAATACACACTGCCGTGAATCTCGCCATCCAAAAACACGTCTTCGGTCAACGACGCGGCGCGGCTTGGATACGCGCACGACGAGCCAACGGCGATCAGCTTGGCGCGCGGCGTAAATTTGCGCCAGCACTCCAACACGTTCATGTGGATCGAATTGTTGATGAAGAACTGCTCGGCCGTGTGCCGGGTCGGAAAGTCCGCCGCCGCTTGATAACTGGCCAGATGCACGATCACGGCTGCAGACCGGTAGCGATCAAAGACCGCTTCCGCTTGCGCGGCGACAGTCAAGTCGTAATCACGTTTGGGAAAGACGGCGTGTTCAATTCCTCGCGCCGTCAATTCTTCCTGCAAGTGTTTGCCCACAAAGCCCGTGCCGCCAGTGATGAGAATCATTCGCTTTGTCTCAAATCGCGCGTGAGCCGTTGTGCCATCACGCTTCGGCTAATATCTGTTTGATGCGCGCCCCAATCTTTTCCGCCGAGGGAAAAAACGCCTTCTCCAGCACGCCGCTGGCCGGCACAGAACTTTCGGGGAAGGTCAGGCGGCGGACGGGCGCTTTCAAATACTTGAACGCTTTCTCGGCGGCCAGCGCGCACACTTCGGCGGCGAACCCGCACACCGGAAAATCATAATCCACCGCCAATAGCCGCCCGGTTTTCTTCACCGATTCCAGAATCAAATTTTCATCCAGCGGTTTCAACGTCCGCGGATCGATCACCTCCACGTCGAGATCATCTTGCTCGCAGGCGTTGACGGCGTCAATGGCGGCGATGGACGTTGCCACTACCGTCAATCGTTTGCCTTCGCGCATGATCTCGCCTTTGCCAATCGGCAGGGTGTACATCTCCGGCGGCACGTGGCCGGTATTTTTGTAAAGCCAGCGATGCTCGATGAAAATAACCGGGTAATCTTCTTTCACCGCCGCCAGAAACAATCCTTTGACGTTGTAGGGTGTCGAAGGCATCATCACCTTGAGGCCGGGAATGTGCGCGAACATGGAATGCAGTGTGCCGGAATGTTGCGCCGCCGATCCCCAGCCCCTGCCGATCACGGCGCGAATGACCAACGGCACTTTCACTTGCCCGTGCGTCATATATCGCCACTTGGCAACGTAGTTCACGATCTGATCCATCGTCAGCATCATGAAGTCCACCCGCAAATGAACGTAAACAGGCCGCATGCCAGAAAGCGCCGCCCCGAGGGCCACGCCCATCATCGCGTTTTCAGAAATCGGCGTGCCGATGATGCGCTCCGGATGAGTCATATCCATCATACTGCCGAACACGCCGAATTTGTCGTCGACGTCCAGCCCGATGGCGAACACCGACGGATCAAAGATCATCGCCTGGTCAATCGCTTCGCGGATCGAATCCATGAAACTAATGACGCGGTCGCCATCCACTTTGCTCTGGCTTTGGGGAATCCGGCTCCACGGCATGTCAGACCTCCTTCGCCAAATCACGCTCGTCGGGGAACGGACTGGCCGCCGCGAACTTGACGGCGGCGTCAATTTGCGCTTCGATCTCGGCGGCCAGTTGCCGAATTTCATCTCGCGTGATCAGTTTGTGTTCGAGCATGGCCGCTTCCAGTTTTTTGATCGGGTCGTCCCGTTCGCGATCAACCGGGTTATACGACAAGTCGTCCGCCTCCACCCCCTGATGTTTCATCCAGCGTTTGGTGAGGCATTTAAGAAAAGCAGGCTTGCCTTCTTTACGGATGTAAGCAATCGCTTCGCCCGCCGCGCCGTAAACGGCCAACACGTCCGTGCCGTCGGCGCAAAAGACCAGCATGAATTCTTTCACCACTTTCTCTACCTCCACCGCCATGTGCGCCGACCTGGGCATGACGTTGGACAGCGCGTTGTCCTCGCACACGAATAGGACAGGCACTTGTTTCAGCGCGGCAAAATTGATGCTCTCCCAAAATACGCCGGAATCCATCGCGCCGTCGCCGAAATAAGACACCGTGATTCGGTCCTCCTTCCGCAGTTTGGCCGCCAGCGCCGACCCCACGCCTAACGCGATGCTTCCGCCCACAATGGCTGACGAGCCGGCCATGCCGTTTGCCACGTCCACCAGATGCATCGAACCGCCGTACCCGCGCGCACTGCCGGTCGTTCGCCCGTACAACTCGGCCATCAACTTCTTCATGTCCAGCCCCTTCGCCAGAGCCGGGCCGTGCGTACGGTGGCCGAAGAACAACATGTCGGCGGGCTGGAGATGCGCGCACACGCCTACCGGCACGGCCTCTTGCCCGATGTGCAAATGCACCGGAGTCACCATGACGTCCGTCGGATAAATCGGGATGATCCGTTCTTCGAACTGGCGAATCTCCCGCAATTTTCGCAGAAGCCAAAAGCCGATCTCTTTGGTCACCGGCAGGGTATCAGGCATGAACACTCTCTCAATTTCCTTCCAATTCCACAAACGCGCGAACCGGGCGCTCGGCGCGCGCCGCATCCTGCGCGGCGAAATCTTCTTCAGAATCAAAGAAGAGAATCTGACTGCCGGAGAACTCGAATCTGAACGGCACGCGAATCAACGCTTCGAGCTTCACTCTCACGCGCTCGCGGCGATCCGGCGGCACGAACAGCAACAAAAAGCTGCTGCCGCCCGTGCCGGTGAGCTTGCCGCCCACTGCCCCGGCGGAAACGGCTTGATGATAAACCTCAATAATGCGCTGCGAATATGTTTTTCGATTCTGGCTCTGGGAGAATAGAACAAGTACACCAGCCAAGCTCTCATTTTGAGGTTGGTCACAAAGACAAGGTAGGCGTACTTGATGTCCTTGAACAGAGTCAGCTGCCCCGCTTCCACAGGATCTTCTGGGATGGGGCGGCGCACCACCACATAGCGATGCCGCCTTTTCCATTTGTGGGGCTGGTACCCAAACTCGCTTACCTCCCAGCCATTTTGAAGTCTCGTGATCCTGCCACTCTGGGCTTTGAGGGTGATGGGATCGCGCTTTTTGGCTCTGGCCACGATCACGTATCCATAGCCTTCTTCGTCCCGGAGCGGCTCTCTCAAAAAAGGCGTCTACCTGGTTCGCATCGGTAAAGTCAGGCTCATTTTCCGGGTCGCCTGTGACGTTTGAGAAGCCTTCCCACCTTAGCTGGCGCAGAATAGCCGCCCCAATCATCGTCTTCGCCCCGGCAACGCAGATAGACACGCGCTTTTCCAAATCTCTCGTCCCGTTACTAGCTATCAGAATGTTCTTTAAAACCCAGGATGGGCCGATTGGCGCGCTCTATTTCCAGTAAGGAATAGTCCTCTTCCGGATCAAAGAAGATAACCTGGCACCCAGCAAATTCGAACTGAAACGGGACGCATACAAGCTTGCTCAGCTTCTCTCTAATCTTACTCTGGTCTTGAGGACGCGCAAACAGCAGCATGAAACCACCACCCCCGGCCCCAATCAGTTTTCCTCCAAGGGCCCCGGCGGCCATCGCCTGATTGTAAATCTCCTCTATATTGGAGTTTGAGACCTTAGAACTCAAACTGCGCTTGACTTGCCAGGCCTCGTGAAGCAGCCTTCCAAAGTAGCCAACGTCCTGGCCCTTGCTTAGGATGGCTATTCCCTCATCTACCATGTCGCTAATCGCCCGGAGCTCCTTCTCTTTTGCTTCAACCCCGTTAACGTAACTCTCCGCAATATTTGACGCCGTGCGACTAATCCCGGTGAAGAACAGCATCAGGTGCGAGTTGAGCTCGCTGAGGCGCTCCCGCGCTAGGGTCATCGGCCTGACGGAGATTTCACCATCGGTGTGAAAAACGATATGGTTGAAACCGCCATGGGCCGCTAATACCTGATCCTGCGACCCCACGGTTTCTTTCAGGCACTCCTGCTCGATGTAGATACTTTCCTTCGCCAGTTGCTGCTTGTTTGGCATGTGGCCTTCGAGCGCGTGCAGCGCATGGATCAACCCAACTGTGAATGCCGAACTCGAACCCAACCCGCTACGAGCTGGTAAATCCCCATCGTGATGGATCTCCACGCCACGGTCTATTTTCAGGTACCTCAAGATCTCCCGGACGGCCGGATGGTTTATCTCGTCTATGGTCCGACAATTCTCAATTTGGCTGTACACGACGCGAATTCTATGCTCAAAGAAAGGGGGAAGATAACGACATGTTAAATAGCAATACTTGTTTATCGTGGCAGCTAGCACGGCTCCGCCATACTTACGGTACCATACCGGATAGTCAGTTCCACCCCCAAAAAAAGAAACTCGGAAAGGAGTTCTGCTGATAATCATCGATTTTTCAGTCCGGCCTGTTGCTGTCGCGGAAGCCCGCCAGCTCTGCAAAACTAAATCCTAGCTGCCGGTTTAGGGCAAACTCCCGGGCATTAGCTCGCGACCCGGTCGGCCTCGAGGTGCAAATGAGCGAGAAAAATCGCGGCAACGATACCTATCGCTTTGATTTCTTGATTCCGGACAAGCATCAATAATTCCGGCATCGTCAGGTAACACACCCGATATTCTTCGAGATCGTCACTCTCGGGCTCCGCAACTTTTTGAGCGTTCAAAGCCAGAAAAACGGATACGGATCCCCCGCCTCGATTGGCATCGCAGACGTAATTTCCTAGATGGACCCACCGCTCAGCCTTAAAGCCGGTCTCCTCGAGCAGCTCCCGCCGGCCACAATCCAGTGCCGACTCATTCTCGTTGCAGAAACCCGCAGGCAACTCCCACACGGTGCCCCCTACCCCGTGCTTATATTGGCGTAACACCACTATCTTCTCTTCCGAAGTAATCGCTACTACAAGTGATGTATCGGGCACGACGAGCTTGTAATAATCGGGGACAATCCGTCCGTTGGGTAAACGAACTCGCTCGCACCATACTTCAAACCACGGGTGGGCCTTGAAAGCCACTTTCCGATCCAAAATCTCCCACAACTTGAAATCAATCCGCTCTAGTTTGTCTTGCGTGGGAATACCCTCTCAATCCTATCGGAGAGAAGGGCGGATCATGCCCAAGTCTCCGGGACTGAAAAACTCCTCGGCGGCCGCAAAATTTTCGGGGGTGCCGATATCCAAAAACTTTCCCTTGCTCTGATAGCCGTAAAGACCACGCCCTACCCACGCGGGAAACATCGTGCGCTCCAGAGATACCATGCCCGCCTTCGGAATGGTTTCAATGAGCGATGACGCGATCAAATAAATCCCGGCGTTGATCCACCCGGCATGATTCGTCATGTTCTTTTCCTGAAAACCGATTACCTTTCCTGCGGTATTTACTTCAACACTGCCAAATCGCCCCACGTCAGCCGCTTCAACCAAAACCATTGAGGCGCGCGCTTCATGCTGACGGTGCCAGTTCCAGAAGAAACTCAAGTCCACATCGCAAAAGGAGTCCCCATTCATCACCAGTACTGGATCCGACCCAATTAGAGGCAAAGCCAACCTCAGGGCACCCGCTGTGCCCAGCGGAGATGACTCGTGCGAATAAAACAAATCCATATCACCATACGAGTCACCAAAGGTTGCCCGCACCTGTTCACCTAGATAGCCCGTACAGATTACAACGTCTCGGACGCCCACCGCAGCCAACCTAGCCAGGAGGTATGTAAGAAAAGGCTTTCCTCGAATCTCGGCTAGAACCTTAGGCCGGCCATTCACAACGGATCGCAACCTAGTTCCTAAACCGCCAGCCAAGATCGCCGCAGTCACATTAACCATCAAATGTTTTTGAATGGGGAACGTCCCATCATTCGATAGCCCTTAAGCAACTCTTTAATCCCTTCCTCCAGAGAGCGTCGGGCCTCGAAACCTGCTTCGCGTAATCGCTGATTGGAAACGATATAGTTGCGCTTATCCGGGTCGCTCCCCACCGGCCCGAAGTGAATATAAAAATTCGGCACATACTGTTTAACCTTAAGAGCTAGCTCCTCCTTGGAGAGATTGGCCGCGTCGAGCCCCACATTATAAGGCCGCCCAACCATCTTTTCGGGATGCTCTATGCAGTAGACAAAACAGTCAGCCACATCACGGATATGAACGTAGTTCCGCTTGAATTCCTTTTCGAAAATAACGATATAGCCATCTGTAACCGCCGCATAGACAAAGTGATTGACGAGCAGATCGAGGCGCATACGGGGGGATGTCCCAAAAACCGTTGCCAGCCTTAAGGTGATACTATTGCCGGCTTCGAGCAATTCCGCTTCAGCCTCCACCTTGGTCTGGCCGTAGAGAGAAATAGGCTCGAGGGGCGTATCCTCGGTGCAGTACGAATCTCCAGACTTAGCACCATACCCGCTATTCGTGTTCGGATAAATCACCAACTGGCGGGGGCTTCGGAGGCGGTTGATCAGGCGTATCGCTTCAAGGTTGACGGACCGAGCCAGCCACGGGTCCCTATCGCAGGCCGGCGCACCCACGACAGCTGCTAACGGAATGATAACATCCGCCCGCTTCACTAAATCCGTCATCAAACTCTCATTGCGGGCATCGCCTACCACGAAATCGAAATCGGGATTAGCGCAAAGGTGAAAAAGGGTCTGTTGTTGATACATTAAGTTGTCGATAACAACAACCTCATGTCCTCCGTGTAGTAATCGCTCGCACAAAATCGAACCCAGATAACCTGCTCCCCCAGTTACTAAAACTTTCATCTCATCCTTGCTATCAGCCCTCAAAACTAGCCCAGGGCGACCAAAATTCTTCCTCTCTGGCTCAGCTGAGAGACGTTTCTACTTTTCGGCCGTAGCGGCCATCCTCAGGAAGTTTTTGTAAGAACACTGCCTTGGGCAGATTCTACCGCGTCTCCAAGACGTTCCGAGTACCACTGTCTATAGTGGTTTTGGTACTCGGCACCTTTGATTTTCTCCCACCATCCTCGGCGAGCGCGATACCAATCAACCGTAGCCTGAAGCCCCTCCTCCAGAGAAATCAAAGGCTCCCACCCAAGTTCCTTTTTGATCTTGGCGACATTCAAGGCGTACCGACGGTCGTGTCCGGGACGATCTTTAACATAATGAATAAGACTTTGTGGCTTGTTAATAATACTCAGGATACGCTCTGCCATAACCCGGTTGGTCTCCTGCTGACCGATCCCGACATTATAAATCTCGCCCGGAACGCCCGCTTCCAGGACCCGCAGTAAAGCCCGGACATGATCATGAACATGTATCCAGTCACGAATATTTTGGCCGTCCCCGTAAAGCGGAAGAGGCTGATCGTCCAGGGCATTGGTAATAAATAGCGGCAAAAACTTCTCCGGAAATTGATAAGACCCGTAGTTGTTGCCGCACCGGGTAACCAAAACTGGAAGACTAAAGCTAGAATGGTAGGATCGGGCCAAAAGATCAGCTCCCGCCTTGCTCGCAGCGTAAGGGCTATTAGGCCGTAAAGAACTAGATTCCTTAAACGGCGCGTCTGTAGGTTCCAGGGAGCCATAAACCTCGTCTGTAGAAACCTGGACGAACCGACTCACCTTGTGATGGGTCGCCGCTTCCAATAAAACGCGGGTACCCTCGATATTAGTCCGAAGGAATGGGGCGCTGTCTAATAGGCTCCGGTCAACGTGGGTCTCAGCAGCCATATTGATCACCATGTCTATCGACTCCGAAGCGAAGAGTGCATCCATCGCCTTTGAATCGGCAATATCGGCTCTTGCAAAGGAGTAGCGCTCAGGCTCCTGGATCCCTTCCTCGTCAGCAAGATTCGCTAGATTGCCCGCGTATGTCAGCTTGTCGACGTTAACGACTTTCCACTTTGGCCGCTCTTGCAAGATCAACCGGACCATATGGCTGCCGATAAACCCGCAACCGCCGGTAATTAAAAGGGTCTTAGAGTCCATTGAGTTTGTTGGGTTCGTTGGGTCCATAGAGTTCATTGGGTCCATAGAGTCCATTGAGGTCGTTGGGTTCGTAGAGTCCACTCAGTCTATAGACTCTATAGGGTCTATAGAGTTCGTTCAGTCAACTACCCTCGGCGTTTCTCCCGTTTGTCAGCCGCAAGAAGATAGGTAATCAAACCGCTGATCAACTTTGCTGCTTTTTCGGCCTGTTCATACAAGGCCTCAAAGTCGGTCTGACTGATATACTCCTGGTCAAGCGCAACATAGAGCAGACTTTGCACCTCGGCGCAGGACCCTTTCGCAATAAACAGATACTGTGTAAACTCACGGTCGGATCGGCGAGAGAAGCCTTCGGCCACGTTCGACATAACGGAAACAGCAGCCGCCGCTATCTGATCACGAAAACGATAATCCCGCTTCAAGCTCTCGGCAGTTCTGATCGCCCGGTAAATTTGGGATACCAGCGTCCTGGCTTCCTTCCACGCCTGGAGGTCTTCAAACCGTTCGATCTTCATGCACGAACCGACTCAACAGACTCAAGGGACTCTACCGTTGATTGGGTTTGTTGAGTTCATTGAGTTCATTGAGTTTGTTAAGTCTTTCGACGTCGTAGAGTTCTTACAAACTTTCAGTCAATTCTGAATGGGGTATTGGGGTCCGCCTCGTGACGGATCTCATCCACAAGTTCTTTGCGACAATTTCCAGCATACAATTTGTTCGGGTAATTAATGACCCATCCGAGTTTTTTACCAACGTTGCGGTAAGCGTGAACAACTCCTTCAGGAACTATGATCACACACGGGTTCTCTTCGCCTACTATGGCTTCATGCCGAACCCAATAACTGGGGGACTTGGGACGGTTGTCCCACATCACAACCCGGAAAGTTGAAGGACCAAAAAAACAGAAGTAGTCCGTCTGCTTCACGTGTTCGTGAGGACCTCTTGTGACCCCCGGCAGGGTTTCAGACACGTAACTCATTACGGGCATCATATGGGAAACGATCTCATCAGCTCTAAACAGTTCCATCAGCCAGCCCCGATCGTCTCTGTGCTTCTTGAGGGGACGGACCTGGACCCCTTGAATGGCACCATCCTCAAAGGGCTGGACCTTTTTCTCTCCCGGGTTGCTCACGAAAACGTTTAAAGCTCCACTACGCTATCGTCCCCGACTGTAAGCCGATAGGCATGATGGTTTCCATTACCTTGAACGATAAAGGAGCCTTTACCGATAAGGCTATCTTCAAGACGGTCTATGTGTTCAATGACCGCATTCTCCAGCACCACGGAATGCTCCACAACGGCGGACCGAATCCGACAACCGTTCCCGATCGAGGTGAAAGGACCAATAAAGGATCCTTCTATATGAACATTTTCGCCAATGACCACCGGCCCTCGCACTTTACTGCTTACAATCTGGCTGCCTTTGCCCAGGTCCACCCGGCCGGTCACTTGACTCGTCGCATCCACCTTACCCTTGATCTTGCGACGGATCCACCCATCCAGTACGGCGGTGTTGGCCGTTAAAAGATCGTCCTTCTTTCCCGTATCGAGCCACCACTCTTCCAGGCGATGACTCACCACCTTGTTGTCGTGGTCCAGCAACCATTGGATAGCGTCTGTAATTTCGAGCTCGCCGCGCAACGAGGGTCGAATTTTGGTAACAGCTTCGTGAATCTTCGCGGAAAAAAAGTAGATGCCGACAAGGGCAAGGTTGGAAACAGGCGCCTTGGGTTTTTCGACAAGTCGTATGACGCGGCCCTGCTTATCGACCTCGGCAATCCCAAAATTGGTAGGCGCATCTACCTCCTTAAGCAGGATAGAGGCGTCTGCTTTCGACTGCTCGAAATCTCTCCGAAATTTCGCAATGCCCGAGCCGATAAGGTTATCGCCAAGATACATAATGAAAGGGTTCATCCCTAAATAGGGTCTTGCAATTTTGACCGCATGGGCAAGTCCAAGCGGCTCCTCTTGAAGAATATAATCCACCTTTAGACCCCAATCTCTCCCATCCCCCACTGCATGTTTAATTTCCTTACCGGTCTCTGGCGAGATAATGATCCCCACGTCTTTAATTCCCGCTTCAGACAGATTTTCAAGGACATAGAAGAGAATAGGCCGGTTGGCCACAGGGACAAGCTGTTTTGCCCCAGTGTAGGTGATTGGCCTCAACCGGCGCCCTCTGCCTCCACTTAAGACTAAACCCTTTAACGTTGACGGCTGAGTGGTCATTTTTTGTTTTTTCCTAATAGTCCGTGTCAGGCTTTGATACTTTGCTTTTTGACATCCAGCCGCAGAGCCCGCGAATTACGTCTTTTGCGTCGATTGGGTCGGTCCAAGCTGAGGTTGAGGCTGAGAACGTTCCAGGTTCGACGTTCGAGGTGAGGGCCTGTCGTGAGATCGGAGATAATCGTTGAAGAGTCTAGAGTTCTAGAATCGTCCGGAGAGCCTGATCCACTGCCGACATGTTCGGGCATCTCCCAATTCGCTTGTCGATCTCCCGATCCAAGACCGTGGCGAGGTTGTCCGCGACGATCACCGAATCCGTCAGGATGCCCATCGCGCCCCCTTCCGGGCTATCTCGGCGGACGAGGACGCGTGTCGGACCGGTTCTCTCCAGATTGCTCGTGATCATGGCCACGATCCGCTGCGGCAGGTCCGTGACGACGTTGTCGGATTGCACGACCAGCGCAGGGCGCTTCTTCGCGGTCCGGAGGTCGGCATGTGGGTACAGCACGAGCACGACGTCCCCCCGATTACAGGGCATCGTACGCTTCCATCGCAGGGGCCTCCCAGTCCGCCTCAAACGATTTCAGACGCGCTCGCGTCTCGGCGGCGTCGCTTTCCGTCCATCCACGGGCTTTGAGATCGAGCTGCTCTGCCAACGGATTCAGGATCACCACCACTTCGGCTGGACCTAGCTGCACATCCTCCGGCAAGGGGATGGTCAACTGGCGGTTGACGCCGATGGTCGTCCGGATTGTCAGCGTCTTCATGGCTCTACCTCTCGGTCACAAGTTCGGGTTGGGGCTGCGGGTGATCGCTCTGTGCCCACTTTAGGCCAAAGCAGGAGGTATGTCCAGCGGACCTTCCCCACGCCAGCGGTTCCGCATTTACGGGAAGATGTGATCCGTGCCAGGCTTTGATATTTTGCTTTTTGACATCCAGCCCGAGAGCCCGCGAATTACGTCTTTTGCGTCGACTGCGTCTGTTTCGTCGGTCTGGTCTATCTGGTCGTCTCCGGCAGGC
>Ga0082335_1002250_pt1 | contig 36828 bp, 30 predicted proteins | sample Subgrocontami58m_FD_72375 | JGI IMG/M metagenome (GOLD analysis project Ga0082335, IMG submission 72375) | Subsurface groundwater microbial communities from S. Glens Falls, New York, USA - GMW37 contaminated, 5.8 m (SPADES assembly) (version 2) ... | reverse complement strand
CACTCGTATCGTGTCGAATTCCTTTACGATGGAAGAATGGAAGGCCGACGAGACAGCCGAGGTGAGCGACGGATGCAACAATTGGTGTACGGCCCTGCTCTGGATCGTACCGGCAAAGGCGGGAGGCACGTGGCAACTGCCGCAAGGCGAGCTCACGCTCAAGCAGGAATTCCAGATGCTTTCCGGCGCGCTCAAGTCCGGCAGTCAATCCACGCCGATCACAAACGGCAGGCTGCTCGGGGATCAGATCACTTTCAGCGCCGGCGGCGCCGAATACACCGGCCGCGTGAGCGGCAACGCCATGGAGGGGGCCGTCAAATCCGGCGCCAGCAGCGGCAAGTGGAAGGCGACCCGCGCCGGCAAGTAGGAGGCGTTATGGAAATTGCCGACGTCCAGAAGTTCTTGGCGGACAATCACCGGGGCGTGTTGGTGGTCCGGAAGCGGGATGGCTGGCCGCAGATAACGCTGGTTACCCCGGTTATCGATGCGCAAGGCCGCGTGATCATTACCTCGCGCGGAACGACGTACAAGCTCAAGAATATCCGGCGCGACCCACGGGTATCGATGTTGGTCATGGGCGAAGAGTTCAGCGGCTCGAAGTATGTGCAACTCCACGGCACTGCGGAAATCATCTCGCAGCCCGAGGCGATGGATCTTCTCATCTACTGGCAGCGGCAGATGAAGGGTGAGCATCCGAACTGGGACGAGCACCGCGAGACCATGAAGAAGGAGCAGCGGGTCGTGATCCGCATCAATATTGAGAGGGTAGGCCCGAACAAAAGAGGTTAGCCCTCCCTCTTCTACAAACCGCCGTCGAACTTAGCTTTTGTAAATTTAGGGGTAGGTCTGCCATCGACGATTGCTGCGGTTTTGCGCGCCTGGCACTCCTGGTTGGGAGGGAAGCTCATGAATACGATGAGACAATGGAAGCAAACCCTGATCATATTGGCGATTTTCATTGCTTCCTTGGTAAGCCTTACCGGCGTTGGCTCGGGCGCTGAAGTTACCCCGTTTCTTGTGAGCTACGGCGGCACCGCCGGCTACCAGCTTCCCCTGTGGATCAACAAGGAAGCAGGCCTCTACAAGAAATACGGCATCGACCTGGAAATCCTTTTGATCGGCGCCGGCTCGGCAAACGTGCAGGCCTTGATTGGGGGGAGTATTCAGATGACGCAGACGTCGGCCTCGTCGGGAATCATGGCGGCGTTTCGCGGCGCCCCCGTCCTCATCGTCGCCACCTCCGACAACAAGATTCCGCTCTTGTTGATCGCCCGTCCGGAGATCAAGGAGCCGCAACAGCTCCGCGGGAAAAAAATCGGCATCGCGCGTTTCGGCGGCTCCAACGACACGGCTGTCATTATGGCGTTCAAGGCCTGGAAAATGGACCCCCGGGAGGCGACAATGGTGCAGACGGGGGGAACCGCGGCGCGCATGGCGGCCCTGATAAGCGGAAATATCGATGCAACGGTGCAGTCCTATCCGGAAATCTTCCAGGCCCGCAAGCTCGGCATGAACGTCCTGGCGGACATCGGAGATTTGGGATCCTACACGAACAGCTCTCTGATGGTGGTGCGCTCCTACCTTCAACAAAACCGCGCCGTGGTCAAGAACATGATCAAGGCCCAAATTGAGGCCATTCACTACATCAAGACCAACAAGCCGGGGACGCTGAACGTTTTGAAGAAGTACCTTCGCGTAAGCGACGCCGAGGCCGTCGACATGACTTACGATTTCTTTTCCAAGCGGATGCCCCGGGTGCCGCGCACGGAGGTGGAAGGAGTGAAAAACATCTTGGGGGAGATTGGAGCCGCTAAGAGAGATCCTGCCGATTTCCTCGATATGAGCTTGCTGGACGAGATTGAGAAGGAAGGTTTTATCCAGAAACTTTACGGCTCATAGCCCGACCAGTCACGGACGAGTAAAGATCGCAGCCAATTATCGGCCTACCCTTTGTTGCCCTTAGTCGCCTCGCGCCAACGGAATGGAAGGTTCACAATGAAAAAGATATGTCTCATGCTCGCATGCGTCTCGATCCTGCTTGGGGTGCTCCCGACTCAGGCCGCTGAAGGGCTGCAAAAACTCCGCCTCGCCTACGCGTCGGTGACCTCGGCGTTCGCGGTTCCCTGGATTGCAAAAGAGGCGGGGATTTTTCGACGCCGCGGCCTGGACGTCGAGATCGTGTATATCGCCAGCGGGCCACGCACGATCCAAACCTTGATCTCCGGCGGCGTTGACGTCGCGGCGATCGGCGGCGGGTCCGGCATCGATGCCAAAATGGCCGGAGCCGATACGGTGTTCGTGGCCACTGCCGTCAACCGCGTACTCCTGTATATGGTGGCCGCCCCCGAGATTCGACGAATTGAAGACCTGCGTGGTAAAAGCATTGGCGCCACCCGCGCCGGAACGCTCACGGACTTTTTCACGCGCTACTATCTGCGCCAAGCGGGGCTCGTGCCCGACCGCGACGTATTTATCCGAGGGACAGGCGGTCTGCCGGAGACGGTTGCGGCGCTCAAGGCGGGTCAAATACATGCCGGTACCTTCGGCTTTCCCGCAGTGCTGCAGGCACGCGCAGCGGGCTTTCACGTTTTGGTGGACTACGCTACGCAGGGCCTTCGCTATCCGCTCTCCGGCATTGTGGTCACGCAGAGCATGATCCGCGCGCGAGAGCCGGCGGTGCGCAGTTTTCTGGAGGGCTTCATCGAAGGAATACACCGCTTCCGAACCGACCCGGCCTTCGCAATCGATGTCATGGGCCGATACATGCGCACCGCGGACCGGAAAATCCTGGAAGAAAGTCAGAGAGTCTATGCCTCGGCCTTCGAGCGGATTCCCTACCCGGACCCCGAAGACATTAAGCTTGTGCTGATTCAGGTTGGCGACAACAACCCACGCGCCCGCGGCGCTGATCCTCGAGAATTCGTCGATCCGCGCCTGATCCGCGAGATCGAGGCCAGCGGATTCATCAAGCGGCTCTACGGCGAGCAAGGACGATGAGCATTTTGGCAAAGTTGCTCGGCGGCCATCCAGAGGGCCAACGTGAGTTGACACAAACCCAACTCGTCGGATAGTTTCGCCCAGCGCGGAGCCGATTCGCTGAATATCGATGGTACCACGCGAAAAACAAATTCCCGCTATGTGATTCAACGCGAGAGACCGAAAGAGTTTATATCTCCGCCGGAAAAGAAGGTGCCGATCATGTTGCCGCGCGTGATCGGAAGATCGATGTGCGACGGGTGCGACTCGTCGTGATGGATGGTGATCCGGGCCGGGATCGGCCGCCGCAGGTGGTTGCGCGCGAGGGCCTGGAGAGAGGTCAAAGGAGGCTCGTCGTCGGCGCACTTGATGCGGATGGCGATGCGCTCACCGGCCTGGAACAATCGCCCTGTCGGCACGATCGGAATACGCAGCTCGTAGATCTTGCCCGGCTCAAGCAACTCCCGCTCCTCATGCGCCGGCACCGGTTCCCACGGCTCGCTGTCCTCTCGCAGGCGGCGCTGCGAGGCGCGCAGCCAGCCGCGCGTCAGCTCGTGCTCCTTTGCCGTCGCGATCGATGAGCAGCAGGGTTAAGAATAGCAGCGCCTCGGTGTCGGTGGTGGAAACGTACAGGGTCGCGACGCTCGGGCCCAGCAGCTCGGTGTTCTCGACGAGCGGCGGCGTCGCGTAGGTGACCGAGCCGTGCTCGAAGTTCGATTCGTTGAACGAGTCCATGCCCTCGCCCGGCCAGAGCTCGTGCTCGCTCAGCACACCGCCGGAATGCAGATAGAACGTCATCCAGCGCGCCTCGGGCGGCGGCCAATCATCGAGCGACTTCCACTCTCCTGTGGGCGGGATGAAGCAGCGGACCGGCGGCTCCTCCATTACGCAGTTGTCGATGCCCTTGAGCCAGTAGTCGAACCAGCGCAGTGACTCGTCCTGGTACTGGTAGAGCGGACGGTCGAGATAGATGCCCGGGCCGATGACCATCTTCTTCGGCCCCTTCCACTCCTTCCAGGCCGCGAATGCGCCGGGCAGGTGGAGGCCGTAGTTGCCCCAGCAACCGCCCAGGTAAGCGGGCACCGTCGCCTTTTGATCCTGTGCGTTGCGCATGTGCCAGAACGGCCCGTCGAGCGGATTCAGCACCACGTCGACGATCAAAGGGTTGGTTCCCACCTCCGGGTTCTGCAGCGCTTCGCGGAGCGTCGGCAAGGCCATGATCTCCTCGTCGCGCATCGCCCGCTCGATCGCCTGCTTGTAGGCCTCTTCGCCGACCATCTCTTTGTAGATACTGCGGTACCTGGGCCGGTGCAGGCTGTTGCGCCAGTGGGCGAGGAAGCCGTGGGCCAGAATCCCGCCGTGATAGGAGCGATGGCGGTATTCGTCGGTACCAGCGAATGGGGCGAAGATGGCTTTTAGCGGCTTTGGGTTGGCCGCGGCCACCGCCTTGGCGAGCTTGGCGAAGTAGGAGACGCCGAACATTCCAACCTGCCCGCTGCTCCAGGGCTGTGCCGCCAGCCAGTCGATGAGGTCGCAAATGTCCTGGATCTCGACGGGACCCAGCAGTTGATAGAAACCCTCCGACTTCCCGGTTCCACGCACATTAAATACGGCATGGACGTAACCGCGGCGGGCAAAAAAGGTCGGGTCGCCGCTTTCCATGTAGCCGCGCATCGGAGTGAAGCCGACAGGGCGCAGGGGCGGCGATTGCAGATCCTTGTTATAGGGATGAGCGCCGAGGATAACCGGGAATCGCTCGGACGATGCCGGGCGGTATATGTTCCCGTCCAGCAGCGTACCGTCCGGCATGCGCACCCTCACGTCGCGCTCGACCGTCACGTCGTACTTCCGTTCCGATGTGGACCACTTGCGTGTGAACACGAGCCTCGACTCTCCTACGATTAATTTAGACCCTCAATACTCCAAGGCGTACGAAAAGTCCAAGCCCGGACAGCTAATCATGCCTAGTGACTCTTGCCTTCGCCACTACGACCAGCGGGCGATTTAGCGGGAAGGAATGTCTAGCTTTGCCTTACGAGCACCATAGCGTTGACGGCACTTTATGTTATTTGTTACAAGGGTGCCGTACGTATCAAGGGAGAGGTAACCATGCACATTGATTTTCATTGCCATCTCTACCCCGAGGAATATCTAAAAAAACTCGAAGCCTCCAAAGGAGACGTGAGAATTGAAAAGAACGAAAAGGGAGAGAAAATCATTTTGAGCATGGGGGCCAGAGCCGGCCCTGTGACCGAGGACTTCTTTGACATTGAAGTAAGGCTGGATAAGATCAAGCGGAACAACATAGACATGCAGATCCTGACGACCCCTCACCCCGGTATCGACCGGTTTTCTCCCGGTGAGAGCGCCGAGATGAGCCGGGTTATCAACGACGGCCTCTCCAAGGTCGTGAAGAAGTACCCCGACCATTTTCAGGGCCTGGCAATGCTCCCCCTGATCGATACCAAGCTCGCCTTGAAGGAGCTCGAACGGGCCATCTTCGATCTCGGGCTCAAAGGGATCTGCATGCTTACCAATATTGCGGGTCAAACCCCGGATTCCGACTTTCTCCTTCCGGTCTATGAGAGGGCGCAATCGCTAGGCGTGCCGATATTTATTCACCCTACCACCCCGGTTGGCGCGCAGGTCATGAAGGAGTGGAGGATTGCGATCATCCTTGGCTTCGAATTCGATATCATGCTTTCGGCGACAAGGCTTGCCTACGCCGGGATTTTCGAAAGGTTTCCCGAGCTGAACTTCGTTATCGCTCACCTCGGAGCCGGCATACCGTTCCTCGCCGGGAGAATCGACCGGGGCTACCATGATCCAACCTGCGGTATTAGAACGAAGAGGCCGACCTCTGATTATTTAAAGGAACTCTATTGCGACACGGTTTCTTTTTACCAGCCTGGTCTAAAGCTCGCTTATGAATTTTTTGGCGCCGACAGGATGGTTATGGGCAGCGACTTTCCGCTGCCTATCGGCGACCTGGAAGCCGCCGTTCCCAGCATAGAGGAGATGGATATATCCAGGGAGGAAAAGGAAAAGATTCTGGGAAAGAATGTTGAACGGCTCCTGGGGCTGAACAAGTGAACAGCGACAAGCCCGCAGCACTGGTTACCGGCGCGGCCACGGGGATTGGCCGCAGCGCCGCCCTGGCGCTGGCCGGAAGCGGCTACGACGTGGTCGTCAATTATAGCCGCAGTGAGCAAGCCGCCAAGGCCACCGCGCGCGATGCCGAGACCGCGGGCGCGCGGACCTTGCTCTATCGCTGCGACGTCAGCGATGACGCAAGCGTGCGCGCCATGCTCGAAGCGACCAAAGAAATATTCGGGCGCCTGGACGTATTGATCAACAACGCGGGCATCACGATCAACGTGGAGCCCGGGAATATGGAAGGAGTGACGGTCGAGGACTGGAACCGCGTCTTTGCAGTCAATGTCCTCGGCCTTTTCCTCGTGACTCGAGCCGCCGCGCCGATGTTGCGGCAGTCCCCCAATGGCTGCATTGTGAACACGTGCAGCATCGCCGGCCTGCGTCCCAGCGCCCAAGCGCTGCCTTATGCGGCCAGCAAGGCTGCCGTCGCTAACTTGACCAAGACCCTTGCTAACGCCCTGGGACCTGAGATCCGGGTCAATGCGGTGGCGCCGGGGTGGATAGAAGGGGACTGGATGAAGAAAATGCTCGGTGAAAACTACCAGGGGCTGATGGCGCGGCGCGCCCGCTACACGCCGCTCAAGCGCTGCTGCACGGCCGACGATGTCGCCGAGAGCATGATGAGCCTCATATTGAGCAATCGCTTCGTCACCGGCGAGATCATTATCGTTGATGGTGGATTCTCCAGTACCACGTGATCCTGCGGATCACGGATTGCAGATCTCAGATTTCAAATCTCATATGTCCCATTTGCAATTTGAGATCTGTGATCTGAGATTTCGAGCGTAGCGAGGATATAGCATGCTTGAAGGTGTGGTTCGGTTTCCTCCGGAGTTCGCGGCCCGGTACCGTGCGAAGGGGTACTGGACGGATCGATCTCTTGCGGACACTTTTGCAGAGGTTTTCTCCCAATATGCCGATCGGGTGGCGGTCATCGACCGAGACCAGTCCGTCACCTACGCCCAGCTCAACGAACGATCGGAGCGGCTAGCGCTCAACCTTTTGGATGAAGGGCTCAGGCCGCTTGACCGCGTGGTCATGCAGCTTCCCAACGTCGTCGAGTTCGTCTACCTATACTTCGCGCTGCAGAAAGTCGGCGCCATCCCGATCATGGCGCTCCCCACCCACCGCACCCGCGAGGTAAACCAGTTCGTCGAGCTATCCGGCGCCGTGGCATGCGCCGCGCTGGAGCGGGTCAAGGACTTTGACTACGGAGAGATGATAGGGAGAATCCGCGACACCAGCGAGACGCTGCGCCTGGGTATCATTTTAGGCGAAGCGCCGGAGGGCTTTTTGTCATTGACCGATCTCATCCAGCGACAACCCCGGCGCTCACCCGAAGAGCTAAAGAATATCACCATCGACCCTGAAGACCCCGCACTATTCCAGCTCTCGGGCGGCACAACCGGCATTCCTAAGCTCATACCGCGCTCGCACAACGACTACGTCTATAATTCCAAAGCGGCAACAGCGGTAACCGCGGTCGGGCCCGACAAGATCCTGTTGGATGTTTTGCCGCTGGCGCACAACCTGCCGCTCGCCTGCCCCGGCTTGCAAGGCTTCCTGCTGCGCGGCGGCAAGGTCGTTCTGGCGAACACGACACGCGGCGAGGAGATTTTTCCCCTCGTTGAGCGTCACCGGGTGACGCACATTCACGTGGTTCCAGCGCTCCTGATCCGCTGGGTGAATGACCCGCTGATCAAAAAGTTCGACTTGTCCTCTTTGCAAGTCATCCAGAGCGGAGGCCAGCGCCTTCAGCCGGAGGTCCGCCGCCGCACCAAGGAGTTGATCCCCGGCGTCACCGTCCAGGAGAACTTCGGTATGTCCGAAGGGTTGCTGATGTTTGTCCGGCTGGATGATCCTGAAGACGTGAGGATGGAAACCGTGGGCAGGCCGATCAGCCCCGATGACGAAGTCCGGCTCGTCGACGACGACGACAATGAGGTAGCTCCCGGCGAGATCGGCGAGTTTCTGGCCCGCGGTCCCTACACGCTGCGCGGCTACTACGGCGCGCCGGAGCATAACGCCAGAGCATTTACCTCCGACGGCTTTTACCGCTCGGGCGATTTGATGCGGCAGCACCCTTCCGGAAATTACATGGTGGCAGGGCGTAAGAAGGACCTGATTAACCGGGGCGGCGAAAAGATCAGCGCGGAGGAGATCGAAAATCTTATCCTCACTCATCCAGCGGTCCAGAACGCGGCCTGCGTCCCGATTCCCGACCCGACACTGGGGGAACGCATGTGCGCTTGCGTGATTCTGCGCCGTGGCGCTGCTTTGACCCTCGAGCAACTGGTATCATTCCTCAGCACAGAGGAGATCGCAAAGCATAAGTTGCCCGAGCGCTTGGAGATCATGGACGATTTTCCTCTCTCGCCTTTCGGTAAGGTATCGAAAAAGGATCTGACGGAAAAAATTGCCTTAAATCCCAAAAAAGAGGGTAAGCTCTGATTCGCCGCGACCAGCGTGCTTCTCCGCCCGCTGATCGGCATCTGGGCAGATCAAAGGAAAGGAATCGATCTCCGGGCCGGCAAATTTTAAGCAGACGACGAATTCCATTGGAGCTCGCGCTCCATGAAATCTACCACCATCGGCCATGACAGTTCGGTAGCGTGAGCATGATAGCCAACGGCACCGGGGTCGACATAACCGTGACCGCCGAACGGAAAGAAATGCCATTCCAAGGATTGGCCATTGGCCAGGAAAGCGCGCCACATCTTTTCTTGAACCGGGACTCTCGTGACGGTATCATCGGCGCCATATAAAATAATCGACGGGCAAAGAATCTTACTTGTTGCCTCCCACGGGGGAACCGGCCTCATAGGCGTCGTCGGTTCGTCGCGCACGGTTGGATAGTAGCCGATAAAGGCGCGAACCTCCGGCGTAGCGGCGACGAAGTGAATGGCGATGCGCCCGCCCATGCAGTAACCGCACACCGCGACTCTTTTCGTGTCCACATGAGGTTGGGAAAGCAAGTAACGCCAACCTTCAGCCTGGACGCGCGTAAAATCGGCATCCGAGGTCTTGGCCTGAATCTGTGATCCGGTTTCGATGTGAGTCGCGGCCGGATACCCGAGCTGCTCGAAAACATTAAGTGCAAACGTGCTATAGCCCAGCCTGGCAAACTTGCGCGCCTCGATTTTGATGTAGTCGGTGACCCCGGACTTCGGGTGGATCAGAAGCAGGCCCGGTCCAGGAGTTGTTCGCTCCGGATAAACCAGATAGCCGGCCATGCCGTCGCTCTTGCTGCTCAGTGAACGTTCTATGATTTGCATAGGGGTTTTGTCCTCGCGCTTTTTTGGTCGACGACCTCGGAACCTAACACGTTCATAGGACACAGGTAAAGAGTTTAATAGGCCGGTTCGGGAATGAGAGCTGGACATTTTCTCGACCATGAAGTATGCAGGGCTTAACCTATGAAAGCGCAAAGGAGAGACTAAAATGAGTTCGAAGCCTTCGCAATCAATAGCGCCTTTTAATGTTCTGGAGGCGACCATAGACGATATTCACAGCGCCTACAAATCGGGACAGCTCACATCGCGCCAACTGGTGCGGATCTATCTTGATCGCATCGAGGCGTATGACAAGAAGGGACCCGCCATTAACGCGATTATCACGGTAAATTCCCAGGCTCTCGAAGAGGCAGACCGGCTCGATGCCGCATTCAAGGCGTCGGGTTTTGTGGGTCCGCTGCACGGGATTCCGGTGATTATTAAGGATCAGGCCGACGCCAAAGGCATGCCGACGACGCTGGGCTCGCTTTTGTTCAAGAACTACTACCCGGACAGAGACGCCTTTGTTGTGGAGAAACTGAAAAAAGCCGGAGCGATCATTTTAGCGAAAGCCACCCTGGGTGAATTAGGAGGCGGTGACACACATGGCTCCCTTTTTGGGTCAACGCGGAATCCTTACGCATTGGATCGAACGGTCGGCGGTTCCTCCGGCGGTTCCGCGGCGAGTGTCTCGGCAAACTTCGCGACAGTGGCGGTCGGACAGGAGGGCCTTGCGTCAATCCGCAGGCCGTCGATCTGGAACTCCATCACCGGGATGCGGCCCACGGCCGGCCTCGTGAGCCGGGGCGGCGTTTACGCCGGCTGGCCGGATATCAACGGCTCTCTCGGCCCGATGGCCCGCACGGTCAAAGACCTGGCCGCTCTGTTGGATGTCATGGTCGGCTATGACCCGGAGGATCCTCTCACCTCAAGGGGCGTCGGCCATGTTCCGGACAGCTACACAAAATTTCTCGACAAAAACGGCTTGAAAGGGGCGCGACTCGGGATCTTGCGTGAGCCGATGGGTTACCACGCCGAGCCCGACTCGGAAGACTTCAAGAAAATCACGGAAGTTTTCGACAAAGCCGTTGCGGAGTTGAAAGCCGCCGGGGCCGAAATCATCGACCCGATCGTCATTCCAAAGCTCAACGAGTTGCTTGCGAAACGGGCCGTAAGCCCCACCGGAGGAGACGAATCTTTCAAGGTCTATTTCGGCAGGAGCGCCAATGCCCCATTCAAGTCTCGCGAGGAGGCAACGCGGTCGCCGGACTTCGCCAAAGTCGTACCGGGCTCACAGAGCCGATGGAAGAGATCCTCGGATGTAACCAGACATTACGAGTACCTTCTGGCGCAAGACGAGTTGATGATCAATCTGCTGAAGGTCATGGCCGACAACAAGCTGGACGCCATCGTGCACAAGGCTGTCGAGCACCAGCCGACGCTCATCAGCCAGGGGGTCAACCCGCCTTACGTCGACCAGAAGGGGGCGCCGCATATAAACACGTTCTTAGTATTCGTTCCCACGATCGTGGTCCCTGCGGGATTTACGCGCGATAACCTGCCCGCCGGGATCAGCTTTCTGGGACGGCCCTACGACGATGGAGCGATGATAAAGCTCGCCTACTCGTATGAGCAGGCGACCCACCATCGCAGGCCGCCAGCCAGTACAACCCCGCTTTAAAAGGGCCAGAGGCGGGGCTGGACATTTCCCCGGCCTTGGAGTATCAAGGCTCAAATTACCCGGGAGCAAGAGGGGGTCGAACAAACATGAATGCATCGCGTTTTGTGCGTCAGTCGTTGCTGGCGCTGTGTCTGTCCGTAGTCGCCGTTAGTGTCTTCGCACAGGCGCAGCCGGCGAAAGAGCCCTTCCAGCCGCAAGTCGGCCAGGAAGGCAAGGATGTGGTGTGGGTGCCGACGCCGCAGGCGCTGGTGGACAAAATGCTCGACATGGCGAAAGTCACGCCGAAAGATTACGTGATCGACCTGGGCTCGGGCGACGGGCGCACGGTTATCACTGCGGCCAAGCGCGGCGCCCGCGCGCTCGGCATCGAATACAACCCGGACATGGTCGAGTTGTCCAAGCGCAATGCCGCCAATGAAGGCGTCAGCGACAAGGTCAGTTTCGTCAAAGCCGACCTGTTCGAGAGCGATTTCACGCAGGCCGCTGTGATTACCATGTTTCTGCTGCCGGAGATAAATCTCAGGCTGCGCCCGAAGATCCTCGATCTCAAACCCGGCACTCGTATCGTGTCGAATTCCTTTACGATGGGAGAATGGAAGACCGACGAGGAAGCTACGGTAAATAAAGACTGCATCTCATACTGTACGGCCCTGCTCTGGATCGTACCGGCAAAGGCGGGAGGCACGTGGCAACTGCCGCAAGGCGAGCTCACGCTCAAGCAGGAATTCCAGATGCTTTCCGGCGCGCTCAAGTCAGGCAGTCAATCCACGCCGATCACAAACGGCAGGCTGCTCGGGGATAAGATCACTTTCAGCGCCGGCGGCGCCGAATACACCGGCCGCGTGAGCGGCAACGCCATGGAGGGGAGCGTCAAATCCAGCGCAAGCAGCGGCAAGTGGAAGGCGACCCGCGCCGGCAAGTAGACGGAGCGCGGGCAACCCAATTCGCATCGCGTCCTGGTCCGACCCCGGCTTCTCAGATTCCGATATTATCTTCAGGCTTCCGTTTTATTCTGTCCTTCACCCTCGGTATACCGCTCCACTCCCCTGACATCCAAAATTCCGTCAGGCTGCCGAAAGCACCTAGAGGAATGCTAACGCCCAGAATGAAAAACCATAAACCATCACCGATGCCGCTTATCAGGCCCATAAGGATCGCCACCACCTTCGCCGTTCCACCACCCCAGAGGGCGCCCATGAAGAGGCGTATTCCACGCTCAAGACGAAACTTAGTTGCGTAAATTCCCCATAACCCGCCGACCATGAACGCCAGGTACGGGGCAAACAATAGAGCGAATATCGCACCGGCCCCACCACCTTTCGTCGATGCTTCTTCTAGCCTTTCTTCCTCCGTTATGCTGTCGACGTGAACCTCTCCCTTGAGCGCGCGAAAAATATAATTGACTCCTGCGTGAATGCCCAAATCCCGCCTGTAGCCGTCGAAATAGAGACGCACATGGGCTAGAAGTTTTTGGTCCGCCGCAGGCTCGGGAAAGAGTTGTCGCAACTCGGAGCCTACCTGGACGCCGACTTTTCGCTCCTTGAGAGCGACGAGAAGAAGGATTGATTTTTGTAAATCCCTCTCCGTGATCGGCAGACTTTGAAAAACTTTGCGGCCAAAGTTTTCCATATCCTCGCCTTCAAGGGTTTGTACCGTAAGAACTACTATGGTGTGGCCGGTCCGTGCTTTGAAGCGATTCAGGCGCCCTTCCAGATCATGAATGCTGGCTTGCGACATCATCCCGGCAAAGTCGTTGATGGTATCTTTGAGGCCGGCGACTTCCAGGGCGACTGATGGACTCGCAAAGATCAGGCGGGCTAAAAGAACAAGGCTGGCAAGTATCATTGGACCCAATGTTTTGACGCGCTCCGTTTCAGACCTGCCGGGGTCGTTGGGGTGCAGATCGCACGTGGTGATCTTATACTACAATAGTCGTGACTGGAAGTCACCGGGCGACGATGGAATTGACAGGACGCTCCGTCATCGGATAAGAATCTGAGAACTATGAGAATCATCGACCTTCATTGCTATCCCAACACTGATCCCTGGATCAAATCCCAGGGGCCGTACGTGGAAGCGCTGGCGAAATACTGGAACCGCTCCTGGACGGGCAAGACCGAGGCGGAGGTTATAGAGGAGTTCAAGCAGGCCCGGACCGAGGCCGTACTCGTGGCCTTTGACATTGAAACCGTTGCGGGCACACCGCCCTGCTCCAATGAGTACGTCGCCAAGATGCGGGACGACAACCGGGGAGTGATCTTGCAGGCGTGGGGGGCGGTCGACCCGTTTAAAGGCGAAGCCGCCATAGAAGAGGCGAAAAAAGCGATCCATAAACTCGGCATGCTCGGCTTTCACTTTCACCCTATCATGGGCCATTTCTCCGTCGACGACCGGCGGTTCTATCCTCTGTGGGAAACGATCAACGAATTACGGGTTCCGGTCATGATCGACGTCGGCACCACAGGCATGGGAGCCGGCATGCCCGGCGGCCTGGGCGCGATCATAAGACACGCGCACCCGGCCGCGATCGATCAGCTCGCCGCTGATTTCCCAAATCTCGGCATCGTCGCCGCGCACCCGGGATGGCCCTGGACGGATGAGATGATCGCCGTGGCCCTGCACAAGGGCAATGTCTCGTGGGAGCTATCGGGCTGGGCGCCCAAATACTTCCCCGATGCGCTCAAGCGGGACATCAAGGGCCGGCTCAAGGACAAGATCATGTTCGGCAGCGACTACCCAAGCATCCCGTACGAGCGCATTTTCCGGGAGTGGGGAGAATTGGGCTATTCGGATGAGTTGATGGAGAAGATCTTTCACGCCAATGCGGAGCGAATTTTGGGCCTATAGCCTTGGAGGATATTTTCCAATACCCGGCCCCAATCTAGACTTCGACCAGCCCCTCTGTTACGCTAATCCGGTTAGGGAAAACCATTACCAATGACGGAACGTCCTTGTGTTTATCTCGTCGACGGCAGTTCCTATATCTTCCGCGCCTTTTTTGCCCTTCCGCCCCTTAGCAATTCCTCGGGGTTGCCGACCCACGCTATCTACGGCTTTACGACTATGACACTCAAGTTTCTCAAGAGGTATCAGCCTGTTTATCTGGCGGTTCTTCTGGATGCCGGCCGCGTGACGTTCCGTAACCACCTCTACCAGGAATACAAGAGCAATCGCCCGGAAGCCCCACCCGACCTCATTCCCCAGTTTCCCTATATCCGCAAGGTGCTTCAGGCCATGAATATCGCCTTTCTGGAGCTCCAGGGATACGAGGCCGATGATCTCATCGCCACTCTGTCCGCTTTTTTTTCCGCTCAGGGCGTTCAGGTCGTGATCGTCTCCGGCGACAAGGACCTGATGCAGCTTGTGGGTGAAGGAGTGAGCCTGCTCGACACGGCCAAGGACAAATGGATCACCATCGACGGGGTCAAGGAAAAATTCGGCGTCGAGCCGCGCCGCGTGGTCGAGGTTATGGGCTTGATGGGGGATCCAAGCGATAATATTCCCGGAGTCAAAGGGATCGGGGAGAAGACAGCCATCGCGTTGATCCAGAGATACCATTCTCTGGAGAATCTCTATGACCATTTACAGGAACTGGAAGAGACAGGGCTGAAAGGGATAGAGCGCATCCGCAAGGCCCTTGTGGCAGGTAAAGACGCCGCCTTCCTGAGCCGTGAATTGGCTACCGTGAGAACCGATGTCCCCGTTCAGTTAACGTTGGAAGATCTCCATTATCAGGGATGGCAGAGTGAAAAACTCAGGGAGCTTTTTGTTGAACTGAATTTCACTAAGCTCATCGAGGGACTGGACGCCAATAACCGGGAGCAAATCTAAGCGCGAGGTTTCCTTTGATCAATCAAGAACGGCTCAAGAATCTGCTGCTCGATTTGGTGCGCATCGACAGCCTGTCGCGCAGGGAACGCGCCATCGCCATGCGCCTCAAAAGGGAGCTCGAAGAGCTCGGAGGAGAGGTGTGGATTGATGACGCCGGCGAAAAGGTCGGCGGGAGCATTGGCAATCTCATCGCCCATTTTCGCGGTAATATGCCCGCCGCCGCTCCCCTCCTCCTCTGCGCCCACATGGATACGGTCGCTCCCGGAGAAGGCGTCGTGCCGGTGCTGGAGGGCAATATCATTCGAACCGACGGGCGAACGGTGCTGGGCGGGGATGACAAGAGCGGCATCGCCGTCATCTTAGAGGCGCTCAGGGTAGTCCGGGAGAAAAATCTCCCCTGTAGCGACCTGGATGTGGTATTTACCATCTGCGAAGAGGTCGGTCTCGTCGGCGCAAAGTGTCTGGACGTTTCCCGTCTCAAGGCCCGCCGGGGTTTTGTTTTGGACAGCGGGCTGGTCGGCTATCTTTTCACCAGGGCGCCGGCGGCCAATCGCATGGAATTCTCCATCCACGGGCTCGAGGCGCACGCCGGCGTCTGCCCGGAAAAAGGAATCAGCGCCATTCAGATTGCCGCCGAGGCTATTTCCACTATGAGGCTCGGCAGGATCGACAACGAGACGACCGCCAACATAGGCCTGATCGAAGGCGGAATAGCCGTTAACATCATCCCCGGCTCGGTCCGTCTCAAAGGCGAGGCCAGAAGCCACAGCGAGGAGAAATTGGAACAGCAGACCCGGCATATGCTCCGATGCCTCGAGGAAGCGGCGGCGCGCCACGCGCTGCAACTGGACGGCAAACATTTCTCGGCCGGGGTCGAAGCAAAGATCGAACGGGACTATGACCGCATGGACATCCCCGAAGACTCTTCTATCGTGCAATTGGTCCGCGCCGCCGGTCGCAACCTGGGCATAGAGGTAAAGACCTCCGCCACGGGCGGCGGATGCGATGCCAACGTGCTTAACAAAAAAGGCCTGGAGGTGGCAAACCTTTCCACCGGAATGAGGGAAATGCACACGGTCAAAGAATGGCTGGATCTCAATGATCTTTATATTTCGGCTCAGATCCTCGTTGAGATTCTTCGACTGAATGCGAAAAGTTAATAGTTTCGAGTTTTATGCAAGGGGAAGAGCTTGGACTGCTGCTGAAACAGGAGCGGGGACAATTCCTCGATTTCGTCAGCGCATACGAATACAAAAAAGGCGCCGCGCAGAAAAAACCCGGGGAGCAGTTGGCGCGCGATCTTGTGCGCCTGCTTGCGGGAATGGCTAATGCCGATGGCGGCACGCTCCTGGTCGGCGTAGAGCCGGACAAAAGCGTAACCGGCATCCCCTGTCAGCCCGAAGAGCTCCAGGCCATGGCCCACTCCCCACAGATGCTGCTGAATCCCCCGCTGAATCCCTCCTGCGAGAAAATGCACCTCGGCAACCTTTTGCTGCTCAAATTCGAAGTGAGTCCGAGCATGGAGGTCCACCGGGTTGCGGGCGGGAGGACCTTCTACCGCATTGCCACGGAGAATCCCTCGCTCCCGCCGGAGCAGATACTGAACCTGAAGGAAAGCAAAAAACATTTCTTTTACGAGCGGCAACATGTCCTGGACGCCTCCTGGGAGGATCTCGACAGCGCCGCCATCGAGAACTTTACCGCAAAAACAAAGGAGCTGCGGGATCCCAGGAGCCTTCTCGGGCAAGTCTATCACCTCGTGGACGGCTCGCGGGAAAAAATCTCCCTCACCATGGCGGCTTTGCTGCTGTTTGCGAAAGATCCCTCCCGCTGGCATCCCCGCTGCGGCATCGACTTCGTCAAATACGAGGGGACGGAACGCCGGCATGGGAGCTCTTTAAATGTCATCAAGAGGATCCGTTTCGAGGCCCCGCTGTCCCGGCTGATCGACGAAGCCGTCGGACGGCTCAAAGAGCAGATGCGGGAGAGAACGATACTCCATGATCTCTTTTTTCGCGAACGCCTGGAATACCCTACCTTCGCCTGGCAAGAGGCCCTGGTCAACGCGGTGGCGCATCGAGACTACAGCCTGAGCGGGGCTTCGGTGGAGATGTGGATGTTCGACGATCGCATCGAGGTGCGCAGTCCCGGGCTCCCCCCTTCTCCGGTCACCATCGACCAGTTGCGCCAGCAAAAAAGGGTTCATTTTGCGCGCAACCCGCTACTGGTCCGGGTGCTGGCTGACCTGGGTTATTTGCGCGAGATGGGCGAGGGGATCCCCAGAATGTTCCAGGAGATGGATCATCATGGTCTGAGACCTCCCGAGTTCTCTACCGAGGGCTTCTTCTTCACTGTCGCCTTGCACAATACTCCGATCTACGACGAGGCCACCCTGAGATGGCTCAACCAGTTTGGCGCCTCCGTGATCAACTTCCGCCAAAGGAGGCTCCTGGCCTACGCCTATTCCCACGGTAAATCGTTTTCCACTGCCGACTACCAGAACGTCGGCGAGGTGGATCGGGATACCGCCTACCGCGACATCCGTGCCATGGTCAAGCTGGGAATCGTCGTCCCCCTCAAGCCCAAGAGCCGCACCTATCGAATCATCGAGCGGCTCTGACGGCTAAAAAGGTCTTAATAGCTTGGACGCATCCGAGGAAATCAAGAAGGCCAAAGAGCAGGCAGTCATCGACTCTTACCGTCCCATTTGTCTCTGCAACAAAATCCGTAAGGGCATTATCGTAAAGGCGATCCAGGCCGGGGCGAAAAGCTTCGAGGCGGTAAGCCGCAGGACAGGCGCCGGCACCGGCCCCTGCGGCGCGGCAAGATGCGGGCCGATGATCAGAGGGATGCTCGGGGAGGAGGTCGCAACCTGCGCTGCCTGCGGTTGGTCGATCCTTAAAGCTCCCCCGCCTTTAATCTGTCCCAGGTGTGGCGCGATGGCTTAGGGAGCATATGAAAATCGAATCGCCGGCAAACCAGAAAACTTGCATCATAAAAGCCATATAACTGCCATAATATTGCTCTTGACATCTGAAGGATGGGCGTAATATGGTCCCCGCCCTATAGAGATATTCGAAGCAGTATAGGTTTCTCTACTCGGTGAATCCCGAAAGGGGACTAAATGGGGCCGCAATTCTCCTTTGCCAGTAGAGCCCGGCTAACCATCTGTCTTGGCGCTCTCCTCCTCGCCCTCCATCCTGGCGCGCAGGCCGGATCGATCACCGGCGAAGTTAAATTCGCCGGAGAGCTCCCCCACCGCCCCCCAATCAAGGTGACAAAAGATCAGGATTACTGCGGCCAGACGGTCCCCAACGAGAGCTACCTTATCGGTCCTAGTTTCGGCGTCAAGAACGTCGTGGTTTACGTCGATAATCCCTCGCGCCCTGTCGGCACACCGGTCGGAGAAAAAGAGCGCCTGTTGGAAAACCACGGCTGCCGTTTTGCTCCCCGCATCCTGGCCATGAGGCTCGGGGAGAAGCTGGTCGTCAGGAACAGCGACCTAAAGCTGCACATCGTTCACTCCTACGCCGAGAAGCGCACGGTTTTCAACCTTTCCCTCCCTTTTCGGGGTCAAAGGTTAGATGTAACCCAAAGGCTTACGCAGCCGGGCCTTCTTCAGGTAAACTGTGACACGCACAACTGGATGCGGGCTTATATTCACCTTTTCGATCATCCTTTCTTTTCTGTCACCGACGAAAGCGGTTACTTCTTCATCGCTGATATCCCGCCAGGCCGCTATACGCTCAAGGCGTGGCACGAGGGGGCCGGCGTCCAGGGCAGAGAGGTGGTTGTCTCCGACCAGGGAGAGGTTGGCGTCAACTTTACGTTCGGCAAGCCGGCTTCGCCGTAGGAGGATAAGAGAGTTGGAGAGACTGCGGAAAATGTCTTGGCGCTCCAGGCTCCTCCTGCTGCTCCTTTTCCTTATCCCGCCCACTGTGTACTTCGTGCTCTCCGGCGCCTCCGAGCCGTCAAGCTCATCGGGCGTCGACGCCCTGGCACCCGTGGAATTGGTGGCCGAGGGGTTCGAAGAACCGACCGGCGTCGCCGTCGACCAGAGCGGAGCGATTTTTGTCTCGGACAGAAAGGCCGGAGAACTCTTCAAGATCAACGGCGAGGCTCAGTCGGTCATAGCGAGCCTCAAGCGGCCCGCGGGTCTGGCCTTCGACGGCGATGGCAAGCTGCTTATAGTCGAGGAAAAGACTGGAAAGCTGCTGCGGCTGGAAAGCAACGGCAACTTAACCATCTTGGCCCAGGGGATGAAGAGGCCGCGTTGGGTTGCGGTGGCAGAAGATGGGACGGCCTACATCTCGGCCAAAGGGCTAAAGTCAGTAAAGGATAAAGACGGGGATGACGATGACGATGACGAAGAAGAGGGAGAGATTATTCTGCGCCTCACTCCTCACGCCTCACTGCTCACTATCTTTGCCGATGGCTTTAAGGGACTTCAGGGGGTTGTCGTCCACGAAAATAATCTCTTTGCCGCGGCCAAGGGATTAAAGGCCGAGAAGGAAGATAGTGGTGCTGTTTTCAAGATCCCCATCCTGCCAGACGGCGGGGCAGGCCCGGTATCCAGGATCACAAAGAATAAGATTAAGAAGCCTTTCGGCCTCGCGCTCGACGCCCTGGGTGCGCTTTATGTCAGCGCGGAGGAGATAGGGCTTTCAGAGAAGTCCAAAGATGCCATCGGCAAAATAGCCCCGGACGGCACTCTTACCCGTTTTGCCTCAAAGTTAGAGAAGCCACGTGGCCTAGCCCTGGACGGCTCCGGTAATCTCTATGTGGCGGATGACAACGGCGGCAAGAAAGGTCGGATCATCCGCTTGCGCGCGCCACCACCCCTTACAGTCAATGTCATTGCCTTCACCAACCAGAATCCTCTTACGGTGAGTGGCACAACAGACAAAAACTCCCGCATCGACGCTTTTTTGAACGATATCCACCAACCCACGCTATTGACCGAGGACGGCTCTTTTTCTCTTACCTTAAACCTATCACCAAACACCCAAAACCTGCTTGCTGTCTTCACCACCGCCCACAACGGCCAGGGACTTACCAGCGCCCCAGCAGAGTTCACCATTATCCACGACAACATCGTCCCTCTGATCAGCAATCTACAGCCGGCCCATGGCTCCTTCTTAAATAACCCCCGCCCTCTGATCCGGGCAGATTTCTCCGACAACCTCTCCGGAGTGGATGTAAGCAAGGTTGAGATCCGTCTCGACGCTTTCAACGTTACCCCACAGGCACAGATTACAGCCTCCGGTTTCACCCTTGACCTTTTGAACTGCTTGAACGTTTTGAACTGCCCTTTAACCCAAGGTCAGCATACGGTCTCCGTTACGGTCTTTGACCGCGCCGGCAACTCAGCCTCCGCCTCGACGACTTTTACTGTAGATATCACAGCGCCGCTGATCGCCGATCTCACTCCGGCCCACGGTTCGGTGGTCAGCACGGCCACTCCTTTAATCTCGGCCCAGTTTCAAGACACCTTCGGCATCAACCTGGCCTCGGTGAGAGTCTCTCTTGATGGAGCGGATGTCACCTCGCAGGCCACAGCCTCTGGTTTCACCTTTCAACCCTTGAGCCCTTTAACCCAAGGTAGCCACACGGTTTTAGTGTCCCTCTTGGATCGCGCCGCTAATCCTGCTTCTGCCTCCTCTACTTTTACCGTCTCTTTGGGACCGCAGCTCAACCCCATCGGCAACAAGACCGTCAACTTAGGCGCGACACTTATATTCACCGTCAGCGCCACCAGCACAGCAGGAACCCCGAGTCTCTTTGTCTCTCCGCTTCCTCTTCCCAATCACGCCACCTTCAATGCCTCCACCGGCCTATTCACCTTCACTCCAGACAACACCCAGGTAGAAATCTTCCAGCTAACTTTCAGCGCCGTAAGCGGCAACCAAACCGTCCCCGAGACGATCACGATCACCGTGCCCCAACCTCCGCCCGGCGGGACCACCGCAGTTAGAGGCCGCGTATACAACCTCAACAACACCCCTTTGGGCAATGTCAAAGTGACGCTTAAATCCAGCGGCCATACAGCCTTCTCCGGCACGGACGGCTTCTTTACCATCAGTGGAGTTCCGTCCGGCAAACAGGAGCTGATCATCAATGGCAGAGAGGCCAACCTCGGAGTCTTTGCCATCCTGGCCGTGCCGGTGAATCTGATCGAAGGGGTACTTAACAACCTTCCTAACATTATCACTATCCCGGACGTCGACGTCGAGGCAGAAGTTCCAGTAAGCGCGGTCTTCACCACCGTCGTTTCCAATCCCAGTGTGCCGGGAGTGGAGCTGGAGATCCCCGGCGGCACGGCTAAAAATTCCGATGGCACCCCCTTTACCGGCAAGCTCTCCATCAATCCTGTCCCTGATTATGGCCGGCCTGAGTCCAGACCTGAGGAGTTAAGGCCCGGCATGGCCATTACGATTCAGCCTGCGGGGATAAGATTCAATCCACCGGCCAGGCTTACCTTCCCCAACGCCGATGGCATGCCGCCGGGTAACGAGTTAAATCTCTGGTCTTTAAGCCCGGACACGGGGACTTTCAGCATCGTTGGCAAGATGGTGGTCAGCGCCGATGGCCAGAGCATCATCACCGTCGAAGGGGGCGTTAGCGCCAGCGCCTGGCATTTTCCGTTGCCGACGAGCCCGTCCCCGGCAGAGGCAAGCTCCGGGACCAACTACTGCGGTGGCAGCAACTGTCAAACTTCGTCTGAGGCAAACCTTCAGGAGGGGAGCCTGTTTTTAAGCCACAACCTGCCCTCTTATCGATCTCTAGGCCAGAGCCGGAGCCTCTCTCTAACCTACAGCTCCGTCACCGCCGATCCGCGACCCATCATCTCGCTGGATACGACTCTCAGTGTCCGCGCCGCAGTGCCCAACACCTTCTCTACTAGACTCGAAGTCGGCGGGGTCCAGCAGGGAGCGGAAGTCTTTACCGATACGAGGAGCCTCCCTGAAGATCGGGATTCTACTACTCGCATCTCCGCCCAGTTCGACGCCTCCAATCTTCCCACAGGGCGCTACCCTTACCAGGCAACGATCTTCAGCAACTACCAGAACTCCTCTATCGGCGGCATGACCAGCGGCAATGTGATCGTGCTTAATCGCAAGAGCAGTGCGCTGGGGTCGGGTTGGGCCATTAGCGATCTCCAGCAGCTCCATATTCAAACCGACGGCACGTTGCTGCTAACCACAGGAGACGGCAGGGCGCTTCACTTCTCCGGAGGGCCTGATACCTTTACCTCACCTCCCGGAGACTTCTCCATCGTCAGCAAGAACCCGGACGGCACCTACAGCCGCGTGCTCAAAGATGGCACCAGGTTCAACTTCAATACCCAAGGGCTGCAAACCTCGGTGGAGGACAGAAACGGCAACCGGACGAGCTACGCCTATGACGGCAGCGGGCGGCTGCTCACCATCACTGATCCGGCAGGGCTTGTAACCACCCTGACTTATAGCGGGGAGAAAATTCAGAAAGTTACCGACCCGGCGGGAAGGGATACTCTCTTTCAACATGATTCCTCTGGGAATCTAAATCGCATCACTAATCCCGATAAGAGCTTTATTAGTTATGTGTATGACGGCAAGGGCCACGCCACCCAGGCTACCGATGAGAGAGGCAATGCCACCACCTACGCCTACGACTTTGCCGGGAGATTCAGCCAATCCACCAAGCCTGGAGGCGAGACAAGGTCCTTGACCTCAAGCAAACTTCAAGGTCTGGCCGACACAGCGGGCGGCCAGGGCACTCCTATCAACCCCGCGCCGGTTGTCAGGAGCGAAAATGCCACCTCCTCTTTAAGCGACGGCAAGGGTAACCAGACCACCTTTACTCTTAATTCTCTAGGCCAGATTATTTCCCAGACCGACGCCTTGGGGAATACGACACTGATGGAGCGTGACTTAAACGGCAATCTAACAAAGATCACCCGGCCCAACGGCGCTGTGCTCACAATGAGCTATGACTCCCGCGGCAACCTCCTCTCCTCCACCGACCCTGTGGGCGGAACCACCGTCTTCACTTACGAGCCCAACTTCAATCAAACGACCTCTCTTAAAGCTCCCAAGGGAGAGACAACCACTATCAATTACGATGCGAGAGGAAATCCCACTGAGATCACCGATGGCCTGGGAGATAAAACCCAGATGGCCTATGACTTAAAGGGACTGCTCCTATCCGTCACTTCGGCTGTCGGTAAGCCCGATCAGAACACCACCACTTTTACTTACGATGCCAGGGGCAACCTTTTCACCACCACCGACCCAAAAACCAATGTCACAACTTTAGCATACGACAATGCCGGCAACGTGTTCCGGTCGACAGACAGCGAAGGCAGAGTGACCGAGTTTACTTATGATTCTTTTAACCGGCTTATCTCTGTCCTTGATCCCCCCGTCAATGTCACCCGCTACAGCTATGACGCCAAGGGAAACCTCATTGAAGTCATCGATGCCAAAGCGCAGAGGACAACTTTTGCTTATGATCCTTTGGACCGGCTTGTCTCTGCCACCAATCCTTTCGGCTTTACCGAGGGCTTCACTTACGACGCCAACGGCAATCTGGTCTCCACCACTAACCGCAACGGCCAGAGCATTGCTTTCAATTATGACGTTTTGAACCGACTGATCAGCAAAACCCGGCCGCCAACCTCCTCGGAAATCGGGCTGCAGGCGACAAGCTTTAGCTACGACTCCGTGGGGAATCTCGTCGCAGTGGTTAATCCAGTAATCGGCGTGTTCAATCAGTACGACCTGGCCAATCGCCTGGTCTCTTCCACCTCCAGCACTGAGGAAGCAGTGGCTGGAACGGTTACCCAGATCAACGCAGACACCACCATTGGCGCTAACAACTTCCAGTTTGATGGAAGAACTCTTCAGGTTAATGGCAGAACCCTTACCGTGGATGGCTCTCACACTTTTGCTAATCTGATCTTAGCCAACGGCACCCGCCTAACCCACAGCCCGACCACGGCGACGACGATTGGCAAGCTGGATATTAGAGTGACAGGTACACTTACCGTGGATGCCACCAGCCGCATAGACGTTACCAGTCGCGGGTTTTTTGCGGAAGGCAAGCCGGGCAACCCACTCGGCGGCGGGATGACTATCGGCTTCACACTGGGCAGCACGGGGCTAAGCGGAGGGAGTTATGGAGGCTTGGGAGGAAGCGTTCGGGGGTCAGTGAATCCGGTTTACGGGGACTTCAGGAATCCCAATGAGCCCGGCAGCGGAGGGTCTGGAAGTGGTTCCGGCAGTGGCGGAGGACTGATTCGCATTGTGGCGCAGACGGTTCAACTGGATGGCTCCATTGTGGCGAACGGGGAAGACGCCGGAGCGGGTGGTGACACAGGAGGCGGGAGCGGAGGAGGGATCAGGATCGATGTGGGGACACTGAGGGGTACGGGGCAGATCATAGCGAATGGAGGCAGAGGCGGCTCGGGCGGAGGGGCTGGAGGGGGAGGAGGAAGAGCGGCGCTTTATTATCAAGATGCGGTGGGATTTGATCTCACTAAGATAACTGCTTTGGGGGGAGCCAGCTTTGGAAAGGCCTCAGCCAGCCAGAACGGGACGGTCTTTACCGAGCAGTTCCTAGCGATGCGCTCTCTAATAGATGACAGTGCCCCTGTGATGACGGCTCAAAAGGAGCCTCTACGGTTGGCTTCTCTAGCCCTGCCGGTGGTAGAATTAAAGCCGGATTACGGTCCGGTAAGGTTACCAGACTTTAAGGAGCTGATCGAAAAGATGCAGGCCGAGATCCCGCAAGCTGAAAACCCGCAGAGAAGGCTCTTCTCTCCCTCTGTCCTATTGCCTGTTGCCTCAAGCCTAATGCCTTCCGAGGTTGCCTCAGGCCTCTCGCCTTCTGCTGATTTTGATCCGATCTATACGTACGATTTAAATGGAAATCGGACATCGATGATCGACCCCACTGGTGTGACAACTTACACCTACGATGCTCTGAATAGGTTAACCTCCGTTACGAATAACCGTGGCTTCACGACTTCATTCACTTACGATGCCCTTGGCCGTAGGACTTCTATGAGTCACGGCAACGGTGTGGTGACAAGTTACACCTACGATGCCGCTTCCCAACTGACAAGGCTTGCCCACCAACTGGGTGCAGCGACTATCAATAGCTTTGACTATTCCTATGACCGTGTGGGGAACCGGACATCCAAGACTGATCGAAACGGTGCAGCAAGCTACACCTACGACACGCTGAACCGCTTGATCGAAGCCATTAATCCACTGCCGACTAATCCTCTGGAAACCTATCAGTACGATGCAGTCGGTAACAGAACCAACTCCAACCAAAACGGGGCTTCGATTTTCAATCAGGCTAATCAGCTGCTAGAAGACGCAAGTTTCACCTATCAGTACGACAATAATGGGAACTTGACCCGCAAGACGAGCAAGACGGGAGGACCCTTTACGAGTTACGAGTATGACGCAGAAAATAAACTAGTTAGGGTTGTGAAGAATGGGACAACGGCAAACTACAAATATGATGGCCTCAGTCGCCGCGTGGAGAAGGAAGTCAATGACGGCGCTACAACCAAAATGACCCGTTTCGTTTTTGACGACGAGGATGTGCTTTTAGAGTTGGATGGATCCAACCAAATCCTGACTCGTTATACACACGGACCAGGAATTGACGAGCCGCTAATAATGGAACGTGGTGGCCAATCGTTCTTTTACCACACGGACGGGCTTGGTTCTGTAACCGAGATTACAGACTCTACAGGAGTACTAAAGCAACAGTACACTTACTCCTCGTTTGGTATCATAGAATCGCAGCTAGACGCAGGTTTTGTTCAACCATATACGTTTACTTCCCGCGAATTCGACCACGAGACTGGACTCTACTATTACAGGTCAAGGTATTATGATCCAAAGCTTGGTAGGTTTTTAAGCGAAGACAGATTCCCTGGTGTTGCTTTCGCTCCTGAGACCCAAAACAGGTATCCTTACGTCGCAAATCGTCCCTTGAACTTTACTGACCCAAGCGGGGACATTCTTGTCAATTTCACTGGGGCTGCTTTAGGCTTCGGCATTAGTGTTGGCCTCGATATATTGGCTGGTAGGTCAATTGATTGGGGCGACGCGCTAAAGAACGCGGCGCTAGGGGCAGTAGGGGGAAATCTTTTGAGAGGTGGGAGAATGCTCCTTAATGCAGGCCTTAGTTTTATCAACTCTACGATTAAAGAACTCACTGATTGCAAACCGGGTATAAACTTCCGAGAAGTTGCCTCAGACGTTGCTATTTCGGCGTTAACTGGTGCAATTGGTAATCCACTACAGTTTAAAGGCAAAGTCCTTTCCGCTGACATGATAGCAACAATCAAAAACCCTCAGAACTTCATTTATCTAAATGCCAAGCAGAACGCGAGACTGACTACTGACAGAATCGGAAAGGTTTTATTTGGGTTTGACAACCAAGCTATCGGGCGGATCCTGGATAACGTATTCACGTTTGATAGAAGGTAAGCTTCTCTATGATAGAGGGCGAAAAAACATACCATTACCACAAAGGGTGGCTCCTTTTAGATTACTTTGGAATTCTTTTTTTTCTTGCCTTGACTGCTTCAGGGATTTATTGGTTATTTAAAGATCCTTTTTTCTCTTCTGGATGGGGAGGGCTTTTTGTTGCGACAGTCGGGAGTATTGCAGTTATCGCTTTTGTTTTTGAAAAGAACAACCGTGCGACGATTATTGTTAACGACAAGGAGATTGTAGCCCTAAAGCCTAAACAACAGGTTCGTATTGTTTGGTCGAATATCGACCGTGTCTATTATTCGGCATTCCAGGATGCCTATGCCAAAAACCCGTTTTTTAGCTTATACATCTTATCAAAAGATGGAGAACTAATAAAAATTACACAAAACATCGACGCTTATTTTGACCTTATGGAGATGATTGTAAGGCGCTCGCCCCGAGGCCAAGCCGAGCCTATATCTTTGATGAAACTTCTACGACTGCTCTTTCAGGTGTATTTCTCGAAGGGACAAGAAAAGGGAGGTCACCGGCGAATTCCCCACCTATGAGTATGACGCTGAAAACAAATTAGTAAGGGTCGTTACCAATGGGACAACGGTTAATTACAAGTACGACGGCTTAGGTCGCCGGGTGGAGAAGGAAATTATAGCTGTCTCAACTACAGTCACGCGGTATATCTACGACAACGAAGACATCCTGTGGAGCTAGACGGCAGCAACAACATCACCGCCCGCTACACCCACGGCCCCGGCATAGATGAGCCGCTCATCATGGAGAAAGGTGGTGCGAGCTTCTTCTATCATGCAGATGGATTAGGAAGTATCACCGAAATCACGGATTCCGTAGGAGCTGTTAAACAGCGCTACATCTATTCTTCTTTCGGCAAAATTGAGAGCCAGCTAGACCCCAACTTCATTCAACCGTACACGTTTACAGGCCGAGAATTCGATCTCGAGACGGGGCTATATTTTTATAGGGCGCGCTACTATGACCCTAGTATTGGGAGATTTTTGAACGAAGATCCAGTTAATTTTAATATTGTTCAGAGGTTCTTGCAGTTTGCCCGCAGCGTAACCACTTTACCGGCTGGTCCTGAGAACATACTGAAAGAGCTTTTAAGCAGGCCTATGAGTTCCAACCTGTTCATATATTCCGTTAATAATCCTATTAACTTTACCGACCCTCTAGGTTTGCAGGTAAGGAACATCTTTGATGCCATAGGAAAGTTGACAAATTCAGTATGCGATGGTCTTCGATCTAGGGGATGTTCGAACGCAGGACAAGCCTGTTCGGCCGTTGTGCTAGCTCTTTCGACCACGGTTGTGGTTACAGGTGCAATCGTACTTGGAACAGCTGCCATTTTCCCGGTGGTTGCATTGGAACTAATTGGCCCGAGCGCAATCGTTGGCTTTACAACGGCTACTCTTGCCGCGATTCCTACAGCGATAACAGCAGCAGAAGCCGTATTCCCACCTTAGGGGGAAACGAATGAACACAACTTATCAGGGAAAAATATTATCCTTTGGACAAAAGCTGGGAAAGTCTCGCTGGTTTGCCGTCTTTTTATTGTTTATTGGGATAAGTTATTTTGCAAAATTTATGGCTAGCGCATTAAATATTTATCAGGTTGTAGATAGTCCAACCTTCCTTAACATTCTTAATGCCGCGGGGTTTCTCGTTTTCTCCCTAAGCACAACATATGTAAGCATCGTTTTACTGATGTCTAGGGACATTAAATCTAGACGCTTATTTCTGTTGCTCAGTATTGCTGCAATCTGGGGCGGATTCTCAGATCTAATGAAAATTTATCCATGGAACATTGTAATAGCGATATTTTTCCTTATTGTAGTGCGGTCTCTTTCTCGTAAATCTGTCTGGGAGTTACTACAAAAGAAATGGGCCGAAAAGAAGCAAAACTGAACAACCCTCGGCTTTAAGCCGAGAAGTGAAAAAGGAGAAAGTGTCCGGGAAAGAACGAGCAAAGACGCCGCTATTCGAGGCAATGGCAAATTTCATTATGGCAGTGGAGAGATACATTGAGGCAGGTCGTTGCGAGGAGAATTGACCAGTTTGGAGACGTCGTAGAACTCCATCATTTCCGCCGGGTAGGGAACCAAAAGTTTATGGACTTCTTTAAAATCCGGATCGAGCCATTTCTCCTCGCCCTCTTGGTTCAGGATCACCGGCATCCTCTCATGAATCGGCCTGAGTAAGCCATTGGCTTGCGTCGTGATAATCGCAAACGACAGAAGCTCGCCTCCAGCCGGTTTTTTCCACGAGTCCCAGAGCCCGGCAAAGCTGAAAGGCTCCCCTCCCCTAAGCGTGCATCGCATCGGGATCTTGCCCTTTCCTTCCTTCCGCCACTCATAAAATCCGTCTGCCAGAACCAGACAGCGCCTTTGACCTATCAATCCCTTGAAGCTCGGCTTCTCTGCCAGCGTCTCCGCCCGCGCATTGATCATTTTATTGCCGATGGAAGGATCTTTCACCCACGACGGCACCAACCCCCACTGCATCATCCTGAGCGATCTTCCCCCATCATTAGCAATCACCGGCGCATTCTGCCCGGGAGCGATGTTATACCTGGGGCGTAGTTCCGCTCCTTCGGTTTTCAAGTCAAACCGAAATATCAAATTTTCAGGTTTTCTCGTCAGTGTATATCGCCCGCACATGGAGAATTAATAGCAAAATGCATCGTTAATAGATCGACAACGTTGCCTCATTAGAGCTTAGCCTTGTCAACCATGCGAGTGTAGATCTTCCGCGTCGTGTAATGGGCATGCGCGTCGATGATCATGAGCCGGACCCTCCTCCTCGTCTCTTGTCATGACACAGTTTCATTCTCAAAACACGCTTTGAGATTTCTGTCAACCTGTTCGAGAGTGGACTTCATGAACACCAAAGCTTAAAATGAGCCTTCGCATTTACGAAAGGCCAGACCCAGAACATGTCTCTCGGTCGAGTACTGGTAGAAAAATTCCAACCCGATGTCCTCGAGTGGCTAAGCTCACGGGCGGAGATCGTGGTTGTGGATCCGTGGGTCGAACTGGAACGCTGGGAAAGAGAAGCCCCTCAGGTGGATGCGGTCATCAGCAGGAAGGGCAAGATTACCAGAGAGCACATGGAGAAGAGCCGGGGCCGGCTCAAGATCGTGGCGCGGACTGGAGTCGGCGTAGACCCGTCGAGAATCGATCTCGACGCGGCCAAGGAGCATAAAGTGTGGGTCACGAACATGCCCGGCAGCAATTCGGTTTCAGTCGCCGAGCTGGTCTTCGGACAGATGATCGCCTTGGTCCGCCATACCATCGAGGCAAACAGGGCGGTAAAAGAAAACCGCTGGGGAGACTACCTCAAATTCCTGGGAACGGAGCTGGCGAATAAAACCATCGGCATCATCGGCATGGGGAACATAGGAACCAGGGTGGCAATACGGGCGCGGGCCTTTGAAATGTATTTTGTGGTTTACGATCCTTACATCCCCGAAGCTCACGTCACCGCCCTGGGAGGCAGGCGGGTCGGGCTAAACGAACTGCTCTCGGAGTCCGACTTCGTCACCATCCATTGCCCTCTAAACCAGGAAACGAAACGAATGATCGGTGCAGAGGAACTCTCTCTTATGAAACCCTCGGCTTATCTTATCAACGCGGCTCGAGGCGGGATCATCGACGAAAACGCGCTCTGCCGGGTCTTGACCCGCAAGGGAATTGGCGGGGCCGCTCTGGATGTCATGGACAACGAGCCGCCGGCCAAAGACCACCCTTTGTTCCTGCTTGATAACGCGATCTTCACGCCCCATCTGGGCGCAGTCACGAGCGAAGCCTCAAAGCGGGCTGAGTGGGGCGCCGCCGAAGAGGTCGTGCGCGTCCTGGAGGGGAAGCCGCCTAAAAATCCGGTGATTCAAATATAGTTGCTCGTGTTCGTGCAGAGAATTCATAGGAGGTGACAATGAACAGAATTTTTGCGATTCAAAGGCGATCTCCGCGCCCTGATGGCTCCCGACCCCGGCTCCGGACCGTTGCAGGCTCCGCGGCCGCCTTTCTCCTATTCGCTCTTGGCCTCACGGGAGAGAGGGCCTCGGCGGCGGAAAAGCTCAACCTCGTCAACTCAAGCCTGGTCATGTCCCAGTCCCTGCCCTCGATCGCCGAGGAAGCGGGACTTTATCGGAAGTACAACCTGGAGCTCCAGGTAATTTACATCTCTTCCTCCGGGATGGTAACGGCGGCGATGCTCGGGGGCGACGCGGAGGCCGCCCTCACCGGCGGCGTGGGCTTCGTGCGGGCCTTTGTCCAGGGGAACACGGACTTCGTCTTCATCGGCAGCGTGAAAAACATCCTGACCCACAGCGTCCTCTCCGCGCCTCAGCTCAATAAACCGGAGGATCTCAAGGGCAAGAAGATCGGGGTGACCCGGATCGGGAGCAACAGCCATTATTTCACCATCCAGGCTCTAAGGCGCGTCGGTCTGGATCCCGCCATGGAGGTCACCTTCATTCAAACCGGCGGCGCCACCGAAAATCTCGCAGCGCTCCTGAACGGCGCCATCGATGCCGCCACGATGACGGCGCCGGCCGACGCTCAAGCCGCGGCCCGGGGCTTCCGCTATCTGATCCAGGGCCGGGAGCTCCGCCTCCCCTACGCGGCCGCCTCCTTCGCGACCCGCCGGACGGTGATGACTAGACGCCCGCAGGCCATCGGGCAGTTCATCCGGGCGATGGCCGAGGCCTCGAAGATTCTCCACACGGACAAGGAGTTTACCTACAAGGTCCTGGGCAAGCATTGGCGGGTTACGGACAGAAAGGTCCTGGATTCGGCCTACGATGCGGAGATCAAGGCATTGGAGCCAAGGCTCGATCTCAAGACGGACGCCTTCAAGGCGATCCTCGACGAAGTCGCGGAAGTCGATCCAAGGGCAAGAAAGGTCAGGGCGGAGGATCTCATGGACCGCCGCTTTCTCGATGAGATGGAAAAGAGCGGCTTTTTCGACAAGCTCTGGGGAAGCAAGGGATAACTCGCTCATTCGAGCCCGTGGCTGGGGGGCGCTGACAAAGCTCTCGTTTCAGCCGGCTGCTACGCCGGAATGAACCTGAGCGCCACCCCGTTGTTACACCAGCGCTCGCCGGTCGGCGCCGGTCCATCGTCGAACACGTGCCCGTGATGTCCGCCGCAGCGGATGCAATGATATTCCGTGCGCGGCAGGAAAAGCTCGAAGTCCTTTTTCGTGCCTAGATGGCCGGGAATCTGGGTGAAGAAGCTTGGCCAACCGGTGCCGCTGTCGAACTTCATCTGGGAGGTGAATAGCGGCAGCGCGCAGCCGGCGCAGACATACACTCCCCGCCGCTTCTCGTCGTTGAGCGGGCTTGAGAACGGGCGCTCCGTGCCTTCCTCGCGCAGCACGTAAAACTGGGTGTCGCTTAAGCTATGCTTCCACTCCGCCTTCGATTTTCGCAGAGGCTCCGTGGAGAGACTTACCTTCACGTCCCGCGCAAGCAGCGATTTCCAATTCTTGCGAATACTGTCCAGCGACTTGTCGGCGGAGCGGGCGCGCCCCGTTACAGTCATGACAAGAGGCACGGCAGCAATGAGCCGAATGAATTGGCGCCGATTCATGATCCTGCCTCCGTTCCTGTGTTATATAATGAATTTTACTACATACCCCAGGAGATTGACAGTCCTGATTTAAGTTTTCGTCCTTCATCGCTTATTCTTTCGCCTTTGCTTTCTATTGGCCTGGACATCATTGTTACTGTTTGCGGCATTAAGCCGGAATGTCTACAATGGTGCCGTGAATTTTGAGCGCGTCTTGGAGGCCTTGCTGGCGGAGTTTGACCACCGCTCCATCCGGTATGCGGCCATAGGCGGCTTCGCCTTGGGAGTTCTGGGTTATCCGAGAACAACGATAGACCTGGATTTTCTCGTGCATAAAGACGACCTGAGCAAGGTGCACGATCTTTTAACTGATCTAGGATACCAACGGGTGGTGCACACTGAGAATGTCTCCCAATACCGCCATAATGACGACGTCTGGGGATCGATCGATTTTATCCATGCGTTTCGGAAGAGCTCGCTCGCAATGCTCACGCGGGCAAAAAGCTATCCTGTGTTTGGCGAGAAGCGGACTGTAAAAGCCGCTGATCCGGAGGATGTGATCGGACTAAAAGTCCAAGCGACGGTGAATGATCCCGACCGTAAGCCGCAAGAATTGGCAGACATCGAGAGACTTATGAGCCTATACGGCTCCAAGCTGGATTGGAAGCGGATTGAGGAGTATTATGATATTTTCGGTCTTGGAGAAGAAGCCAAGCGATTGAGAAAGAGGTTCGGACATGCTCACTGACGAAGAAAAACAGGAACTCAAGGAACTTGCCGGCTCTGCCGCCATTCGCGAAGAGTTTCGACTGCTCCGACGGAACTCGATGGCTTTGCAGCAGCGCGTAGATGTGGACAAGTTTATCAGTTTCCTGACCGCTATGTCCCGCCTGAACCCAAAACCCGCCGCCCCCAGAGCCTTTGTTCCCTACAAGCAAGTGAAGATATAGAAACCGCTTGCGAAAGAGAATCTTTTCCTGGCTGAGCAGAGAATTCATTGAACTCTCCGGCGAGGCACAGCCGCAATGAGCCGCATGAACTGGCGCCGTTTCATGATCCTGCCTCCGTTCCTGTGGCGCACCCAGACCCCCTCGCTTCCATCAATTTCTCTGCGGCAAGCTGCTAAGTAAACCCTCTATTCTCTGGACCTCGTTGGGTATACCAATCTTGGAGTAAAGCTCCCGAGCTTTACTCCAGAGTTCCCTCGCGGTCTCAAAATTGCCATGATCTTTGGCAATCGAACCGAGGTTAACGTAGTTGGCAGCCATGCCTTCCTGATGGCCAAGCTTTTCATCGATGGCCAGCGCCTTCTTGTGCATTTCCTCGGCCCGCTCCAGATCGGCCCGCGTCTGGTAGATCACGCCGAGGTTGCCCAATGCAGCCGCAGTATCGGCGCTCTCGGCATCCCGACCACTAATTGCCAACCAACGCTCCAGCATCTGCTCTGCCGCCGTCAAATCTCCCGTTCGCTGGTAAAAGTCGTAGGCTAGGTAGAGCACCCGTAACTGGGTAGTGCCGGTGTGGGCCTTGGCGAACAGTTGCCGAGCCTCCTCGACGCGACCATCCAAAGCAGCCTTAGCCGCCTGTTCCGCAAGCAGAAGGGCGAGTTCCTCTGCCCGAGCAGCGGCCAGTCTTGCCTCAGCCTCGCTCTGATTTTGTCGTTGCTCTGCGGCTTTGCTCTTACGTCGTGGCTTCTTGCGGGCCTTGAGCCGCTTTAACGCCGCTTCAGCCAGCTTGCGCTGCCGCTCGGCTTCTTCCTTTGCCTTCCTTACTTCCTCGACGTATTCCAGCGGCAGAACTACTGCGTCGCGCTTATCGTCCGCTTTCGGGATTTCGCCCTTGGCGTACGCCCGCAGATGCTTGTCGACCTCGCGGCCAAACTCCTTTTCGTCAGCGAAGAAATGGGGGAGCACCTTGCGCGATTCTTCGAGCGACTTGCGGAACGCCAGTACCTTTTTGAGCTGCTCGCCGGGATCACCCATCGATGCGGCATCGACCCGTTTGAAGAAGACAAAGATTTCTGGCGCCTCGGTCTTGTTCCATCGGTTCAGTGCACGGTGAAATTCTTCTTCCGTGTACGACGTGTATGGTTTGGCGTCCGGGGCTTCCTGCCCCCACCACCGATACAACGCAAGAACGAACACGTCGCAACGATCAACCTCCTTGTTGATCACAGTCTGCGATCGCCGCCCGGTCGTCGCCAGCGTATCCTCCCAGCCGAGCGGCACGAACTTCACGCCTGCTCCGTCCCCGAAGCCGGAGTTCAGTCCGTCAATCACGTCCTTGAACGCACGCCGCTCAACCGGCAGGTCACCCGGCGAGGCGATAAATACATGGATAGTCCGAACGTCAGGCATAGGAGGAAGCGTTACGGGGGTCTCGCCTTTTCTTCGAGCAATGTGTCATTGCATGACCTGTCTCGGACCCAAGGTTGCTTTAGGCGGCCGGTTTCTTGCCCTGCCGCGTTTGGCGCTTTTTGAGTGCCGGTCCAGGCCCGTCGTGGTCAAGGGCAAGGACCGCTAAGGGAAGGTCCGTCGCCCTTGCGCGCTCGATTGCTTTCACTGCGTCCGTGTACCGTGCGACACGATCCGTGAGAAAGTACGCCAACTTATCGGATGGAACGACAATGACGCCGATATCGATCCGGCCTGCCGTGATCTCGTCACGGAGATGCTGCACATCAACGATGAGAAGGTCGCTCCGCGCGGAGAACTGAATTTCGACTCCCAGACACACTTGCGTGCCGTTTGCTGTGTGGCACTTGGTCCAATCGACGCCACCCGTCTGTTTGTTTTCCCATCCACCGACTGCTTGGAAACGGCTGTCGAGAAGCTCACGCACAGCGGCTCCGCCGTTGGAGTCCTTCTGCTCCGCAACACGGAGATCAAAGCCAGTCAAAACGCTTTCAAGCTGTTTCCAGATGCTTCTGAGGCCTAAGCGATCAAGCTTCGCGTCGGTTCCGTTGAAGAACGTGCACTCTGTTACTTTTGGCACCGGCTTCCTACCCCTTTATCACGCTTAGAAGTTCGGACGGCGGCTTTCGGTGAAGTGTGAGCGGCGCGAACTCCTTGAAGCGATGTTCAATTGGGGAACAGTCACCAAGCTCACACCCCAGCCACAACCTTCCAATCCGTTGCGCCTCTTGATATGTGCTGCCGCCACCTCCGAAAGGATCGAGAACGATGTCGCGGGGGTTGGTCGAAATTTGAATGGCACGAGCCGGGATCAGAGGTTTGAGCTCATTGACTCCCGGACGCGCTTTTGAGTGCTTGTGGCGGTTCGGCGACGTGTCTTCCCAGAAGTCCGTCAAGTTCAAACCCTCCGGATTTAGGTATTTCCGGTGTCCGCCATAGTCCTTTAGGTCGCCACCGCAGTGCCGACACTTTGGAATTGGCAGACGCACCTTGTTGAAGACACGCGGGACACCCTTCGTGAAGTATAGAAGAGCATAGTGAGCAGGGTAGAGCTTTCTCCCCCTCGGAAACGTGCCTTTCATAGTTAAGGCGATCCAGTGCCGCAACTCCAAGGCCTCATCAAGGTAAGCGGCAAAATGATAGGCAAGGCGCGGTAGCGCATAAACAAACAGCGCGCCGCCGGGGACAAGAACACGCATGCACTGGTCGAGCCATTGCTCGCACCAGAGGAAGTACTCCCTCTCAGTCCACCTGTCCTTGAATCCATTGTTGTACTCCTTGCCCAGATTGAATGGAGGGTCAGCGAAAACGCAGTGCACCGATTCAGACCTGACAAGGGGGAGGAACTTAAGGCAGTCCATGTGAAAGAGGACACCATTCGTGGTCGTTAGCCGAGGCTCCAAAGGTGTTGTCCACTGCAACGCCTCCTCTGCAACCTGAAAAACTCGCGGACGCCTTTTCCGCATATCCATAGTTGACGCTCCCGCACCCAACCTTTAACTATTGTGGATGCCGACCTTTTGAGACTGGAGGAGGTTTTATTACCGCCTCCATACGGCTTTTCCGTATTATACCGATATACCGGAAAGTGACAAGAAAATTTTGAAGGACCAAATTGCGGGGAATCTATCGAGGAGGATCTTTTTTCTACCCTGAGGCGGTACACGGTTTCACTCCCTTCCGCAAGCGTCTTTCTAGAGTGTCGGCAGTGACATCGAGATCATAATCCATGAGGTTTCGTGTCAGACTTGCGTAACTTGCCTATCTTCTTTTGGGAGAACCAGTCCGGGCTAATGTAAAACAAATCAAAGATGTGACCGGATTGGGAAACCTAGCCGTTGTTTCGTATCAAAAATGCGCCGTGAGCCGTGGCTCGTGTTCGTGCAAAGAATTAGCCGAAATCTTAGCCTGCCGAGGATTTCACACTCAATCCTTTTGGCTGTGGTGCTCACGAACTTCACTAAGCAAATCGTCGAGGCTATAGCGAGAGAAATATTCCTTTCGCCACTTCTGATAATCGAAGGGCTCGCGGGATACCAAGGCGAGAAACCTTAACGCTTCCACAGGACCCAGCTTATCAGCCAAGACCTGAATTGCCTGTTGACGAAGCTCATGTTCACTCAGCTTTTTATCCATGAATTGTGCGAGAACTAACTGAAATCTTAGCCTTTCGTCAAACAGTCCGGTTACAGGCGGCGCTCTTGGGTACTGCGCGGAATGGAAGGCCTCGCCCGCCCCTGGGCAAAGAAACCACCCAGGGCGCCGGCGGGGATCGCCAGGAGATACCCTAGAAGCTCGTGCCAATAAGGAACCTGACTCGCCTCCCCTGCCATGCCGGTTTGCAGAATCCCTATGATGAGCGACACCGCGCCCACAAGCGCGCCGTGCTTTATCTCTTCGGCCCTGGCA
>Ga0082335_1002248_pt1 | contig 36855 bp, 34 predicted proteins | sample Subgrocontami58m_FD_72375 | JGI IMG/M metagenome (GOLD analysis project Ga0082335, IMG submission 72375) | Subsurface groundwater microbial communities from S. Glens Falls, New York, USA - GMW37 contaminated, 5.8 m (SPADES assembly) (version 2) ... | reverse complement strand
AGCGAGGCCGCGCTCCGCGCTCAGGACGCCCTCACGGGCCACGCGCGTTTCCGAGCGCGCCGCCGTCAGCGCGCCATCGAGCGTCGCCTTCGCGATGTTCAGCCCCGCCTGCCGCTCCCCGAAGAAGCCCTTTCGCTGCCCGTTGTCCCAGATCGGCACGGTCGTCTGCACGAGAAACTGCCAGCGGTTCGACGGCATGAAAATGCTCGTCGGATACGTCGTCTGCGGCTGGAAGATCGCGGTGAGCGAGGGCCAATAATCCTTCGAGCTGTCGCGGACCACGCGCTCGGCCGCGTGTTCCTGCGCCGCGAAGAGCTTCAGGTCGCTTCGGAACGCGGTCAGCGTCGCGTCGGTCGCGTCGCCGGGCACGTCGAACGTCGGCTCGTCGGCCGCGTCCACCGATCCGCCGGCGACGATGAGCACGCCCAGCGCTTCCTGGGCGCGGAACAGCGCGAGCCGCGCCGCCTCCACGAGCCCTTCGTCGGTCGACACCTCCTGCTGCGCGCGCAGCCGGTTCAGCCGGCTCCCGCGCCCCCGCTGCTCGAGCTCGGAGGCCAGCTCGAAATGCGACCTCGCCGTGTCGCGCGCCTGCACGGTGGCCTCGATCACGCGCCTGCTGGCGATGACGGCCAGGTAGGCGTCCGCCGTCGCGAGCGCCGTCTGGCGCCGCACGTCCGCGGCGTTCAACTCCGACGCGTGCCGCTGGTCCTCGGCCTGCGTGCGCCGCGCCCACTGCGCCGCGGCGAACAGCGGATAGCGCACGTCGAGCGTGGCGAGCACCGAGCTCCTGGGCGTGACGACGTTGCCGTCGAACTCCACGCCGCGATTGAGCGTGGTTGTCGTGACCACGCCGTTGACCTGCAGGCCGGTGACCGCGCGCGCCTCGCCCAGCAGCGCGTCGGCGCGCAGGATGGCGGCCGCCGCGATCGCCGACGAGGGATTCTTCTCAATCGCCTGCGCGACGGCCTCGGCAAACGTCACGCGCATCGTCGGCTGCGGTGGCTGCGCGGGCTGCGCCCGGGCCACGCTCGCATGAATCAGCGCACAAAGGACCAAGGCCCATCGCCTACTCATGTGAGGCCTCCCTCCGCCCCCGCCGCCACCCGGTCAGCTCCTTCACGACGACGTAGAGCACCGGAATGAACGCGAGGTTGAGGAACGTCGCCGCCGCCATGCCGCCGGCCACCGCGGTGCCGACCGAGTGCCGCGCCTCGCGGCCCGCGCCGCTCGCGACGACGAGCGGCATGACGCCGAGGATGAACGCGAGCGACGTCATCAGAATCGGGCGCAGCCTGATCCGCGCGGCTTCGACCGCGGCCTCGGCGATGTCCATGCCCCGTTCGCGCAGTTCCTCGGCGAACTGCACGATCAGAATGCCGTTCTTCGCGGACAGGCCAATGAGCATCACCAGGCCAATCTGGCAGTAGACGTCGTTCATCAGCCCGCGTCCCCACTGCGCGAGCAGGGCGCCGAGGATGCCGAGCGGCACCGACAGCAGGATGATGAACGGCAGCGTCAGGCTTTCGTACTGGCCGGCGAGCGTGAGATAGGCGAACAGCAGGCCGAGGCCGAAGATGACCATCGCCTGGCGCCCCGCCTTGATTTCCTCGAGCGAGATACCCGACCACGAATATGTCATGCCCTGCGGCAGCACCCGGTCCGACAGCTGCTCCATCAGCTGAATCGCCTGCCCGGAGCTGTAACCGGGCGCCGCCGACCCGTTGATCAGGGCCGAGCGGAACAGGTTGTAGTGCGTGATCGTCTTCGGCGCCGTCGCCTCGCGAATCGAGACCACGTTGCTGAGCGTCATCATCTTCCCGCCGCCCGTCCGCACGCTGTAGCGCTCGATGTCCTGCGGCGCAGACCGGAACTGCCGGTCCGCCTGCGCGTAAACGCGGTACGACCGGCCGTTGAAGTCGAAGTCGTTGACGTACACGGATCCGAGCAGCACCTGCATCGTGTTCGTGATGTCGCTCAACGACATCCCGAGGCTCTTCGCCTGCTCGCGATCGATGGTCACGACCAGCTGCGGATCGTTCGCGGTGAACTGCGTGAAGAGCCCGGTCAACCCGGGCGTCGCATAGCCTTGCCCGACGAGCTGCTGGGCCGCCGCCGCGAGCCCCTCGATCGGCCCGCCCGTCTGGTCCTGCAGCTGGTACTCGAAGCCGCCGAAGGTGCCGATGCCCGGTAGCGAAGGCGGCAGGAAGGGGAACACGGAGGCGCCCGTGATCTGGCTGAAGGCGCCGAACAGCTTCCCGACAACCGCCTTCGCGGCATGTTCCTCGCCCCGGCGCTCGTCGAAGCTCTTCAGCATGACGAAGGTCAGGCCGGCGTTGGGCGCGGAGCCGGCGAAGCTGAAGCCGCCGACGCTGAACGCGTTCTGCACTTCCGGCGTCGCCTGCAGAACGGCTTCGACCTGCTTCATGATCCCCATCGTGTAGTCGAGCGACGCCCCGGTCGGCCCCTGCACGAGGATGATGAGGAAGCTCTGGTCCTCGTCGGGCACGAAGCCGGTCGGGACGCGGTTGTACACCCACCACGTCGTGCCCAGAAGCGCCAGGAACACGACGACCACCAGCGCGCGGACGCGAATCAGCGCGCGGAGCGACACGACCAGCAGATTGGTGCCGGCATCGAACGCCCGGTTGAACGTGCGGAACAGGAACCCCTTGGGCTTGTCCACCTTGCCGAGCAGCAGGGCCGCCAACGCCGGCGTCAGCGTCAGCGCGTTGAACGCCGAGATCACCATCGACACGGCGATCGTCAGCGCGAACTGCTGGTAGAGGCGGCCGGTGGTCCCCGGGAAGAAGGCGACCGGGATGAACACGGCCGACAGCACGAGCGCCGTCGCGATGACGGCGCTCGTCACCTCGCCCATCGCGTTCGACGCCGCCTTCATCGTCGACTCGTGGAACTGGTGGACGTGCCGCTCGATGTTCTCGATGACGACGATCGCGTCGTCCACCACCAGCCCGGTCGCGAGCGTGATGCCGAACAGGGTCAGCGTGTTGATCGAGAAACCGAACAGCTTGACGAACGCGAACGTGCCGACGAGCGACACCGGGATGGTGATGGCCGGAATGAGCGTCGTCCGCCAGTTCTGCAGGAAGACGAACATGACGAGGACGACGAGGCCGATGGCCTCGACGAGCGTCGTCACGACCTCGCGAATCGAGTCGGAGACGACCGAGGTTGTGTCGAACGCCAGCTCCGCGCGCAGCCCGGGCGGGAAGCGCTGCTTCAGCCGCTCGAGCTCGGACATCACGTTGCTGTAGACGTTGAGCTGGTTGGCCGTCGGCAGCTGCAGCACGCCGAAGCCGACCGCGGGATGCCCGTTGTAGCGCAGATCGCTCGCGTAGTTCTCCGCCCCGAGCTCCGTGTGGCCGACCTCGCGCAGGCGGACCAGCGTGCCGTCCTCGGACCGCTTGAGAATGATGTCGTCGAACTGCGACGGCTCGGAGAGACGTCCGACCGCACGCACGCTCATCTGATAGGTCTGCCCGGCGCGCGCCGGCGGCTCGCCGACCTGCCCTGCCGCGACCTGCACGTTCTGCTCGCGCAGCGCGCCGACGACGTCTTCCGCAGTCAGGCCGCGGCTTGCGAGGCGATCGGGATCGAGCCAGAGTCGCATCGCGTACTTGCGCTCGCCGAAGATGATCACCTGGCCGACACCCGGCACCCGCTGCAGATCGTCCTTGATGAACCGGTCGATGTAGTTGCTGATGAAGAGCGCGTCGTACTGGCCCTTGTCGGCGTACATGCCGACACCGAGCACGAAGTTGTTCGAGGCCTTGGTGACCGACAGCCCGACCGCCTTCACCTCGTTGGGCAACCGGCCCTCGACCTGCGAGAGCCGGTTCTGCACGTCCACCGCGGCGACATCGAGGTTCCTGTTGATGTCGAAGATGATCGTGATGCTGCACGACCCGTCGTTCCCGCTCGACGAGGTCATGTACAGCATGCCCTCGACGCCGTTGATCGCCTGCTCGATCGGGGTCGTGACCGCGGACTCGACCGTTTCGGCGCTCGCGCCCTGGTAGAACGCGTTCACTTGCACGGTCGGCGGCGCGAGGTCCGGAAACTGCGAGATCGGCAGGTTCGGAATCGCGATGACGCCCGCAAGGATGATCACGAGCGAGCAGACGCTCGCCAGGATCGGACGCTTGATGAAGGTATCGGCGACCACGGTGGCTAGGGATTCGGGATTCGGGATTCGGGATTCGGGGCCGCGGCCGGCGGCGGCGCCGCCTGAATCGGGGCGTTGTCGGTCAGCTTCTGCGCGCCCGACACGACCACCTGCTCGTTCGGCTTGATGCCGTCGAGCACGATGTAGGTGTCGCCGACGATCGATCCGACCTTGATCGCGCGCTGCCGCGCGACCAGCTTCCCGCCTGCGTCCTCGGCCACGAACGCGAAGTACTGCCCGCTGACGCGCAGCACGGCCGTCACGGGCACCACGAGGCCCGGCGCGGTGCTCCAGACGATGCGCGCGCGGACGAACTGCGAAGCGCGGAGCGACCCAGTGTTGCGCACGAGGCCCTTCACCAGGACCGACTGCGTCTCGTCGTCCACGTGCGGCGAGATGAAGCTGATGGTCGTCGTCACCAGCGTCTGCTGCGCGTCGCTGCTCAGCACGCGAATCGGCATCCCGGGTTTGAGCTCGCCAGCGCGCTCCATCGGCACCGAGACGTACAGCTCGAGCGTGTCGTTCTGGTCCACCGTGGTCAGCACCGTCTGCGTCGCCACCTGGTTGCCGACGCGCACGGGAATGTCGCCGACGATGCCGGGGGTGGGCGCCGTGACGGTGTAGTAGCGGAGTTGCACCTGCTGCTGCTGCACCTGCGCCTGCAGCGCCTCGAGATTGGCCTCGGCGGTCCTGAGCGCGGTGTCAGCCTGTTCGAGCTCCTGCTTGCTGATGGCCCCGGCCGCGTACAGCTCGCTCGCGCGCTGCTGCTGCTGCCGGGCGAAGTTCACGCTGGCCTGCCGCGCGGCGCGCTCGGCCTCCTGGCTGGAGACCGCCGCCTGCTGCCGGCGCGGATCGATTTGGACGAGCCGCGCGCCCTCGGCCACGCGGTCGCCAGACTTGACGAAGATCTGCGTGATCTGCCCGTCGATCTGCGGCTGGATCGCCGTCGACTTCAGTGACTTCAGCGTCGCGACGTACTCGGTCGCATCCTCGATGTCGGTGGTGCGCGCCGCCGCCAGCGCCACCGCGGCCGGCGGAAACGCCATGCCGCCGCCGGGGCCGCCCGGCGCCGGCCGCCCGCGGCCGCAGGCACACGCCGTGAGCGCGAGCGCCGCGGCCACCCCTGCCCGTTTCAGACCCATGTGCGTGTTGACTCTCGGCATCGCGTGGGGGCTCGTTGACCAGTCTGTGAGTGTACATCCACACTACGCGGACTCCGCGCGCTTTTTGTTGCCGGAGCGCGGGTGTCCGGAATCGGACAGTCAATACGTGTATGACACGTATCAGGTTGACTGATTCGGCCATGCGTAATACGATGTGTAATACACGGAGGGGACGCATGGCAACCAGGACCGTCAGGCTCGACGACGAAGCGGAAGCGGCGCTCCGCCAGATCCGCGAAGCAACGGGTCTGCCGATTTCGGAGGCCCTGAAGCGCGGATTGCGGTCGCTCCAACAAGGCGTCGAGCAAGAGTCGCAACGCACGCCTTACGACGTGTATCGCGAGTTGGATCTCGGGCCGGGAGGCTACGCCATCGCTCCATCGACAAAGACGCGTCGAGGCGTCGCCGAGGCTCTCCGCAGGAAAGTTCGTCGATGATCCTCGTCGACGCAGGCCCGCTCGTGGCCCTGTTCGATCCCAAGGACGCGCAGCACGAGCAATGCGTCAAGGCGCTCGAGCGGATTCGGGAGCCGCTCTCCACGACCATCCCCGTGCTGACTGAAGCGTTTCACATGCTCGGCCCCGAAAGCGTGGGTTCCGATCGGCTTCGAGAATTCGTGGAAAAAGGTGGGCTCTCGATCTGGTTCTTCGATCGGCCTGCGCTGACGCGCGCATTCGAGTTGATGGAAGTCCACGCCGACCATCCGATGGATCTGGCGGATGCTTCGCTTGTCGTGTCTGCCGAGCGACTCGGAACCCGCAAGGTGTTCACCGTCGACCGGCGAGATTTCGAAACCTATAAAGTCCGCCGGGGGCATCGCCACTATCCGATGGATATCGTGCCGGCTGGTACTGGCAGGTAACCGGCAGGAGCGAGGCGTGCGGGTTGGATTTCACGTGCTGGTTCGTCCCGTGGCGGCGTTCCGTGAACTGGCACGGAACCGGAGCAATGGCAGGTACATTCGCCGGCCGCTCCTGCTGGCGTTAACGCTCGGCTGAACTTCCGGCGGCACCAGATTGCTCGCGGAACTTCTGGCGAGGACTTGGTCGAGTTCCAGCGGCAGCCGTAAATCACTGTTATATATAGGTGTAATATTGGTCTATACCATTGGTGTATACTGCTGGCTCTGGAGGTAAATCGTGAGCAAGCTCGCAAAACTCTTCGTCAATGGGCGCAGCCAGGCCGTGCGGCTGCCAATGGAATTCCGCTTCCCTGGCACCGAGGTGCGCGTCACACGCCAGGGACGCGGCGTGCTGCTGGAGCCCGTGGTGTCGGACGTGGATCAGTGGTTCGCCGAGCTCGATCGCTATGCCGCTCGGCCGTTCATGCCTGAAGGACGCAACCAGCCGGCTGCTCCCACGCGCGCGGACTTCGCGTGATCGAGTACACGCTCGACACCAACGCGTGCATCGCGCTCATCAACGGGTCGTCGGTGACGGTGCGCTCGCGTTTCAAGCGGGCCCTTGACGACCGAAGCGTGGTGTGCGTGTCCACGGTCGTCCTTCACGAGCTCTGGTACGGAGTATCGAAGAGCGCCCGGCGCGACCACAACACCGAGCGCGTCCAGACATTTCTGTCGGGTCCCATCGAGATCCTGCCCTTCGACGACGCCGACGCGCGTGCCGCGGGTGAAGTCCGCGCGCTGCTCGAGCAGGCAGGCACGCCGATCGGCGCCTACGACGCGCTGATCGCGGGACAGGCGGTCCGGCGCGGGATCACGCTGGTCACGGCCAATGTCCGCGAGTTCGCGCGCGTGGATGGCCTGATGCGGGAAGACTGGGCGTTATCCGGCTGAAGCCGGACACCACATCTGGCCCTTGTCGAGTCCGGCTTTAGAGCCGTTTTCACGAGCGTGTAGTGTCCGCCTTTAGGCGGACCGCCGCAGGCCGGCTGAAGCCGGCCACTACGTGGTGGTGAAAACGGCTTCAAGCCAAGATTCAAGTCGAGATTAGTGACGTGACGTAGCGGTCAGCTGCCGTCGCGGATGATGCGGCACGACTCGATGTCGAACGTCACGGCGCCGAGCGTCAGCGTGGTCTGATCGCGGAAGCCGGCGGCGAACCGCAGGAAGCGCTCGACGTCGGCGAAATTGCTCGCCAGGCCGAGCGACACGCGGATCGCGCCGGCGCTCTTGCCGCCGCGGTGCTGCATCACCTGGAGAAAGCGCGGCAGCGAGATGTCCGCGCCCTCCGCCAGCCCGGCGCGCATGTCGTCTTCGGTCAGCGCCTCCGCGGTCTCGCCCGCGCCGGGGTTGCAGAAGCAGCCGGTCCGGAGCGAGATGCGCTCCAGCCCCGCGAGCTCCTCGATCCGCCGGTAATCGAGGAGATGGCCGTTCGGGTCGTAGAAGTTCATCGTCACCGTGCCGCCGCGCAGCGTCGAGGTCGCCGGTCCGTAGAGCCGCACCATGTGGCGTCCGTTGCCGTGGCGGAACGCGAGGAGCTCGGTCAGCAGCCAGTCGGTGAGGCAGTGGACGCGCGTGTGAATCGTGTCCATGCCGATGCGCTCGAGATGGCGGAGGCCGATCTCCACGGCCGGAATGCTCAGGTAGTTCAGCGTGCCGTCCTCGAAGCCCGCTTCGCGCGGCGACAGCACGTGCAGGCGTCCCTGCACGGTGGCGAAGTTCACGGTGCCACCGGCGAACCACGGACGATGCAGCCGGTTCAGCGTCGCATTGCGGATCAACAGGCAGCCCACGCCGGTGGGGTAGCCGAACATCTTGTAGAACGAGATCGCCACGAAGTCCGGCGTCACGACGCGCAGGTCGAGGCGGTTGGTCGGCACGAACGCCGCCGCGTCGAGCAGCACGTGCCAGCCGCGTGCGCGCGCGGCGTCGATGAGCGCGAGCGGATGCTTCACGCCGGAGAAATTCGACTGCGCGGGGAACGCCAGCAGGTTGGCGCGCGCCGGGTCCGCCTGCGCGAGGCGCGCGTCCAGGGCGGAGGTGTCGATGCGCAGGTCGGGCACCCCCAGCGGCGCGTAGTCGACCCCGGCGCCTTTCGCGCGCGCGAACTCACGAATGCCGTTGACCGAGTTGTGGTTGTCGGCCGTCAGCAGCAAGCGTCCGCCCGGCTCGAAGGGATACGACTCGCCCACCAGCTTCAGCGCCCCGGACGCATTCAGCGTGAAGATCGCCGTGTATTCGCCCGTGCCGTTGAAGTAGGAGAGCACCGCGGCGCGCGTCTGCTCGACCAGCCGCGTCGTGTCCGTCGAGCTCGGACTCGCGGAGTGGGGGTTGCCGAACACGTGCTCGCCGAGCAGGTGCGTGTGCTCCCGGACCTGTGAGTCGGCGTGGAGTCCGCCGCCCGTGTAGTCGAGATACACCTGTCCCTGCGAGTCGAGGCGGCCGTACTCCGACGCCCGCAACTCGTCGAGGGCGCTCGTGGTGGAGTAGGCCGGGTGGCTGTCGAGGAATCGCGCGAACGCCGTCACTCTTTCGATTCTAGCGTCATCAGCCTTCCTGAATCTCGGGCTCGAGGCGAATGGGCGTCGAGAGCGACGCGGACACCAGGCAGTGCTTCTCGCTCTTTTCGAGGATGCGCAGCGCGCGCTCGCGATCCGTCCCGGCGGACACCTTCAACCGTGGCCGCAGGACGATCTCGGTGAAGCGCGTGATGCCGTTCTCGCGATCGACGGTCCCGGTCGCGTCCAGCTCCAGGCTGAGGAAGTTCACGTTCGAGGCGCGCGCGATCGCGCGCAGCGTCAGAAGAAAGCAGGCTTGAACGGCGCCGAGCAGCAGGTGCTCCGGACTCCAGGCGTCTCCCGGGCCGTCATAGTCGGCGGGCGCCGCCGCGGACAGGTCGGGTATGCCCGGGCTCGACAGCAGGGCGTACCCGGAAGGCCCGCCGGCGAGGTGGACCTCGTAGTGGTGCGGCAGCGGCTTCATTGTCAGCGGCCCCCGCGCCCGGACCACATCGGGAATCCCTTGGCATCGCGGAACGTCATGGTCTCCGAACCTCTCTTGATCTCCCGGACGACGAGAACGTCACGGTTCTCAATCTTCGTTTTCGCGCCGACCACCTCGATCTGGTCTCCTTTGGCGAGGCTGAATTTCTTCTGCGTCATGAACCGCGGCGGGCCGAGGGCCAGTTCGAGCGTCTCGCTCGCGGTCTTGAGCATGACATGCGTTCCGGCCGCCGGTCCGGGCCCAGTTGTCTGTCGGACGTCTTCGACGGTGCCCGTGACGGTTACTTCGGCGGCGACATCGTAGTGGGCCGGCCCTTGGCCGCGCCCGCCTCCTCTTTGCGCTGCCGCGCGGTCGGCGCCCAACAGGAGGATAACGGCAAACACTGCAGGCGGAAAGGCTACTGTCCTGATTTTCATGATGCCCTCCTGTTCCGGAGCCGTTCGCGCGGCCGGCGGTCGGCACGCGTCAGGCGAACTGCGGCGCCGGGTGAACGTACGTTCTCATCAATCGAGGTCGCGGAGCTCGTCATCGAGCCTCGCCTCAATTGGATCCGCGGGCGCCAGCGTCCCATCACCGATCGCCGGCGCCCCCGACGACGCGGGCCTCGTGAACCGCCGAAGAACGACTGCAACGAGCCCGGCGCTCGCAAACAGCATGACGAACGGCATGACGTACAGCGTCAGGTCGAACCCGACCGCCGGCGGTTCCGCGAGGATGTGCTTGCCGTACGTCGCAACGTAGGCGTTCAGAATCTGCTCTCGCGTTTCCCCAGCCGCGAGCCGCGCGCGGACGTCGCGACGGACCTCGTCGGCCGCGGCCGACCGGTGCACCGATACCTGCTGGGTGAAGCAGCACGGCGCGATCAGCATGGCGTCGATCGCGCGGGCTTCCCGCTCGAGGTCCGCGCCCGACGGCGGAGCGTTGACCAGGAGCGCGACGGCGAGGGCGACGAGCGGGCTCATCACACGACCGGGGTGCTTTCCCTCACGCCGGCGCGGCGCAGGAACGTCATCATCGGGCACCAGTTCGTGAAGGCGGACTGCACGAGGTTGAGGCCGACAAAGAACGTGAACCAGAGGAAATACGGGTGCGCATACAGGCCGAGCAGCACGCTCGCGGCGACGAACAATCCGGCAATCAGACGCAGCATCGGTTCGAGGGTCATGACGAGGCTCCTTGTTTCATCTCTGGCACGAACAGGATCGGGACGGTGCAGAAGCGCACGAGCGGCTCGCCGTAATCGGAGAGCCAGGTCGAGGTCCGCGGCAGCGGAGCCGCGACGGCCAGGAGTGTCGCCCGCGTGGCGACGAGCGCGGGCTCGATGGGCTGGTAACGGCCGTCGACGACCTCGCCGTTGAAACACGCGGTGAGATGCCGCACGTAGTCGAGCGTGCTGGCGCCGACCAGCGGTGGGGCGGCGTGGACGAGCACGCGGCTGAACACGGCGTCGACGGAGCCGGACATGTCCGCCCGCACGACGAGCAGCGGCCGGTGCACCTCGCGCAGCACGCGCTCCGCCACCGACCCGAGCCACCAGCGCTTCGGTCCGTGGCGGCCGTGCGTGCCCATCACGACGAGATCCGCCGTCATCGACTCGCGCAGGATCGCGTCGCTCGGCGAGCCCTCGTCCACGACGGTGGACAACGGGTGATGCGTATGGTGCCGGCCGAATTGAGCCAGGAAGCGTTCGGCCTGCGCCCGCATCGCCTGCTGCTGGCGCTCGAGCGCCTCGATCTGGTCGTGCGTGAAGTAGGCCGGCGCTTCCGCGGCTTCCGTATGCAGCAGCCGTAACGTCGCGGCTCCGCAGCGGTCCGCGACGAAGCCGCCGAGCGCGACGGCGCGAGCCGACGCCTCACCGAAGTCGACGGCGGCGACGACCGATTGCGGGACAGTCGGCATGGGCACCTCTCAGGCGGCCACACCGGGATCGGCGACGATCCCCGCGTGACGGCGGTGGGTGAGGTAGTAGGTGATGGGCACCGTCATCCGCGACAGCAGCAGCGACGCGACTTCTCCGGCCATCAGCGAGATGGCCAGGCCCTGGAAGATCGGGTCGAACAGGATCACCGCCGACCCGACAATCACCGCGGTCGCCGTGAGCGCCATCGGCCGGAAGCGGACCGCGCCGGCGTCGACGACCGCGTCCTGGATCGACATCCCGTCCCTCACGCGCAGCTCGACGAAGTCCACCAGGATGATCGAATTGCGGACGACGATGCCGGCGCCCGCGATGAAGCCAATCATCGACGTGGCCGTGAAGAAGGCGCCGAGCAGCGCGTGCGCGGGCAGGATGCCGACGAGCGAGAACGGAATCGCGAGCATGATCGTGAGCGGCGTCACGAACGACTGGAACCAGCCGACGACCAGGATGTAGATCAGCACGAGCACCGCCGCGAACGCGATGCCGAGATCGCGAAAGACTTCGTACGTGATGTGCCACTCGCCGTCCCACTTCATCGCGTACTTCGAGGAGTCGAAGGGCTGCCGCGTGTTGAAGATCTCGAGCCCGTAGCCCTCGGGCACGCGGACCGACGCGAGCGCGCGGTTCATCTGCAGGATGGCGTAGACCGGGCTCTCCACCTCTCCCGCGACGTCGGCCGTCACGTAGGTCACCGGCAGCAGGTTCTTGTGGTACACGCTCTGTTCTTCGTCCGAGGCGACCGCTCGCGTCAGCTCCCCAACGGCGACGGGATCCCGGCCGCCGACCCGGATGCTGCGCACCGCGTCGAGCGAGCCCCGAAGATCCCGCGGCAGGCGCAGGAGGATCGGGACGTCCTCCCTCGCCTGCGGATCGTGCAGCAGGCCGGCCGGCATGCCGGCGCCGGCCATGCTCACGACCGAGGTGATCTCGGCCGCGGACAACCCGGCCGCGGCGGCCTTTTCGCCGTCCACCTCCAGCCGCACTTTCGGTTGCCGCGATTCGACGTACCAGTCGACGTCGACGACACCTGGCGTGCGCTCGAACGTTGCCCGCACCGTCCGTGCGAGCTCGAGCCGCTTGTTCGAATCCGGGCCGTACACCTCCGCCACGATCGTCTGCAGCACGGGCGGACCGGGCGGCACTTCGACGACCTGGATGTGCGCACCGAGCCTGGCGGCGAGCGGGTCGAGCCGCGCGCGAATCCGCTTCGCGATCGTGTGGCTCTGCTCGCGCCGCGCGTCCTTGTTCACCAGCATCAATTGCAGGTCCGCCAGGTTGGCGTCGCGCCGCAGGAAGTAGTGCCGCACCAGGCCGTTGAACGTGTAGGGCGACGCCGCGCCGGTGTAGCTCTGGACGCTCGTCACCGCTTCGTCACGCAGCGACTCATCGGCGAGCGCCGACGCGATGCCGGCGGTGGTCTCGAGCGGTGTGTCCTCCGGCATGTGGACGAGCACCTGCAGCTCGTTCTTGTTGTCGAACGGCAGCATCTTCACCGTGACGAGTCCAAGCGGCACCAGCGCCACGGCGCCCAGGAGCAGGATGGCAATCAGGCCGAGGAACCCCGCGCGCGCGGCCGGCCGCGCGAGCAGCGGCCGCATCACCCGGCGATAGAGCGCCGTCAGCCGATCCTCCGGCTCGTCCTCATGCGCGTGCGGACGGCGCAGCAACCGCACGGCCGCCCACGGCGTCACGACGAACGCGACGGCCAGCGAGAACAGCATGGCGGCCGAGGCGCCGACCGGAATCGGGCGCATGTAGGGACCCATCAGGCCGCCCACGAACGCCATCGGCAGAATCGCGGCGACGACCGCCAGCGTGGCGAGGATGGTGGGGTTGCCGACCTCGTCGACCGCCCGCACCGCGATGGCCGCCAGATCCCGGCCGTCCTGCGACATGCGCGCGTGCCGCACGATGTTCTCCACGACAACGATGGCGTCGTCGACGAGAATGCCGATGGAGAAGATGAGCGCGAAGAGCGTGATGCGGTTGAGCGTGTAGCCGTACAGGTAGAAGACAAACAGCGTCAGGGCGAGCGTGACGGGAATCGCCGTCAGCACCACGAGCGACTCGCGGCGTCCGAGAATCAGCCAGATGAGCAGGGAGACCGACACGACCGCCAGAAACATGTGCCAGAGCAGCTCGTTCGATTTCTGCGCGGCGGTCTCGCCGTAGTTGCGCGTGACCGACACGTTCAGATCGCGCGGCAGCAGGTAGCCGCGCGAGGTCTCGACCTTGCGCTCGACGGCCCGCGTCAGCTCAATCGCGTTGATCCCCTTGCGCTTGGCAATCGACAGGGTGACGGCTGGAAACGCCTGGCCGCGACGCGGGTACTGCATGACGTAATCGACCGGCTCGCCGCCGCCGTCCCTGATGTCCGCCACGTCGCCGAGGTGCACAGGCGCGCCGCCGCTCGCGCCGACCACGACGTTCCGTACCGCGTCCGGCGATTGCGGCCACTCGCCGCTTTCGAGTCGTGTCGCGCGATTCTCGGCGACGATGTCGCGCGCGGCCGTGCGGATGTTGCCGTGGGCGAGCGCCTGCTGGACCGCGAGGGGATCGAGGCCGCGTGACGCGAGCGCCGCGGGATCCAGATCAACCGACACCTGCCGCGGCCGGCCGCCGATGATCGCGATCTCGGCGATGTCGGGCAGCTCCTTGAGCGTCTCCTGCAGCTGCCCGGCCATCTGACGCAGCCGCAGGTCGTCGTACCCCGCGCCCCACAGCGTGAGCGCCATCACGGGCACGTCGTCGATCGAGCGCGCCTGGACGAGCGGCGCCGTCGCGCCCGGCGGGAGCAGCGGCGCGTTGGCCGCCAGTTTCTGGGTCAGCCGCACGAGCGCGCGCTCTTCGTCCTGACCGACCAGGAAGCGGACGACCAGCATCGCGCGGCCTGGCATCGACGTCGAATAGAGGTACTCGACGCCCGGCACCTCCCAGAGCAGCTTCTCGATTGGACGCGTGACGCGCTGCTCGACTTCTGTCGGCGACGCGCCGGGCATGTCCACGAACACGTCGACCATCGGCACGATGATCTGCGGCTCCTCCTCGCGCGGTAGCGCCATCACGGCGTACACACCGAGGAGCATCGACGCGACGATGAAGAGCGGCGTCAGCTTCGAGTGGACGAACCCACCGGCCAGCCGTCCCGCGATTCCCGTGGGGTGGGTCATCGTCGATCTCCGGCGATTCGGGCGCCGTCCGACAGCGACGCGGGCGGGTTCGTCACGACGCGATCGCCTTCATGCACGCCCGCGAGCACCTCGACGCGGTCCGCCGCGATCGTCCCGGTCGAGATCGGCCGCAGCCGGGCGAGGCCGTCGGCGTCCACGGCGAAGACGAACGTCAGCTGGCCACGGCGGACGGCAGCCGACGCCGGCACGGTCAGCGTTCGCCGCGCCGGACCCTGGAATCGCGCGCGCCCGAACTGGCCGGAGCGCACGTGCGCCGCATCGGGCACCTCGATCTTGACGACGAACCCGTGAGAGACGGCGTCGAGTCGCGCGACCTCGACGATGCGGGCGGGGCTCCAGGTGGCGGGACGCGCCGTCGTCTCGCTGACGCTGACGTCGGCCGTCTGTCCGACGGCGACCTGCGCTGCGCGCGCCTCGTCGAGCCGGACCTCCAGCCGGAACGTCGCCGAGTCTTCGAGGGTGAGCAGCGGCGCGCCAGGCGTCGCCATCGTCCCCGGGTCGACGCTGCGCTCGGTGACGAGCCCGTCGAATGGCGCGCTCAGCACCGCGTAGGAAGCGGCGATCTGGGCGCCCTGTACCGACGCCTGTGCTTCGTCGCGTGCGGCGGTGGCGGCCGCGGCCCGCGCGACCGAACCGCCGAGTTGTGCCTCGGCGGCACTGAGGCTCGCCGTCGCCTGATCGAGCTCCTGGGGCGTCGCCGATCGCTTCGCGTGCAGCGCCGCGATGCGGTCGTGCGTCAGACGGGCGATGCGCAGGCCGGCTTCCGCGGCGCGCGTGTCGGATTCGGCGGCGCCCGCCGACTGGCGTGCGGCGTTGAGCGCGGCCGTGGCCCTGGCGCCGGTCGCGCTGATCTCGCGCGCGTCCAGCCTCACGAGCGGCGCGCCGCGCCGGACGCGATCGCCCGGGCGCACGAGCACGTCGGTGATCGGCGCCATGACCCGGCTGGCGATCACCGCGGTCGAGCGGGCGCGCACGACGCCGCCGGCCTCGAACGGCGAGGGGAGGTCGGCGATCTCCGCGCGGCCGAGCGACACGTCCACCGGCGGAGCGTCCACCTTCGGACGCGGCGGCGTGGCCGCACAACCGGCCGCGAACGCGGCGGCGACGAGGGATGGGACAAACGCGTTCAGCTTCACATCAACCTCTTCACGGCAACCTCTTCACGGCGGACCTGAAGGTCCGCACTACGACTGCCCGCTTCACGGCGCACCTGAAGGTCCGCACTACAGTCGTAGTGCAGGCCTTCAGGCCTGCCCGCGTCACTTGGTTCGCCCCAGCGCGCGGCGCAGCATGGCTTCGCTGCTCATGGCGTCGACCAGGGCCGAAATCCTCTGCGTGTCGGCGTCGAGGACGGCCGTCGACGCGCGCAGCACGTCGTTGACGCCGACGATGCCGGCATCAAAGCGATCGCGGATGATGCGCTGGCTCTCGCGCGCCTGCTCGACGGCTGCGCGTCCGACCGCCTGGCGCGCGCGCGCCGCTTCGAGCCGGCGCAGCGCGCTGACGACCTCGACGTGCACCGCGGATCGCGCGTCATCCGCCTCCGCGCGCGCGCGGGCCGCCGCTTCGATCGCCGCCTTGGTCTGCGCGAGCTCGGCGCCGCCGAGGGAGAAGGTCCACCGCACCTCGCCGCCGACGAGCCAGGACGAGGCGCGGTCGTTGATGCGCGTGCCGCTGACGTCAAAGCCGGCCTGGGCCGCCACCTGCGGGATGAGCGCCGCGCGCGCCTGCCGGCGGCCGGTGTCAGCCAGTTGCCGGGCGGCGGCGGCGCGCCGAATCTCGGGCCGGGCGGCGTCGGCCTCGGCGAACAGCGCGGCCAGGCGCGACTCCGCGCCGGGGGCGCCTTGGGTGGCGACGGGCTCGACGAACTGATAGTCGCGATCGATGGGAGCGCCCATGAGGCGATTGAGCTCGGCGCGCGCGACCGCGCCGTCGCCTTCGGCCTGAATGGCCCGCTGCTCAAGATCGGCGACGTGCACGGCGAGGCCGAGGACGTCGGCGTCGGTCACCATCCCGGCGTCGCGCCGGCGTTCGGCGCGCGCCAGGTCCTCGCGGGCCGCGGCGACGCCGGCCTCGGCGGCATGACGCGCGGCTTGTGCGGCGATGACGCGGCCGAACGTCTGGGTCGTCGCCAGCGCCAGGCCGGCCGCGGCTTCATCAGCGGCCAGGCCCGCGATGTCGCGACGAAGCACTCCGGCCTCGGCGGTCGAGCGCTGGCGGCCGCCGTCGAAGAGCAACTGCTCGACGCCGACGGTGCCGCGAAAGAAACCAACCGGATCGGGATGGTTGAGCGCGTCGATGGCGAAGTTCTCCGCGCCAAAGCGTCGCGCCGACAGCAGCGAGCTGAAAACGAACACCGGCTGGTCGCCACGCTGCCACGATTCAGTGAACGTCAGGCGGGGGAAGAAACCGGAGCGGGCTTCTCTGATACGCGCGTCCGCTTCGTCGCGCGTGGCACGCGCCGCTCGCAGCGAGGCATTCTGCGTGAGCGCCGCCTGCACGGCCTGATCGAGCGTCAACCCCTCCTGCGCGGCGGCGCTGAGAGGGGCCACGGTCGCGAGCACGAGCAGCATCAGAGGGACAGGACGGGCCATTGTTGCAGAGATTCAGAGGGTCCCGTTTGGTGACACCATTCATCCATCCACGCCGCGTGCCACGTATTTCGCCGGAAAGCCGGCAGTCATCTACCGATACAATTCAGGCAGGGCGTCTGTGACGAAATCAACAAGCGTGAATCCTTCAACCAAAGAGGCAGCGGGCGCAGTCTACGCCGATCTCGTCCGTGGAGCCGCCAGCGGCGATCGGGACGCGATGGAACGGCTGCTGATGCGAGCGCAGGAAGTCGCGTATCGGTTCAGCCTGCTCGTCTGCGGCCACGCGCAGGACGCGGAAGACGTCATGCAGGATGCGCTGCTCAAGACGTATCGCTACGTGAGCCGCATCAAGGAACCCGAGGCCTTCCGCACGTGGCTCTACACGACCGTGCGCAATGCCTGCCTGATGAAGCGGCGGCGGCACGTTGGCGAACCGGCGCACCTGGCGTCGATTGAGCAGGGCGGGTCCAGCGGCGACGGCGGCACGCAGCCGGTCGAGGTCGAAGACCACGCGCGTTCCGCCGACCAGAGGATGATCGACACGTGGGTGAGCGGGCGGCTGCGGCAGGCGCTGGTTGCGCTGCCGCCTTCGTACCGCATGATTGTGGTGCTGCGCGAGATGGAAGGGCTGTCGACGCGCGAGGTGGCCAAAGTCGCCGGCATTTCAGAAGCGAACGTGAAGACCCGGCTCCATCGCGCGCGGGTGATGTTGCGCCAGTCCCTGGAGGGCGTGTGAGCGAGGATGTGAACGTGGAATGCGGCGCGATGCTGGCCAGCATCTCCGCCTACCTGGACGGCGACCTCGACGCGACCGAGTGTCAGGCGATCGAGCGGCACTGTCGAGGCTGTTCGCGCTGTGCCGTGCTGGTGGCGGGGCTGCGCGAGACAATCGGCCTCTGTCGCGAGGTCGGGAGCACGCCGCTTCCGGAATCGGTCCGGCAGCGCGCCAGGGCGAGCATCGAGCGGTTACTGGCCTCGGAGAAGGGCTCCAGGTCTTGAATCGGGCCCCCCGCGTCACGCTTCCACGAAACGTGCATCTCTCCTGGTGAACACGAAAGGAACAGCGAATGGGTCATGATGTGCGAGTCGATCCCGCGTACGGCTATACGGCGCATCTCGACGGTGTATCGTTTGATGACGCCAGAGCTCGCGTGACGGACGCGTTGAAGGTGCAGGGCTTTGGCATCCTGACGGAGATCGACGTCAAAGCGACGATGAAGGCCAAGCTCAACCGGGAATTCCGGCGGTACGTGATTCTGGGTGCGTGCAATCCCGAGCTGGCCCATCGGGCGCTCGAGACGGAACTGGCCGTGGGCCTGCTCCTGCCGTGCAACGTCTGTCTCTGGGAAGAAGAAGGCGGCACCGTGGTGTCCATCGCGAAGCCCGAGGCGATGTTTGAGATCGTGAAGAATGCGGCATTGCAGCCGCTCGTGGGCGAGGTCGACCAGCGGCTGCGCCGCGCGATCGAGCAAATCGGCGCGACCGCCTGAAAGAGTGGATTAGGATGACGATACTCATCGTTTTGATCGTCTGGGTGGCCCTGCAGGTGTGGGTGCTGCCGCGGTTCGGCGTCCCGACGTGAGCGGTCCCGCAGGCGCCCCGGCGGGGCGCGCGGAAGAGCGCGGATGACCCGTGTGCACCGGACGAGCTGTGACCAAGAGAGTGACGCTCGCGGCGACTACGGGCGCCGCGGGAACTGATCCGGATTGTTGGTGAACAGCGCGTCGATGCCGAGCGTGTAGAGGAAGTGCGACATCTCGTCGCGGACGCTGGGGAAGGAAGTCTTCTCGGTGGCGCTGAACGTCCACGACGTGACGGTGAGGCCGGCGGCATGGGCGCGCCCGACGAGCTCGGGATGGCGGGCGATGACCGCCTTTTCCGGCGCGATGCCAGTGGCGAACCTCGCCAGCTCGCGGATCCGCGCTTCGGTCACGTCCTCGTCCTTCGAGGTCAGGAACACGCGCGGGATCGTCGGCAAATCGGCCGCGACGCGGCGAATCGCGTCTTCGTCGAACGACTGGATGATCACCGGCGTCGTGCGCAGCGACGCGGGCTTCTCGAGGCCGTTCCGGCGAATCACGTCCACGAACAGCTTCACCTGATCGACGCCGCGCGATTTGTACAGCTCGGGCGACTTCAGCTCGGGGTACAGCCCCGCCTTGCCGCGGACGAGATCGATCGCTTCCTGAAACGTCTGAATCCGCTGCCCCGCGAGCTCCGGCTTGAACCACCCGCCCGCGTCGAGGCGCTTGATCTCGGCGATCGTGAAGTCGTTGGCGAGCCAGTGCCTGCCCGGCTGGCGCGTGCGAACACTCGCCGACGGACGATCCGGAAAGACATCCGCGATGTTCGTCGTCCGCTCGAGCGTGTCGTCGTGCAGGCAGATGAGCACGTTGTCCTTCGTCACCGCGAGATCCGGCTCGACGAAGTCGGCCTTCTGCTCCATGGCCAGCGTGTAGGCCGCCGGCGTGTGCTCGGGGGCGTAGCCCGAGGCTCCGCGATGGGCGATGGCCTGCTTGGCGGGTTGGGCGCGCAGGGCGCTCCCGGCGACGGTCGTGACCAGGAACAGCAGCGTGGCGAGCGCGAACGGCGAGCGGGCGATGTTGGCCACGCCGCGGATTATAGACTTTCGCGGTGACGAAACTGCTGCACGCGAGCCCGGATGTCGTCGCGAATCGCACGCACGCGCTCGATCGGCTGGCCGGCCGGGTCGTCGAGCGCCCAGTCCTCGCGTTTCACGCCGGGCACGACGGGGCACGCCTCACCGCAGCCCATCGTGATCAGCCACTGGGCCTCGACGGCGAGCGCCGGCGTCAGCAGCTGCGGCGTCTCGCGCGTCAGGTCGATCCCGACTTCCTGCATCGCCTCGACGACGACGGGGTGGACGCGATCGGCCGGCTGCGTGCCGGCCGACACGGCCCGCGCGTTCGGCAGCTGGTTGAAAAACGCCGCGGCCATCTGCGACCGTCCGGCGCTGTGCACGCACGCGAAGATCACCGTCGGAGCCCCCAGCCGCGTCATCGAAGACGCCCCGCCACGTCATGTGAAGGGACGAGGGGCGGACCCTCGACTCCCGCCGCGCGCGCGAAGAAGCGCCGCTCGAACGCGCGCGAGACGTTGACCAGGCCGATGAGCGCCGGCACCTCGATGAGCGGCCCAATCACCGCGGCGAATGCCGCGCCTGAATTGACGCCGAACACGGCCACGGCGACCGCGATCGCGAGCTCGAAGTTGTTGCTGGCGGCGGTGAAGGAGAGCGTCGCCACTTTCGAATAGTCGGCGCCCAGCCGTCGCGCGATCCAGAACGACATGAGGAACATCGCGACGAAATACACACTGAGCGGTATCGCGATCCGCACCACGTCCAGCGGGATCCTGACGATCGTGTCGCCTTTCAGCGAAAACATCACCACGATGGTGAAGAGGAGGGCGACGAGCGTCAGGCGCCCGAGCCGGGGCACGAACCGCGCCTCGTACCACTCGCGCCCCTTCAGTGTCAGGCCGGCCCACCTTGTCAGCATCCCGGCGATGAACGGCACGCCGAGATAGACGAAGACGCTCCTGGCAATCTCGGCCATGGTGATGCGCGACAGATCGACCGCGCCGAAATCCACGCCGATGAGCGGCGGCAGCACCTTGATGAAGACGTACGCGAACACGGAATAGAACAGAACCTGGAAGATCGAGTTGAAGGCCACCAGACCCGCGGCGTAGTCGGGATCGCCGCCGGCCAGGTCGTTCCACACGATGACCATCGCGATGCAGCGCGCGAGGCCGATCAGGATCAGGCCAATCGCGTACTCCGGGTGGTCTGCGAGCAGGGAGACGGCCAGGCCAAACATCAGGAGCGGCCCGATCACCCAGTTGAGCACGAGCGACAGCGCCAGCACCCTCACGTTGCGAAAGACGTCGCCGAGCTGCTCGTACCGCACCTTGGCCAGCGGCGGGTACATCATCAGAATCAGCCCCGCCGCGATCGGCACCGAGGTGGTGCCGACCGACAGCCGGGTGATGGCCGCGACCACGTCCGGGGCGAAATGGCCGAGCGCCACCCCGACCGCCATCGCGAGGAAGATCCAGAACGTCAGGTACCGATCGAGAAACGCGAGGCGACCGCGCACCGTCGTCACCGGCAGCAGGCGGGGCCGCAGCAGCTCTTCGCCTCGGGCTTCTCGGCGCGGATGAACGCGCTCGCGAACTTGCCTTCGGCCTGTGGCGCCACGGCGTCCACGTCGATGCCCGTGCCGGCGAGGAACTCGCGCGCGTCGTTGATGTCGTAGACGCGCCACGGGTCCACGTCCACGTGCTCGAATCCCGCGCTGGCGAGCTTCGCGCGGTACTCGGACTCTTCGAGCGCACCGGCCACGCACCCGACCCACAGCTCCACGTTGCGGCGGATGTCCGCCGGCACCGCGCCGCGCACGACGACGTCGGAGACGGCGAAGCGTCCGCCGGGCTTCAGCACGCGGAACGCCTCGCGCAGCACCTGGTCCTTGTCCGCCGACAGGTTGATCACGCAGTTGGAGATGATCACGTCGACGGTGTTGTCCGGCAGGGGAATGTGCTCGATCTCGCCCTTGAGAAACTCGACGTTGGTCGCGCCCGCCTTTTGCTGGTTCTCGCGGGCCAGGGCCAGCATCTCGTCGGTCATGTCGAGCCCGTACACCTTGCCCGTTGGCCCGACGCGTTTCGCCGACAGCAGCACGTCGATGCCGCCGCCCGAGCCGAGGTCGAGCACGGTCTCCCCGGCCTTCAGTTCGATGAGCGCGGTCGGGTTGCCGCAGCCGAGCGAGGCGTTCACCGCCGCGGCGGGCAGCGCGCCCGTTTCGGCGGCGTCGTAGAGGTTGGCGGTGATGGGGTCGCCGCAACTCCCGCCGCAGCAGGAGCTGGTCCGCGCGCCCGTCGCGGCCTTGCCGTACTTCTCTTTGATCGCGTCTTTCAGTGCCACGTCAGCCATGATGTCCGCCCCTTTGTTCAATGCCCGCGTCCATGTCCATAATGCATCTGCGTAAACGAATATAGACACGGTACGCGTAAGGTGCTATATTTGTCAAGACGAATATATGTCAAAGCAACTCTCCGAGATGGAGACGCTCTTCAAGGCGCTGGCCGACGCCACGCGGCTGCGCATGCTCGGCCTGCTGCTGGCCGGCGACGTGTGCGTGTGCCACATCCATCAGAGCCTCAGGATCCCGCAGTCCAAGGCCTCGCGGCACCTGGCCTACCTGCGGCGCTCGGGCCTGGTCGACTCGCGGCGCGATGGCCTGTGGGTGCACTACCGGCTCGCGCGCCTTTCCAGTCCCGTGCTCGAAGCCATCGCAGACGCGGTCCGCCACGCGCTCACCCACGTGGACGTTGTCCGCCGGGACGGGGAGCGGCTGGAAAGGAAGACGGGGTGCTGCGTTCCGGCGCCCGGCGATGTGGCGGCGTCACCGTGCTGCAGCGAGGCCACGGCCGCTGTCGGCGTGAGCAGGTGAGACATGGAGATTCAGTACGAGAGAGCCCGGCCGGAAGACGCTGACGCGGTCGATCGGCTGCTCGAGCAACACCACCTGCCGACGGACGGATTGAGGGCGCATCTCGCCACGACGATCGTCGCCCGCCGCAAGCGACGCGTCAGAAGCGATAGGAAATGTTCGCATGGACGTTTCGTCCCGGCTCGTGGACCCGAACCGTTGATCGGAAGGGATCGCGCTGATACGACAAGTAGCCCAGATAGAGCTTGTTGAATAGGTTGTCTACGTCGAAGGTCAGACGCAGTGCGTTGATCTGTCGCCCCACGCGCACGTTGAGCACGCTGTAGCCCGGCGTCGCTTGTTCCAACAGGTCCGTATCGACGTGTTGCTGCGATGCGGCCATCAAGAGCTCCGCTCCTCCGAACGTCGTCACCCGGTCGTAACGAAGCCCGAGCGAGCCACTGAGCGGAGGAATCTCGGCGAGGTTCGTGCTGATGAGTCCGCGACTGGGGATCGCATCCTTCGTTCCGCGCGTGTACGCCGCCTTGGCCGTCGCGAACCACCGGCTGGAGAGCGAGTACGTGACGTTCGCTTCACCGCTCGTCATGCGAGCGCTCACCGCCTGGTACGACTGTGCGGTTCGGTTCATCACCCCGCTGACGTTGTTGCTCTTCGTTCGTGGCTCAACCGCGATGAAGTCGCTCAGCCAGTCGCGGTAGACGCTGACGGAGGCGGCGATGCGCTGGTACTGGTACGTCACGTCGGCGTTGATACCCGTGTTGCCGGTGGGCGGGAGCGTCGGATTGCCCACCCAGTCGGATCCCATCCGTTGGAGACTGTAGTAGCGCTCCTGCGGATCGGGCACCCGCTCGGTGTGACCGATGCCGCCACCTGTCTTCAGATTTTCGGACACGCGATGGGTCATGCGGATGTTCCCGGACGGCATCACATCGGAGGCTGACGTCGATCGGGTGTCGTGGTAGGCGAAGTACAGATTCGTGTTCGCCTTCTCCGCATCGGCGACGCTGTGCGCCCAATCCAACCGGCCTCCGATGTCCAGACGCGTCGCCTCTGAGAGCGACCGACCGTACTCGGCATAGGCGCCGAGGCTGTCCGTCGTGACGTCGGGGAGGGCGTATTGCGGCTGGAATTGATTCGCCATCATCGACGTCGTGGCGCTCCAACTCCGGCGGGACCCTTCGATACCCGCGGTCACGCCGGCGATGCCGGCTTGGACCTTCCCCCCTGCGACGCTCGAGTCGGCCTGCGTGATCATGCTGTAAGGTCGCATCGAGCCGACCGATGATGTGCGAAATTGATCTGTCATCGAGTGTCCGACGCGCGTGTAGTAAGCCTCCGTCGCGAATGTGCTGATCAGCCCGCGTTCGCTCGCGACGTCATAGCCGACCCTGAGCCGGTCGGCGTGGTCGGCGATCGCGTCCATCTGCAGATACGGGTACAAGACGTCATCCGCCTGCTGTCCGGTGTACGACAGCTGGATCGTGTGCCCGGCCTGTGGCGACAAGAACAGGTGCAGCCAGCCGGTATTCGCGACAAATGCCTTTGAGCTGGCGCTCTCGGAGCGATAGTTCGCGTACTCCGTGAATCTGGCGCCGGACCCGTCGCGGTAGGGGTTGGACGCCCGATACGAGTAGCCGCCGAGGAGGGACACGCTGCGGCTCCCGTACGACATCGTGCCGGACGGATTGATATAGCCGAACGAGCCGATGGAGAAATTCGGTTCCGCGTGGAACCCGTCCACAGGTTTTCGGGTCACGATGTTGATCACGCCGCCCAGGCTGCCCTGGTTCAGGACATCGAACGGCCCTTTGCCAACATCAATATGATCCACTTCGGCGAAGTCCGCATGAAACACGGCCGGATCCATGTCGTTGGGACAGGCTCCGTACACTTTCTGACCGTCAATCAGGACCGTGAGATCTTTGCCCGGGTAGCCGTGCAGCACGACGTCATTGCCGAGCCCGCCTTTGCGGATCTTCGACATGCCGTTCATGCGCGACAGCGCTTCGCCGATGTCTCGCGCCGTGCTTTCACGAATCTCTGACGCCTGGATGCTGTCCCGTGCGGTCGCACCGATGACGGTGACGGCTTCGGCGTAGGTCGCCAGGGCCAGCGTGAAGTCCGTCTCGCGGGTTTGTCCATCTGCCAGCGCCAGATCACGGATAATCTGCGTCTGAAAACCGGCGAGCTCGGCTTTCAGCTCGTAGCGCCCTGGCTGAAGTGCGGTCCCACGATAGCCGCCATGGTCACCCGTGACGACGGTCACGGTCGAACCGCTCGCGACCTCGGTGATGGTCACGACGACGCCGGGCAGGCGCGCCTCATCAGGACCGGTGACGAAGCCGACGACCGCGCTCAGGCCCGGTCGCGCCGGCGCCTCCTGGGGACGCGCGGCCGTCCGGGCTGCGCTCAGCCCGGGAAACGATGATGAAAGACACACGATCGCCAACCCCACGATTGGCGAGCAACCAGTTCGGGATCGCATACACATACCCTCCTCGAAATGACGTGATCGCGGAGTGGTCCTCCCGCTCCGCGCCGGCCGATGCCGGGCATTTACACGACGTCGAACGAGGGGTTACGCGCGAGGAGGCGGTGCGTCGGGAACGAGGAACAAATCGAGTGGGTGAGACTCGGAGCGCTGCGGGGCCTGCGTGCTGATGGACGGTTCAGTCATGCGGATCGGCGTGGTGAGGACCGCCGCCGTTCCAACCAGCGACGCGATGACGGCGATGCCATCGTCCGTGGTGCTGCGACAGGAGCAGGATTTCGAATCGCGTTTCGGCGTGGCACGGTGCATCGGGCATGCGACGCCATCACCATGCGAGCACGCGCATTGCACGTTGGGCGAGGCCTTCGACATGCCAATGCACAGGACGACCGGTGCCGAGCTCACGAGAGAGAGTTGGAGCACGAGCCAGCCGCCAGCGAGCCGCACCAGTTGGCGACGGAAGCCTTGCATTACTACGTGAATCATACCCCCTGGAGGCGCTTCCAGGGTCAGACGAGGCGGGCCATTTGCACCAGTTGTGATGTCGGGCTTCTAATTGCGAGATCCCGACCGAACTATCTTCCGTTGACGCCACGGCGCGAGCGCGGTTGCGCGTCGCCCCCCATGAGCCGCGCGGCGGCGATCCGGCAGCTGACGACGATCTAGCTTGACCTTCAGGCGTGCGGTTTCTTGTGGAAGCGGCGGAAGCTCGTTCGTGAAGTGTGCCATCTCTGGAACCTCGTGGCCTGTGTTGCCAGCGGAACTCGAGCCAGCATGCCAGCAGCACAGCGGACGGGGCAAAAGTCAAGAGCACGGCGTCGAGGAGGTTGTGACTCTACAGCCCGGACGGGGCATCCCGACGATTAGTCGACAAATCGGTACCCGAGGCCGACGACCGTCTCGATTTGGCGGCCGGCGCTCCGCAGCTTGCTGCGCAGCCGCCCCACGTGCACGTCGACGGATCGTGTCTCGACCAGGCGTTCGTAGCCCCACACACGCTCGAGCAGCCGGTCTCGGGAGACGACCCGGTTCTTGTTCCGCACCAGGTAATGCAGCAGTTCGAACTCCCGCCGCGTCAGGCGCACGGGTGCCCCGTCGACCGCAATGGCGATGGCGTCGAAGTCGGCCACGAGGTGGTCGCCGGTGTAGCCACCCGGGCGCCGTTCGCCGTTCGGGAGGCCGCGGCGCAGCACGGCGCGGACGCGGGCGGCGAGCTCCCGGAGGCTAAACGGTTTCGTCACGTAGTCGTCGGCCCCCAGTTCGAGGCCGGACACACGATCGTCCTCGCTCGTGCTGGCAGTCAGCATGATGACGGGGACGTGGGGAACATCGGCCCGCGACCGCAGGATCCGGCACACCTCGAGACCACCGACGATCGGGAGGTTCAAGTCCAGGATGACGAGATCGGGTGGGTGGTCTCTAATCGCTTTCAGCGCCGCGTCGCCGGAGCCCACAATCTGCGCCTCGGCATCGCCGCCGCGCTCGAGCGTGTGCTTGATGAGGCCGGCGATGTCTTGCTCGTCTTCGACGATGAGAACACGGTGTCCAGCCATTGACCTCTGGCCGAGCGTACAGACCAGACATTGCGCCGGCGTGTCTAGGTTGTTAATTGTGGGTTAACACTGGACTAGGGCACACACTATCGTGGGTCTCATTCGTGATGCTCCTGACTGGGCCGCCGGGTCAGCGACCTCAGGCGTCATTTTCGCACAGTCAACGGGTCGCCCGTCGCGCGCTCCCGAATCTGATACCGCAGGAATTCGTGAATCGCGTTCTGCGCTTCAGCGTTCACCGTAGCGATCCGAACGGCTCCACCGCGGTCGGTGGCCTCGAAGGTGTACGTGATGTCCGCCTTGAGGCGCTGCATCGTCGCCACACCAGGCGGCATTTCGCTGTGCGTCATCAGCGGCTTCCCGAAATCGCCCTGGCCGAACGTCTGTGCGATTTCCTGAAGGTGCGCCCGAATCTGATCGCAGGTCACCTGATCGGCTGCCTCGTTGGCGCTGACGGCGATCGCGCCGCCGTTGGCTGTCAGGGTGAAATGATGCGTCGCCTTGTCCTGATCGAAGCCCATGGCCATCTGGCCGTGCTGGGCCGACCGGCCGGCCCACTGTGCCGTCAAGGTCCCGAATGACCCGGCGGGCGCGCTTGTGAACGGCTGACCGGGCCGCATCTTGTTCGCTTCGGTCGTCGGCTTGGTCGGCAGCGCGGTCGGAAGCGTAGCGACCGGGTTGGAGAACCAGGATACGAGGAGCGCCGCTCGTGTCGATCGAACGACAGACTGACTCGTCAGTCCAGAACATAGCTGAAGACCTTGAATCGTCCGTCCTTTTCAAGCACCGAGCCGAACAGGCGCAACTGCATCTCGGTGCCCGTCGCGTCCTGTACGATCAATTCGGTCTTTCGATGCACCAGATAGGTTTGGAAATGCGTCGTGTCGCCGAGAAAACGAACGGCGACCAGCTCGTACCGTTGCCCGCCCTGCGCCGTTAACGTCGCCGCGAGGGCGGCCTCACTCTTCTGCCGCAGCTCTCCCCAGACATACGAGAAAGGCAGCTTGCGCTCCGGACGGGCCGCCGGCAGTTCCGGCCAAACCTGTTCCCTGAACTCCTGCTCGCTCAGCACCACCTCGCGAAGCGCTGTGACGTCGCGACGCTCGAGCGCAGCCAGGACTCTCTGCGCCAGTGCCGGCGCTGACGCCGCTGACCCGGCCAGTGGCGTGGACGTCCTCTTGCACGATGAGAAACCGATCGAGAGGACTAGTGCGCAGGCGAGCAGACTGGTGCGGGCGGCCGTGAAAGGCACGTGCGAATCCGTGGGTTCCCGGTGCATGCGACGAGCCCAGCTTATGTCGCCAGGCCCGTCGCAGTCCTCATCGCCTATCGCTGGGGAAATGCAGTCCAGCCCTTGGTCCAGTCCTCCGCCGGGGCCGGAGCGACTGCGCCGATGTACGTGACGGTTTCGAAGAATCCGTCGTTTGGCGGCTGGATTGGCGCTACCTGCCCACCTGCCAGCGTCGCAATCGAAGAGGGCTGCCAATTCGGAGCCTCGTGGTTCGAGCACGCCGTCGTGGACACGCCGGGGTCGACGTTCGTCCGAACGTTCGGGAAACGCCCGCTGTTGACATACGCCGTCATGCTCGAATGAATCGGTGTCGGCATGTTCCAGATCACGCCGGCACCGAGCTGTGTCGTCCCGTTGTCGACTTGCGCGGTTGTCGCGGTGTTCGTCGCCGTTCCTTCAATCTGGAGCGACGTGGTCTTGAACCCCGTGACCAGGAAGTTCCGGATGGTGAATGCGGTGCCGCGACGGAGGTTGGCCGCGCGGACGCTCTCGCCGCCTTCATTGCGGTCCGGGTCGCCACACAGGGTGATGTTGTAGATCTGCGGGTTCGAGCGTGGCAAAACGTTGTTATTGAATTCATTGTTATCCGCCTCGATCCCGTTGTCCGCATCGTCGCCGCGCTGCGTGACGGCCGCAAACTGCACGCGTCCCGTCCAGCCGAACGTCCAGTCGAGACTGTCGTCAGCGGCGTTGGACATGACGGCATGCTTCATGTCCACGGTCCCGCCGAAGAACTCGATCGCGTCGTCTCGGCTCATGTGAGCCTGGACGAAGTCGACAGAGGTCCCTCGTCCGACGCCCTGGAACGCGATGCCGTTCAGCTCGTTGTCCGGGCTGAACTCGGTCCCCGAAAACTCGACCCGGACGTAGCGGAGCGTGCCGCTGTTGTCGTTGGGGTCGTCGCCCCCGTAGACCCCTGTGTCGCCTTCCCCTGCCGCCTCGCCGCCGGGAACGTTGATCGGCGCGCGGCCGTTGATGATGATGCCGCCCCAGTCGCCCCGTGCCCGTGAGCCGATGGGCTGGTCGCTCGTGAACACGATGGGTTGCTCAGGGGTTCCGATCGCGTTCAGCCGGCCGCCTCGCAGGACGACGAGCGTGCCGACGCTTCCGGCCTCGCCGACGACCAGCGTGCCCGCCTGGATGTTCAGCGTGGCGGCCTGCCGAACGAATACCGCGCCGCGCAGGACGTAAATGTTGCCGCTCGTCCAGCTCTCAGATCCGGTGACTTCTCCCGTGACGACGATCACCGGCTTGTTGATGCCTGGGACAGTGACCGGTGGGGCTTGTTCGGACGAGACCGCTGCAATCTGCAGGACGAACAGGCCGGCGGCAATCGCCAGCCCGCTCAGGACGCGAGCCAACGGACTCATGATGCGTGTCATGGATTCTCTCTGAAAATTCATGTTTATGCCCTAGAACAAGCTGCAGCCGACCGATAGCGCAACCGTACGGCCGAGTTTGAACACACGCTGGTCTTCGACGCCTTGCGTGAACAGATACCGGCTGTCGGTCAGGTTGTCGAGGTTGAGCCGAAGCGTGAAGCCGCGCAGGCGCTGCGACAGCACGACGTCGAGGGAACCGCGACCCTGCTCGACGATGTCCGGCGCCTCATTCGACCCGACATCCGAGATACGGTCGCCGAAGAAGTTGTAGAGCAGGCGTCCGGAGAACCCCCTCGCGGTCGTTTCCGCCATGATGTTGAAGAGATTTTTCGATTGTCCGGCGAGCGGACGCTCCAGGGATGTCTGCACCGTTTGCTGCTCGGGCCGTAACGTGATCTTCGAGTCCACGAACGTGTAGTTCGCGTTGACGAAGAAGTGCTTCGAGATGTTGTGCCCGGCTTCGAGCTCCAAGCCGAAGTTACGCGCCTGGTCGGAGTTCTGGAACGTGACCAGCGGCTGGGCGCCGCCGATGACGACGCGCTCGATCGGCTGGGCGAAGTGCTTGTAGAACACGCTCGCCGCGACGACCCCCCGCGACCCCAGGAACGTCTCCCATCGACCGTCGACGTTCTGAATGAGCGCGCGCTTCAGATCCGGATTCCCGCGGATGGCGCGGCTCCCCACCACGTCGGTGAATTCGAAGGCCGCCAGCTCGCGGAACTCCGGTCGGTTCACCGTCGCGCTGTAGCCCAGGCGGATGTTCATGTTCGCTCGCAGCGACTGCACGAGGTTCACGCCTGGAAAGACGTCCGTGTTCTTGTTTTCCGCCGTCAGGGTACGGACAAACAGCCCGAACGGGTCGAAGGTGTTGACCTGCTGATTGAACCGCTCCACGCGAGCGCCGGCGACGAGCCGGGTCGTCGCCGACATCGCGACATCCACCATGCCGTAGCCTGATGTCGTTTTCTGTAAGCCGTCGTAGGCGTCAACAGGACGCGTTTCCTCGTTGAAACGAAAGGCGAGGCCGATGTTCGAGCTCTTGTACAGCTCTTCGGGAGAGAGCGCGGGGTCGAAGAGCAAGTTACCGGCGTCGGCCTTTTGCGTCGTGATCGGGATGAACCGGAACCGCCGCGAGGAGAAGTCGCGCGTGCGCTCGATGTAGCTCACGCCGAGCTTCACCTGCGTCCCGCGGCCACCCTTGGTGCTGAAGACACTCCAGTTCCCGGCGACGTCCGTCGTCTTGTCGGTGAGATTGCTGAACATCCGGAATCCGCTCTGGGATTCGTCGGCCAGAACGAAGGTGCCGCTCGGCTTCGCCACACCGTTCGCGTCGAGGGTATAGGGCGCCTGATACAGCACTTCGCGCAGATCCGGCTCGTCCCGCTTCGCACGCGCAACGTTGACACGCCAGTCGATTCGGCTGTTCCCCAGCCCTTGCAGGAAGTGCTCGCCGCCAACCGCATTCGAGAGCAGACCCTCCTCGATGAACTGTAGGCGATGGTTCCGGTAGAAGAAATTGTTCTCGGTGTTGAGACCCTCGAAGGTCCGGCCCTCGTCACGCCCGCTGTGGCTGTAGAAGTTCTCGATGTTGAGGCGGTGGTTGGACGTGAACTGAGCCGAGACGTTCGCGACGGCCCCGAGCTGCGCCTTCTGGGTGCCGTACTGCATGGCGTAGTCGCTGACCGCTTCGAGGTCGGTGCCTTCGGCCACGCGGAAGAAGCGACGCTGCTCCTCGACGTATTGCTCCTTATAGGACTGCATGACGCTGGCAATGACGCCCACTTTACCGAACCGGTTGCCGAAGACGCCGCCCCAGTTCTGCCCAGGCGCCCCGTCAGCGAGCTGAGGACGCCACTGATTGCCCAGGAGGCGTCCGAACTGGGTGATCTGATCCGCGCTGAAACCGACGTCGGGCGTGTACACCCCCTGTCGAACGATCTTGGAGCTCGGGATGCCGCCGGGAAGTGCTCGAGCGGCTCCGTCGTACCCGGTCCGGTCGCGATTGCCGAGCGAGCTGAGCGGAATCTGCTTGCCGGTCGCCGTAGAGGAGTAGCCGTAGCCATACGAGAGATCGACGACCGGGTGGGTGGGGAGCTTGAGCGGCACAATCTGCACGAGGCCGCCGGCGAACTCGGCGGATTTGTCCGGCGAGTAGGTTTTCGCCACCTGGACGCTATCGATAAGTCCCGCAGGGAACAGGTCGAGCGGGACCACTTTCTTGTCCGGCTCCGTGGTCGGGAGGACCGAGCCTGCCAGCGTGGTGTTGCTGTACCGCTCGCCGAGCCCGCGGACGAAGACGTACTGGTTGTCGACCACTGACAGCCCAGTCACCCTCGACATCGCAGACGCGGCGTCAGAGTCGCCGTTCTGCTTCATCTCCTGCGCGCCCACGTTGTCGGTGATGACCTGTGCCTGCTTGCGCTCGATGAGCTGCGCTTCGGCCGTTGACGTGGGCACGTCGATAGCCGACGCGGTTACGGTCACCGCCTCCTGGAAGCGCGCCATCGTCAGGCCCACGTCGACGACGACGTTTCTCTGATCCGCGGCGGTCACATTGACGGTCTTGGGCTGATAGCCCTCCATCGAAACCCTGATCTGGTGTTCCCCGGCCGTCACGTCGAGCACGTACCGACCGTCGACATCCGTGTAAACCGTCTGCGTCGTGCCCACGACCTCGACCGGTATCCCCGGCAACGGAATCGCGTTGGCCTCGTCACGGACAGTGCCAGATACACGGACGGTGCTCGTCCGCGGCCGAGCCGCCTGCGAGCCATTGTGTGCGCTGGCCGCTGTCGCGAGGATCCTGTTGTCGACCTGCGCGAAGGCCGGCGACGCGACACAGAAAAGAGCCAGGGCCGCCGACAGATAAAACTTCATCATCCCTCCCACGGTCCGGCTGAGGCCGGACGCTACGTGGGATGGAGCGTACGAGTGCGACGTGAGGTCGGCGTGACGAGAGTGTTACAGGGAGGTTAATAATGGCTGATGCTCTCCTCCCCAGGCCTTCGAGCCGTAGAATAGGTTCGTGCAGACGCGCAGTGTCGAAGCCATCGTCAGAGCGCTGAACGCAGCCGACGTTCGATATCTGGTGGTGGGCGGGCTCGCGGTCGTGGCGCACGGTTTCGTGCGTTTCACAGCCGATGTTGACCTTGTGCTCGATTTGGAGGAGCAGAATCTTCGGCGCGCCATCGCCGCGTTCATCAGCCTAGATTACCGCCCTCGAGCGCCAGTCGCGCTCGGTGAGTTCCTCGATCCAGCGACGCGGGCTGGATGGGTGCGCGAGAAGGGGCTGACCGTCTTTTCACTGTACAGTCCCGCACACCAGGCCACCGAGGTGGACGTGTTTGCGGAGGCCCCGTTCGATTTTGCGAAGGCCTACACGCGCGCCGTTCGCGCCGAGGTGGCTCCGGATGTGGCCGCGACGTTCGCCGGCCTGGACGACCTCATCGTGCTGAAGAAACGCGCCGGACGGCCGCAGGATGTCCTGGACATTGAGCGACTGACCGTGCTGAGAGGCCACCGTGAAGGGTGAGACGGGCGATCGCCCAGACGGGACCTGGGAAGAGGGGTGGGGTGGCCACGAGCGAGCGCAACTCCGCCGTTTGGCCGACCTGTCTCTGATTGAGAAGCTTCGCTGGCTCGAGGACGCCCACGATCTCGTGAGGCATCTGTCGACCAGCCATCAGCCATCTACACGCGTGTCCCAGGCTTGATGACGCCGTCCTTCGGCACGATGATCACGCCGTCGCGGATGTAGTAGCCGTCGCCGTCGGCGCGCTCGACGCCGGCTTCGTTCGTCAGGCGCGCGCCGTCGCCGATCCGCGCGTTCTTGTCGACGATCACGCGGTCCAGCACGACGTCGCGGCCGATGCCCAGCCGCGGGCTGTCGGTTCGCGCCGGCGCGTCATCGTCCGCCTCGTAGAAGTCGGCGCCGAGGAGCACCGATCGCCTTATGGCGGCGCCGGTCTGAATGACGGTCCTGATGCCGACGATCGATTCGTCGATCGTGCAGCGCTCGAGGTTGCAGCCCTCGGCGATGATCGCGTCGCGGACGCCGCAGTCGCTCAGTCGCGCGCCGGGCAGGAAGCGCGGGTGCGTGTAGATCGGCCGGCGCGGGTCGTAGAACGTGAAGGGCGAGCCGGCCTGCGTGAGCATGATGTTGGCGTCATAGAACGAGCGCACGGTGCCGACATCCGCCCAGTAGCCGCGAAACAGGTACGCGCTCACGCGGCAGCGCCCGAGCGCGGCGGGGATGATCTGGCGTCCGAAATCGGTGGCCCCTTCCTGCTCGATCGCGTCGAGCAGCGCGTCACGTGAGAATACGTAGACGCCCATCGACGCGACGAAGGGCAGTTCCGGGGTGTGGCCGCTGAAGGTCGCGCCCTTCGGAATGCTCTGGCCGATCTCGTCGAGCCGCGCGCGCGCCGGCTTTTCCTCGAACGCGACGATCTGTCCGGTCCGATCGAACCGGAGAATCCCCATCGCCGACGCATCCTCGAAAGTGACCGGCTGCGCCGCGATCGTGATGTCGGCGCGGCGATCGATGTGCGCGTCCACGAGCTCGCCGTAGTCCATGCGGTAGAGATGATCGCCGGCGAGGATCAGGTAGTAGTCGGCGTCGTACCGGACGAAGTGCCGCGCGGCCTGGCGCACGGCGTCCGCCGTGCCCTGATACCAGTTCGGGTTGTCCGGCGTCTGCTCGGCCGCGAGGATCTCGACGAACCCCGGGCTGAAGAGGTCCATCCGGTAGGTCTGCGCGATGTGCCGGTTGAGCGACGCCGAGTTGAACTGCGTCAGCACGAAGATGCGACGAATGTCGGCGTGCAGGCAGTTGCTGATGGGGATGTCGATCAGGCGGTATTTGCCGCCGATCGGGACCGCCGGCTTCGACCGGTGGGAGGTGAGCGGGAACAGCCGCGAACCCTGTCCGCCGCCGAGGATGAGCGCCAGCACTTCGTTGTTCACAGCCATCGGATACGCAAATGGTACACCCGCCTCCGCGCGTCGCGCTTGGGCGAGGCGAGCCCGGCTTCGCGCGGTCGCGTGAACGGATCTGCTACAATCCGGCCGTTTATGGCATTCCGACTGATCCCGCGTGAGGAGAAGTTCTACACCGATTTCCAGGCGCTCGCCGACGAGCTGAAGCGCGGCGCGCGACTGCTCGAGGAAATGCTCGCGCCGGAACGCCCCATCTGGGACAAAGCCGACGAAATCAAGGAAGTCGAGCACAAGTGCGACTTCCTCACGCACGAGATCATTCAGCGCCTGAACCGGACGTTCGTCACGCCGCTCGATCGCGAGGACATTCACGCGCTGGCGCGCTCGCTCGACGACGTGATGGACGCGATTGACGCCGCGGCGTCGATGGTGCGCCTCTACCGGCTCGACCCGGTCCGCTTCGGCGCACGCGAGCTCGCCCACATCATCACGGCGTGCACCGACCAGGTGCGGCTCGCGCTCGGCGCGCTCGAGCACAGCAAAGGCCTCATCACGCACGCCATCGAGATCAACCGCCTCGAGAACGAGGCCGACCGGACCCACCAGCAGGCCGTCCGCCGGCTCTTCGACGACGAGCACGATCCGCTTGTCGTCATCAAGTGGAAAGAGACGCTCGACTTCCTCGAAGATGCGACCGATCGCTGCGAGGACGTCGCCAATGTCCTCGAGGGCGTCATGGTCAAGCACGGATAGCCGCCCATGCTCCTCTGGACGGTCGCCGCCCTCATCTTCGTCGCCCTCGCCTTCGACTACATCAACGGATTCCACGACGCCGCGAACTCGATTGCGACGGTCGTGTCCACCCGCGTCCTGTCGCCTGGCAAGGCGGTCATCTGGGCCGCCTTCTTCAATTTCGTCGCGGCGTTCACGTTCGGGACCGCGGTGGCCAGGACCGTCGGCTCCGGCATGGTGGACGTCAAGATCGTCACCTTCGCGGTGATCTTCGCGGGCCTGTCCGGGGCGATCGTCTGGGACCTCATCACGTGGTATTACGGGCTGCCGACCAGCTCGTCGCACGCGCTCATCGGCGGCTATGCGGGCGCGGCGGTCGCCAAGGCGGGCTTCGCCGCGATCATCACCAGTGGCTGGACCAAGACGATCCTGTTCATCTTCCTGTCGCCGATGATCGGTCTCGTGCTGGGCTTCGGGATCATGACGGGGATCATGTGGATCTTCCGCTGGATGCCGCCGTCACGCGTGGATCGCTGGTTCCGGCGCCTGCAGCTCCTGTCGGCCGCGGCGTTCAGCCTGAATCATGGCGCCAACGACGCGCAGAAGACGATGGGCATCATCGCCGGCGTGCTGTTCGCCGCGCACCGCATCGATCACTTCTATATTCCGTTCTGGGTGGTGCTCGCCGCGCATGCGGCGATCGGCCTCGGCACGCTCGCCGGCGGGTGGCGCATCATCCACACGATGGGATCGAAGATCACGAAGCTCCAGCCGGTCGGCGGGTTCGCGGCGGAAACGAGCGCGGCGATTTCGATTCTCATCGCCACGCAGACCGGCGTGCCGGTCAGCACGACGCACGCGATCACCGGCGCGATCGTCGGCGTCGGCGCCACGCGGCGGCTGTCGGCTGTCCGCTGGGGCGTCGCTGGACAAATCGTGTGGGCGTGGGTCCTCACGATTCCCGCCGCCTTCACGATCGCCGCGGGCGCCTACACCCTGCTGCGGATGAGCGGCGCGCAATAGCAGGCTGTGGTGAACCTGCCCTCACGTGGTGTCCGCCTTCAGGCGGACGTGAAGCCCGGCGCGAATCGAGATTTGGTCCGGCTGAAGCCGGACACCACCTTCAGCAACTGTTTCATGCTGATGGCAGTGTCAGCACGAAGCGCGCGCCGCCTTCCGGCCGATTCTCGGCGCGCGCGGTTCCGCCGTGCAGCTCGACGAGATGTCTCACGATGGCCAATCCCAGTCCCGTTCCGCCCGGGTCGCGCGCGCGCGACTTCTCCACCCGGTAGAAGCGCTCGAACACGCGCGACAGATCCTCGTCGGGAATGCCCGGGCCCTCGTCCGACACCGCTATTGCGATCTGATTCCCCGCTGGCGCCGCCTCGATCCGGATCGTCGCCTGCTCTGGCGAGTAGGTGATCGCGTTGGCGACCAGGTTGCGCAGCGCGTCGTGCAGCTTGGCCGGATCGGCGCGGACGGTCTCGGCGCCGGGGGCAATCCTCACCTCGACACGCTGGCCGGCCGCGTCGGCCTCAGGCGCGAGATCGGCGGCGACCGCCTGCGCCAGGCCGCGCGTGTCGCACGCGCTGAGCGCGAGCGGCTCCTGACCGGCGTCGAGCCGCGCCAGCCGCAGCAGATCCTTCACCAGCCGCTCCATGCGCTCGGTGTGCCGCGCGATGATCTCGAGGAAGCGGCGGCTCTCGTCGGCGCTCGCGTCGCCGTCCGACAGCGCTTCGACGTACCCGCGAATCGCCGTCAGCGGCGTCCGCATCTCATGCGAGACGTTGGCGACGAAGTCGCGGCGGATCTGATCGGCGCGCCGAAGATCCGTGATGTCGAGCAGCACGAGGACGACGCCGTGCGCGGCCGCGCCGGCGGCGGGCGCCGCCCGCGCCATGATGGTCCGCGACGGATCGCGGGGCGGCGAGAGCTGCAGCGCGTCCGGCGTCCGGCCGAAGAGCACCGCCGCCACCAGCTCGGCGATCGCGGGCAGCCGGATCGTCGCCACGCACCGCCCCCCGCTCGCGCC